>Ga0206839_1020_pt1 | contig 40628 bp, 40 predicted proteins | sample Alteio_BWOrgCont_27_FD_152883 | JGI IMG/M metagenome (GOLD analysis project Ga0206839, IMG submission 152883) | Enriched cells from forest soil in Barre Woods Harvard Forest LTER site, Petersham, Massachusetts, United States -... | ecosystem: Environmental > Terrestrial > Soil > Temperate forest >... | reverse complement strand
CATAAAATCCTTTTTGCAATATTGTTGCTTGGTATGTGCCATGCTGGTTTTGCCCAGCGGGAAAGAGATACTTTTAAATTATATTTTGATTTAGGAGTTCCCAGGATGAATAGTGCAACCGAAAAAAAAATTGACTTGCTGATATACAATGACAAGATTATCAATGGTAGCAACATAATGATTATAGGTTATGCAGATTATTTAGGCACAGAGGGTTTTAATAAAAACCTTTCTATGAAACGGGCGGAGAATGTAAAAGAGTACCTCGTAAAGTATGGCATCAATGCCAACGACATAAAATTATGTGAAGGCAAGGGCGAAATAGAGCGCACTGGTGAAAAAAACAGGGACGGTATGCCAACAGACAGGCGGGTGGATATTGTGGTAAACTATGTGACAAAGAAAAAAGTAGTGGAGAAGCCGAAGACTGTTGCTAAAATAGAAAAAGTATCGTTGAAGAATATTGATGAAATGAAGAAGCTGAAGCCCGGTTCTGTGTTTTTACTCAAGAATGTATACTTCCCGGCAGATAGGCATATAATAAAGCCGGAATCAATGGAAACTCTTGAGAAATTGTATGTTGTATTGAAAGAAAACCCCAAAATCAAGATCAGTATAGAAGGTCATGTATGCTGTATATCTCCTGCTGAAGAAGATGCATTGGATATAGATACACAAGAGCCAACTTTGTCATTAAACCGGGCAAAAGCTATTTACTACTATCTTGTTGGTAAAGGTATTGATGCAAGCAGGCTTAAGTACCAGGGTTTTGGAAAGCGCAGGCCAGTGGTGATGTATGAAAATAACGAGGAAGATGCTGAAAAGAACAGGCGTGTAGAGATCAGGATTATTGAAAATTAAAAGGTATTATCGCCTGTGGGAACAAACTTTGTTTATAGTTTTTTTTATAGGATTGTTTAGTATTGCTGAGCGCCATTTTCACTGCATCAATCATATTATCTGCAATGCCTGTACGTTTGTCTTTCATTGCGGTTCTTTTTTTTGTAACAAGGTACACATCGTCATCAGCCAAAGTGAATATTACAGGTATCTCTGTAAATAAAATACTATTTACAAAGTTGTTATATGCGTCTGTTATTCGGTTGTCTGATGAGTGTGGGTCAAAAAATACGAGATCAGGTTTTATTTCAGCCACTATCTCGTTTATATTCTGATAATTGAAAGCGGTCAGAACCAATAATCCGCGTTCTCTTAGCACAAGACTATCTGCTATTGCAGATCCAGGATCATCCCCAATTAATAATATTTTGATACGCATAAACTGACTTTATTAATATGTGTAAAAAATCATGCCATAAAACTAATGTTAATCATTTGTTATTGTTGATTTTTATGTTATTTTAGCATTGTTTAATACTTTTATCATTAAATAAGATGGGTTTATGACTGATTTGCCAGAATCAATTCTTGGAGAAATTACTGCTATTACCATTACCACCCCCGATCTCGAACAATCATTCACATTCTACAAAAAACTGGGATTTGCGGAAGTTTTCCGCGCAGACTGGCCTTTTTCATGGATACAAATAAGCGATGGAGCACTGCTGATTATGCTGCGTAAAGATCCGGAACCTTATATTGCATTGACATATTATGTAAAAGATATAGAGAAAGTAGTTAGAAACCTGGAAAAGAAAGGAATCAAATTTGTTCAGAAACCTAAAAAATCGAGTGTTATTAAGCGCTACATGTTTACATCACCTGATGGTTTGAATATCAGTCTCGTAAATATTGTAGATGGTTTTCACGCGCCTTCTGGTCCGGGAATGCTTACAATGCCCCAAGAAGACTATTTTAAACCAGAAAAGTACATCAATAAAGTTTGCGGGCTTTTTGGAGAGCTGGCGCACCCGGTTATAGACCTGGATAAGTCTATTGCGTATTGGGAACTTTTAGGATTTAAGGTCATATCCCGGTTCAATGCCCCATATCCCTGGGCTATTATTTCAGATGGTTTGGGCATTGTAGGCATACACCAGACTGCCCACTTCGACTACCCTGCCATTACCTATTTCGCAGCTGATATGCGCGATAAAATTATGAAGCTGAAAGAAGGGGGATTGACCGGGTATACGGAACAAGGCTCATCGGATATTATCATAAAAACACCGGAACAGCAGCATCTTTTTCTTTTTAGTTTAGGCATGCCGCAACCACCTGCAAAGAAAAAACAGAATAACGTGCATTTGCCGGTTATAGAAACAAAAAGACTGTTGCTGCGGGAGCTGAATCCGGCCTTGATGAAGGAAATATTTACCGCTTATTCCGATGAGGAGATTATGCACCATATGGGCATTCCTACTCTGGAGGCATTAGAAACAGAAAGGAATAATTTTTACCAGGGCATGACTACTTACAGAACATCTTTTAAGACTTTTCTAATGGTTGACAGGGAGGGTGGAAAAATAATTGGCAGATGTGGTTTTCACAATTGGTATGCCATCCACAACCGGGCTGAATTGGGATATATCATGTCTGACGATACGGCCAGAGGTAAAGGGTTTATGAAAGAGGCTGCCAGGGCGGTGATCAAGCACGGATTTGAGCAGATGGGGCTATATCGTGTGGAAGCTTTTGTAGGACCTAATAATGTTCCATCATTAAAGCTGATAAAAGGCTGTGGATTTATAGAAGAGGGTACCCTCAGATTGCATTTCAATCGAGACGGCATTAGGGAGGATTCCATTTGTTTTTCTATGTTACGCCCGGAGTATGACCTGATAAAAACCTTGTGGTTTATATCATAAGTTCTTTTAGAAATATTTAGTCATTCAGATTCAATCCTAAAGTAAAACCAACATTGAATTTTCCTTCATATAGCCATTGACTATGATATTTGTCGAGCAGAAAATCCGGCCCGCATGAAATACCAAATGTAAGGTTGCCATATGCCACATTTGCAGCTACCCCGGTAAGTAGCAGCACGCCTTCATATTCAATCGGGAAATTTGGCATCTTGATTTCCGCCCCCTGGATGAGTGTGTTCCCTATGCCGGCATATAGCCCTGCGCTGTAGCCGGTATGCTTCACATTTTGCTTGTAATTATTGAGTGGTGTGCGCTGGTAATTGAGATGATAAGCATCTATCCGGTAACCGCCATATACAGCTCCGTTGAAATTATTGTTAAGCTGGTTAGGAAACCCATCAGTTGCAGCTCTGTATTTAATAGGTATGGTCATTACATCTACATCGAAAGATGGCTTATAAAAAGTGCGGGATATTTTATTGTCCCTTAGTTTTTTCTGAATGTTGGTATAATTAACTCTTTTGCTGGTAATTATAGAAGTGGAGTCTTTGTATTGTATTACGGGAAATACAGCTATAGTATCATCATCCACTTTCAATACATAAACTTTATGTTTCCCAAATTGGCTGGTATTGTATAGCCCGTCATTAAAATTGTATTTTGAACTTGGCCGCAATATCGTGCAACTGCTCACCGCGGCTGAAAAAATTACGATTGAAATAATTATACCGGGTATTTTTCTGATCATTGTTAATGATTGTATAAAAAACTATGCCAACTGTAAAATGCTATTTTTCTGATATTCTTGTTAAATTTGCGTAAACAATAATAAATCATCTGATGTTGCAAGGAAAATTAATAACCATGGATGAGTTTACCATCCAGGAGACGCGGAAATTCCCTCATGCCACAGGCGAACTATCATCTCTTTTAAGAGATATAGGCCTCGCAGGCAAAGTTATCAATAAACAGGTTCGCAAGGCAGGGCTGGTAGATATACTTGGAGCACATGGCGCCACCAATATACAGGGAGAAGAGCAAATGAAGCTGGATGTATACGCTAATGATACATTAATACACGTTTTGAAAAACAGTACGGATTGCGCGGGTATTGCCTCTGAAGAAAATGATAACCACGTATGCTATGAAGATACCTTCTCTGCTAATTCAAAATATGTAGTATTATTCGATCCGCTGGATGGATCTTCCAACATTGATGTGAATGCACCAATTGGCACCATATTCGCTATATACCGCAGAGTAAGTGAGCTGGGCAAACCTTGTACGGAGGCAGACTTCCTGCAGCCCGGCAACCGCCTCATGGCAGCAGGCTACATTATTTACGGTTCCAGTACTATGATGGTATATGCTACCCGCATCAGTGTGAATGGCTTTACCCTGGAGCCTTCCATTGGTGAGTTTTGCCTGTCACACCCTAATATTAAGGTGCCGGAAAATGGCAAGATATACTCCCTCAACCAGGGCAACAGCATTAAGTATAGCGAAGGTATGCTCTCTTATCTCAACTATTGCATGGAAAGCAATAAGGAAGAAAGCAGGCCATACTCGCACCGCTATATAGGCTCTATGGTGGCCGATATGCACCGCACACTGATAAAAGGTGGTATCTTCATTTACCCCGCAGATAAAAGCTCCCCCAAAGGCAAGCTGCGCCTGCAATATGAGTGCAACCCTATGGCATTCATAGTAGAAGCCGCAGGTGGTAAAGCTTCTACAGGCAATATGAATATCCTCGATGTGCAGCCCACAGAACTGCACCAGCGTGTGCCCATATTCATAGGCTCCAAAAATATGGTGAACAAGGTACTGGAGTATGTAAAAGAAAAGGAAGCAGTGGCTTAATTGTTCTTACTTGATATTATTTGCAACAGCTGGGTTTTTGCCCGGCTGTTGTGTTTCATTACCCGTGCAAATGCTTGTGCAGCACCTCAATTCCCGCCACAAGGACCACAACAGCAGTTACACGGCGGATAACCAGCGGATTAAATTTTTTGACACCCAAATGTGCGCCTGCCTGCCCGCCTATTAACACTGCAGCAGCCAACAGGCCGATGTGCGAATAGCTGATATTGCCTTGTAAGGCGGTTAACTGTCCGGCTATGCCGGAAATAGAATTAACAAGAATAAAGAAGCTGGCAGTAGCTGCTATTTTTTTTGGAGTATCCCATTTGGCAAGGTTCAATATAGGAGATAGAAAGATACCACCGCCTATACCTACCATACCGGATAGAAAACCGATTGCGCCGCCTATTAACGCATCCCGCAGATAGTGGCCTGGTTTGAAGACATTTCCTTCTTCTTTTATTTGCTGTGTTTTTATCCAGAGCAATATCGCTGCTATAATAAGGCTGATGCCGAGGATAATAAAAAAAGTATCCTCGCCCAGTTTTATCAGCGCGCCCACAAATGCTAAAGGCACACTGGTAACTACTAAGGGAATTACCTTTTTCCAGTCTACCTGTTTGTGACGAATAAAAAGGGCTGTTCCTCCCACCACTACTATGATATTGCATACGAGCGCGGTGAGCTTCATTTCCTGGAATGGGAATGTATAAAAAGTAAGTACGGCCAGGTAACTGGATCCACCGCCAAAACCTACAGACGCATATACAAATGAAATGATCAAAAAGAACAGAATAACTTCCCAATGTTGCATATAAAATATATAAATTAAGAGTAATGTACTTTCTACTACATTTACAATCCTTATGATTTATAGTACTTTTTTAATTTCAATTTTTTCAAGTGCTTTCAAATGTCTCCTGCCAGAATTGAAATCAAATAGAGATATTACCAGTATGCGGTCTTGTATCTCGCTTACTGGTTTGCTATCCATTTCTGTAATAATGTATACATGATTACCTACTTCAGTATTATATAATTCATTCCACGAATACACATTTTTATAACCATCTGATGCTACCAGTGTTACTATAAGTTCGCTATAGTCTTTAGGCTTATCAGCCATTATTTCTGCACTGTCTAAAATAGTTTTAAGCAGTATCCCTTTTAGTTGTCTGGCAATACCTTTTTGCTCTCCACGCTTATTTTTTATAATGAGGTCGCCCAGTGAATCATGCCGGAATGCCGCAAGGTCATTTACACTAAGTTTCAGGCTTCTTTTTACGGAACCTGTTACTTCAAAGCCGGAAGTTGGGGATATATCATGGTCATGCTGTGCATAAACTTGCAGGGAAAAGAAGGATAAAAGGAGCAAAGGTAATAATTTCATTTCCGTTGGTTTGGATATGCTTTTTAAAGCATACTGGTAAGCAAAAAATTATAGGGTTATTTGTCGTGATAATTTTTCAGATAGTTTCATTACTTCATTTTCCAGTTTGTAGAACAATTTAATAGCATTTTCCCCGGCTTCTGTAACCACTGCTCCGCCGCCACCTTTGCCGCCAAGTACTTTTTTTACCAATGGCTGTTCTGACCTGTTGTTCATATCTTCCACCATCTGCCATGCCTGGCGGTAAGACATCTTCATCGCTTTTGCACCACTGGAGATGGAGCCAGTGTTTTTTATATGCTCCAGCAGGCGTACTCTGCCAAGCCCCATAAAATGTCCGTGCTCTTCATTGATCCAGACACGAAACCCCATCGTATATTTTTTAGGCGCAGCGTTCATTTTCTTATGTTTTTATAAAACACATTGGAAAAGTACGAAAGAAAAATTAGCCGTAAAAAATAATATATAATAAAGTGGCATGATTTTAATACAGTAAGTAAATCCAGGCCGTAGCAGCATCTGCGGGGATAATTATTAATCAATTAATCTCAAAAAAAATCAGTGCCTTATGAAATGTTTTAAAATTGTTTTAAGCGTTTGCCTTATTATGGCTATCACCAGTTGCGGAAACAACCAATCGAATAGCAGCAGTAGCAGCAGTACGGATAGTTCCAGCTCAAGTAGCATGAGTACAGATACAAGTGTACATAATGGGGGTACACCTGTGGCTAGCCCGGATACTACCATGAATAAATAAAGGAACGAGGCGGCATTTTTTTGTTGCGAAGACCTTAAGTCCGGTATTAACTGAACAGGAATTCAATATCATCCTTGGTGAGCCGTTTTTGGAAGGCGCTGTCGTCAGATACCAGGTCGTTGGCAAGTGTGCGCTTATGTTCCTGGAGTAGCAGCATTTTTTCTTCCAGGGTGTCTTTGCATATAAGGCGGTAGGCAAAGATGTTTTTTGTCTGCCCTATACGGTGGGTACGGTCAATGGCTTGTTGTTCCACGGCTGGGTTCCACCATGGATCTACAATATATACATAGTCAGCGGCAGTAAGGTTAAGGCCTATGCCGCCTGCTTTAAGCGATATAAGGAATACCCGGCACTCATGATTGTTTTGGAATTCGCGAATGGCCTTTTCTCGCTCTGTTGTATTGCTGCTGCCATCAAAATACACATAACTGATATTATCTTCTTCCAGTTTCTGGCGTATTAACGCCAGCATACCCAGGAACTGGGAGAAGACCAGTACCTTATGGTCCCCTATATTTTCAGTGATCTCGCGCGATAATTCATCCAGTTTCACCGAGTAGTTGTGATACCGTTCCTCTTCATTCATAATGGCAGGGGAATCACATATCTGGCGCAGCTTGGTAAGCCCCTGCAATATATGCATCTGGGAGCGCTCCATACCTTTCTCCTCTATCATTCCAAGAATCTGTGAGCGGTACACATTGCGGTAAGCATCGTAAATTTTCCGCTGTTCCGGTCCCATTTCACAGTATAAGATAGTTTCTGTTTTTTCAGGCAGGTCTTTTGCCACCTGCTCCTTGGTGCGGCGCAGGATAAAGGGGTAAGTGAGCTTGCGCAATTGCTGCTTCACATCGTCTTCCCTGAACTTATCAATTGGGGTAGCAAATTCGCTCATGAAAAACTCCCTGCTACCCAGCATGCCAGGATTCAGGAAGTTCATTTGCGCATATAGGTCAAATGTATTATTCTGTACCGGGGTACCACTGAGTGCCAGGCGGTTTTTGCAGTTGAGCAGCAAAGAAGCCTTCGCCACCTGCGATTGTGGATTCTTGATGGATTGCGATTCATCAAGCACCACGTAATCAAACTCTATTTCCTTGAATGCTTTAATATCACCCCGCATGGTACCATAAGTGGTGATGATAATGTCAAAACGGTTGTATGCGCCGGGATGCACGTTTCGTTTCGGCCCATGGTGTATCACATGGGTTAGCTCAGGGGTAAATTTCCTGATTTCATTTTCCCAGTTATACATCAGGGTAGTAGGACAAACCACAAGATACTTAACCCCATCCGGGTGCTGGTTTTTATAATGCTGGAAGAAGGTAAGTGTTTGCACGGTTTTACCCAAGCCCATATCATCCGCCAGGATACCACCCCAACCAGCCTCGTTTAAAAACATGAGCCATTGAAATCCTGCAAGCTGGTATGGGCGCAGTGTAGCTTTTAGATGGTCAGGCGGGGTGATAACGCTATAGTCGTTCGTTAATATATTTTCAAGTTTTTCTTTTTTTACTTCCAGTTCCTGCTGCAGGGAGTCTTCATCAATTTCTTTCAGGAGTTCGTCCAGCACGCTGAAATGGTATTTTTTCAGCCGCACTTTATTGCCCCGCGTTTCTCCCATCTTCAGGAGCAGGCTATATTTTTTCAGCCAGTCTTCCGGTAGCAATCCCAGCGAGCCGTCGTCCAGTCTTACGAAGTTTTGTTTTTGCGCCAGGGCTTTTTTCACTTCTATGATCGAAACCGCCTGATCCCCGAATTTAAGCTCTACAGATGCATCAAACCAATCTATGCCACTGCTTACCTGCACATGGGTTTCAGGCTTATGTACATTTACCCGCAGGTTTCTCAACCCTTCAAAACCAAGCATTTCCACGTTTTGCTCACGCATGGTTTCAGTAAAAGTGTAGAACCATTTGTTGGCAAGCACTGCCGTGCCCGGCAGGTAATAAAACTGGTCTTTTTTGTTGAATTGTATATCTGAATGCAGGGTTTGCAGGATGGTCATAAATTCTTCCTCGGCAGTTTCATTGCGCTGCATGATTTTTACAACACCATTTTGGGGTTGTATCACATCTCCGAAAAAGCCGGGTTTGATTTCTATGTCGTCATAGAGAAACGCAGGTTGCAATATCAGCATTTGTTCCCGTTCCTGTAAGTAAAGCTTGTAGCCCGGTTTTGCATAAGATACCTGCTCCGTAAGCTCCTCAGAAAAATGCACATGCACCAGATTGCTCCACCCCATCAATTTATCTTTCAGGAAGGAAGACCATGCAGCTGCATTGATACGTAATATACCATCTGCGGGGAATGTCTCTGCAAGCTCTATTTCCTGCAGGCTGCCAATGCAGCATATGCTATTGCCATACATCATCAGTGCGGCATTCAGCATAGTTACATCGTTAAATGAAACGGTTTTATTTTCTATGATCCATTCTACGGTTATGGTATATTTGTTATCTTCCTTCCTGGCAATGAGTTGAGGATGCACAGGTTTTGCCAAAAAATCTACCTGCTGCAATCCGGCAGAAGAAATCAGTTTCCCCTTTTTCCTGATATAAGTAAAATGGTGAACGGAATACCGGTCTAATAGTTTCTGGTATTTAGGCAGCAGGTATTCCCATACCTGCTCTTTTACTTCCGCTTGCGGTACGTCCTTTAAGATACTATCATAATCATGCAGAAAATCGCCGAATGGGAGATTTTTCTTAAGATATTTTAATAATTCTTCCGGAAGAAATTTCCGCATTACCGGGAGCATCTCACGGTCATCAGCTTTTATGCTCACGGGATTGATATACTGGCTCAGTTCCAGTTTTTCTATCGGGCCTATAAAATTTTGTTCATTTTCATCAGGTATCCCGGCGATCAGTAATACATCTACAAAAGGGAAAACAGTTAACCCTGTATCAAGTACGATGCCCAGTCTCTTCTCTTCTACAGCTATAGATACCATCGTTTCCACTGCAGGTGCCTTGATCAGCGGTTGCTTTGCTTCTATTTTTTTAATAGAAGTATCCAGTACACGCAGAAATGGTTTATTGTTCTCATAAGTAAACTCAAACTTATTGGTTAGGTCATCATTCAGGCTATAGCCATACTGCTCCAGCAGCTTATTTTTTTGTATATCCCAATTCTGCATAGAATTGAAATATTGTGCGCCGAAAGATTTTAATACCTGAAGAAATACAGTTGCTTTATGCACGCACAGAGGATGGGTTTTTTCGTCACAGCCGCAGGATGTATCAAAGTAGCGTTCTTCATTTTGTTTTATGGTTACATGGTATGTTTTATCCTCATCCGGTACCTCAGCTTCAATACGGTCATTTTTATTCGAGATAATGATAGCCTTATTGTTGGCTGCCAGCCTTTCTGCTTTGTCTAAGGAATTTGCATGAGTAAAGATGAGCAACATTTGCCTGTTGATCTGGCGCATGCGCACTACCGTATGTTTTTGATCATACGTGATATTTGTATTCTCAAAAAATCCGCTTTGCAGTATGTCATTCAACTGGAAGAGCGCGGCCACTTCATGCCTGCATATTTCGCCCAGGTTATAAGGGCATTGGCATCTTACCGATAATTCTTTGGGTTGTAGATATTTATTGACAGTAACAGTATAATAATTCTGGTACAGGTCATTACGGACACGAAAACGCACCTGCTCCAGCAGGTGGTCTACGTCAAGCATTTGCACGCCCGATGTATAGAATATTTTTTTACCACGCCTGATGACTTCTTCAGTGCCGTGGTTATATACATGTCTTAGTATTGGTGGTAACGACATTAATCTATGCTCCGGTTCAAAAAAGGCAATCTGCGAAAGTACCGAAAAAGAAGCGTACTTCAAGAGCAATAGGCTTAAATATATGTTAAACGGAAAGTATTTATTTCGCGGAGAGAATGATTATTGGCAATACGTTTCGCAAGATGTAATATATCGTTCCATTCAATAAAAAATCAATACAATCTCACTCTTGGGTCTATCCAGGCATATACAAGATCAGTAAGCAGGTTGATGACAATAAAAATAAAAGCAGTAAGCAGCACAGAACCCATAACAAGCGGAAAATCGAACTTATCAAGTGCATCTACCGTGATCTTCCCTATTCCTTTCCAGCCAAAAATGTATTCTACAAAAAAAGAGCCGGCAAGTAGTTCTGCCAGCCATCCCGATACGGCTGTAATAACCGGGTTCAGCGCATTGGGCAAAGCATGGCGGAAAACAGTCTTTGTTTTTGAGAGCCCCTTTGCATAAGCGGTTCGGATATAATCCTGCGAAAGTGCGTCCAGCAGGGAACTGCGGGTAAGTTGGGTAATGATGGCAAGCGGGCGCACTCCTAATGCAAATGCAGGCAGTATAAGATTGCGCAACACAAGGTGCCTGCCGGTAAACGGATCATATTCCCATAAGCTGCCCGTCATATTAAGCCCGGTATAATCATGCAGCAAGTAGCCGAAAACGAAAGCAATCAATAATCCTGCGAAAAAGGAAGGCATCGATATACCTGCCACGCTGGCGGCAATGGCAGAGGTATCCATCCAGGTATTTTTTTTAACTGCTGCGATCACGCCCAGCAGGATGCCAAAAATGGTCGCAAATGTCATGGCTGTCAATGCAAGTATGGCGGTGCCAGGCAGCCCTTCGGCCAGTATGGTATCTACTTCTTTTTTTGAGCTGTAAGAACGCCCGAGATAAGGCCATTTTAAAACAAAGGCATTGTTTCCTGGAACCGGAAATAAGCGTATATAATGGTATTGTTGTTGCGCATTGCTGCTCCGGTCATTGATACTTAGTGGCAGAAGATCGTTTATAAACAGCAGGTAGCGTATTGGTAATGGTTTGTCAAGGTTTAGCTCATGACGGGCATTTTCAATGGAGGCAAGGTCACTGCGCTGCCCCATAGTGAGCCTTGCAGGATCGGCAGGCAGCACATTAAACATAAAAAACACCAGGGTTACCACCCCCCACAGCACCAGCAGGCTATACAATGCACGTTTAGTGATGAAGCGGATCAAAGCCTGGAAATTTTACACTGCCTATACAGCAATTTGCTATATAGGCATCAAAGCTATTGCTTTTAGGGAATTTTATTCTATATCTTTAGTCGTTTATTATTTTTTTATTAATTTTTTGTAAAGAATTCTTCATTATTAACCACCTAAACAGACCAGTATGAACTTATCTGAATTAACACCGAAACATCACAAAAAAAATGCGACCAAATTTCTTATCCCTGTTGTGATCGCAGCCTCTGCCCTATCATTGACCGGTGGTACTGTACTTGCCCAAAAGGGCCTCGATTTTGGAGTAAAAGGATGCTTGCAAACATCCTCTTTGCTCAACAGTTCCGACCAGACAGCCGGGCCGGAACTTAATTATAAGAATAAAGTGAATGCCGCATTTGGTATCAGCGGCGGTTACAATTTCAACGAATATGAAGGCGTAGAGTTAAATGTGTTGTTTTCGAAACAGGGCCAGGGATATGACGGTGATGCCACCAAAATAAACGCAAACAGCGCCATCGTCCTCAGCAGTGAGTTCCAGAACATAGCCAAACTGAATGGCATTGCATTTTCCGGAACATACACCGCCAATGTAAATCTCACGTATATAAAAATTCCCATTCTTTTCAGATATACAGGGAATAACACCCAAAAGGTATTTTTTAGCTCCTTCATTGGCCCACAGATAGATATGCTAAGCGCAGCTACTATACAGGTAAACAACACAGATGCTCCCAAAGTAGCCAATGGTCTTAAACCTTCGGATGTATACAAAAAAACGTCTATGGATGGTGTTTTAGGTCTCGGTGCTGGTTTCAATTTGTCGAAAAACATGGTGTTAAGTGCGCATTTGCGCCTTGATTTTGGTTTTGCAGATGCCGAAGATAAGAGTGCAGCAGTGGGTGGCGCTAATTTCTATAACAGCGGCAGGGCCGCAAGCCACAACGCCACAGGTGGTGGGCTAATCAGCCTTAATTATAAACTACTCAAAAAAGCAAAATCCAAAACCGAGACAAAAACAACAACTAAATCGAAGAAATAATACTCAGGCTACCCATATTAAAAAAGCCCACCTGAGTGGGCTTTTTTAATATGGTCATTACGTTTATTAGCATATGCTACTTTATATCCAGCACCCCATTATTGAATGCCATATCTGTTGGATAATCGCTGAAGCTCCATTTATTGGTTACCACGCCATCTTTCATGAGCATCAAGCCCGGATTAGAACGCATGGCTGTTTTACTTACTGTGCCATCCAGCGTCATCATTTGCACATCCATAATATTCCATTGTTTGCGGTAGGGCAGTGCGTCATCATACCCTACTGAACTCAGATTGTAAAAAGGTATGTGTAGCAGTTCTGCCTTGGTCATTAGCCCGCGTAGGCGGTCCATATTCTTCATGCTTATTTTCCCCGGCTCGCGCACAAACCACAGGAATGTATAGCCTTTGGCGGTGAGAATGGCTTGTGTCTTATCATTACCATCTGAATCTGTGAATGCAAAATCATGGGGTATTTTTGGTTGCCCGGTACCTTCTTTTATCAGCTTGCTGTCGCTGGATACAAATTTCCAGGTAGTATCCTGCCAGGGATAATTCTCAGAAGTAAATTCTTTTTTAACGCCATTTTTCTGGTAAACAAAAGTGGTTTGAAATACCGGTGGCGTAGCATCCGGTGCTGTTTGCAGTTCCTGCCATAGATTGCTGCCCACCTTGTAAGCGAGGCAATCTACAAAGGGCAGATGGTCAAAAGCCCACCACTGTATACCGAATGCCAAAAGTGTAGCCACGAAAACAATACTAAAATTAACGGTTTTGGGGAATGCACCCGAAATGCGGGATCGGTAAACATACAGGATGAACGTCATGGCTGTAAGCAACACATCTTTATAGAAGGTCATAGTGTTAGAAAGAGGGATGCAGTTGCCAAAGCAGCCGCACTCCTTTATTTTGCCAGTAAACAGCGCATAGCCCGTAAGGAAGGTGTAAAAGATATTGAGCAGCAATAGCAATGTAATATATAACCGGAAAGAATTGCCCACAATCACCGCCACACCCGCTATCACCTCGAAGGCGATCATGAGTACGGATAAGGCGAAGGTATAATGGGCCATAAAAGTCATATTCCATATCTCGAAGACCTCATCCATTTTATAGGTAAGCCCCAATGGGTCGTTCGCTTTTACAAGCCCTGAAAAAATAAAGAGCAGGCCAATCACGATCCTTAATGTCCAGAGAAAATATTTCATTCGAAAAAAGTTAAAAGGTTAAAAAGTTAATTGTGTTAAAAGGCTAACTTTACTCATCAAATATACGTAGTGTCTAATCATTCCCAAACCATTGATCTTTAAACTATAAGCATTTTGTCTATACTTCACAGTAAAGGCCGGGCATTAGATATATCGCAACCTGTAGTAATGGGTATCCTGAATGCCACGCCGGATAGTTTCTACAACAAAGGACGGGAAAGTGATGCAAACGGTTTGCTGAAAAGTGCTGAAAAAATGTTAAAAGATGGTGCTGCCATTATAGATATAGGCGGCGCCAGTACAAAACCGGGACAAGATCTTGTAAATACGGATGAAGAATTACAGCGGGTAATACCAGTAATCACAGCTATTCACAACCATTTCCCGGATGCTTGGCTGTCTATAGATACCTATAATTCAAGAGTAGCAAAAGAAGCAATACATTCAGGCGCAGCTATAGTAAATGATGTAAGCGGTGGCGGGTTTGATAGTGATATGCTGCACACTGTTGCAGGGCTTCAAGTGCCCTATATAGCTATGCATATGCAGGGTACTCCAAAGGATATGCAGCTAAACCCCGTATATGATGATGTGGTAACAGAAGTATATCAGTACCTCGAAAAGCTATGCCTGGAATGTGAAGAAGCCGGGATAACACAGGTAATCATAGACCCCGGTTTTGGCTTTGGAAAAACTGTAGCACATAATTTTGCATTGTTGCGGGCGTTACATGCCTTTAACACACTCGGTAAGCCTATACTGGCAGGTCTTTCAAGGAAATCAATGATCTGCAAAGCACTCAAAGTAAATCCAGAGCACGCACTTAACGGAACAACTGCGCTCAATATGGTAGCCCTGCAACAAGGTGCAAATATTTTAAGAGTACATGATGTGAAAGAGGCAGTGGAGGTAGTGAAGTTGTACCGTGAGTTGGTTAGATGAAGTTGAGGGTAATAAAGAGAAATGTTAAATTATACTGTAATGCTTTTCGGCGAGATAAGTCATGATAATCTATAGGTACAATGCTTAATTTTGATGAGACAAGATTATGAATACAGGATTTTTCAGGATATTTTTCAGTATAGCAGTTATTTTATGTACTGTAGGTAAGGCACATGCTCAATTTGAAACAGTATACATCGGGGTGAATGGCCTTACCTGCTCACAATGTTCCCGAACGGTGGAAATGCGCATCAGGAAGCTGGATTTTGTATCTGATGTGCAAATGAACCTGGAACATACAGAAGGCACCATTTTGCTGAAGAAAGACAGGAAACCTGATATTGAAAAAATTGCGCAGTCAGTGGTAGATGCAGGCTTTTCCGTGAGGTACGTTGGCGCAGATGTAAATTTCGGCAGTGCAATTAACGGGTCATGCGCCAGTTACAAAGGGGATCAATATGTGTTTGTGCAGCCCCCTAAAAATAATGCTAAAGGTGTAATAAAAGTAAAGTTCCTTGGCAAAAAATACCAGCCGAAGAATGAATTCAAAAAAATGGAACCCTCTTTGGTGAGTACATGCGGAGCTACAGCGGGTAATGTATATTACATCTCAGAAGATAATAAGTAATGACAGACGAGCATTTCATGAAGGAAGCCTTAAAGCAGGCGCGTGAAGCATACGAGGCCGGAGAAGTCCCTGTAGGTGCTGTAGTAGTATGGGCTGATAAAATTATCGCGCGTGGACACAACCAGGTGGAACGGCTGAATGATAGTACTGCCCATGCCGAGATGATCGCACTAACGTCTGCCTTCAATCAGTTAGGCAGCAAATACCTGCCGGAGGCCACCTTATATGTAACGGTAGAACCATGCCTCATGTGTTGCGGCGCTATGTACTGGTCTAAAATAAATCGTATAGTATATGGTGCGGAAGATATTAAGAACGGATATCGTAAAGTAGCGCAGGATCGCTGGCCATTCCATCCCAAAGCAGAACTGCAGGCAGGTGTATTAGCGGAAGAATGCGGGCAACTGATGAAAGATTTTTTTGCAGCAAGAAGATAATTTTTACGCAGCCGCCTATGCAATTATATACCTGGTATAAAATAGAGCAAATTACCTTGTCCCTGCTGGTAGCGCACAAACTCACTGAAGTACATGTAGCCGGTAAAAGGATAGGATTGCTGAAAAAGGAAGACATTATCTATGCCTTTACAGCCGCCTGCCCTCATGCCGGTGCTTCATTATGCGAAGGCTGGCTGGATGCACAGGGGCGCATTGTATGCCCGGAGCATAAATACCGCTTTGATCCGACTAACGGCCGCAATACAAGTGGGGAAGGGTACAAACTGTTTACATATCCTGTAGAAATAAGAGACGGTGATATTTTTGTGGGGTTAAACCATTGACCCCTAAAGGGTAACCAACCATTGACGCTATCAAGAACATTAGATTTTAGGATTACTTTTGAGCCGCCTTTATTGATAATTTCAAAACTAAATGCCCAAACTTTTAACCTATGCGGGATAATATAAATAAACCCCTTCGGGGATTGGGGTTTCCTCCATTTTTAAGACAAGGCTCTGTAGTTGGCATCACTTGCCCCTCTGGTTATGTTTCCCCGGATCGTGTAGTATATGCAACCCATGTTTTAGAGCATTGGGGATTTACCGTAAAGCATGGTAGCACGATAGGCACCGGGCAATACTATTTTTCAGGCACAGATAAAGAGCGGCTTCATGACCTGCAGGCAATGCTGGATGATCCGCATATAAATGCCATCATCATGGGGCGGGGCGGCTATGGCATGAGCCGCATTATAGATGGGCTGGATTTCACAAAATTCTTACGCCATCCTAAGTGGATATGCGGCTTCAGTGATATTACTGTATTGCATAATCATTTGCAGGCACATTACAATATGCCCTGTCTTCATAGCCCCATGTGTGGGGCTTTCAAGCCGGAGACAGAGCAGATGGACCACATAAAGACGTTTTATGCGGCGCTTACCGGTGAATCTATATATTACCATGCGGCATCTTCGCAATTCAATCGTAATGGTGAAACAGAAGCAGTGCTCACCGGCGGCAATCTTTCTTTACTGACCCATCTTATAGGGTCAGTATCAGAAGCAGATACAGACGATAAAATACTTTTTATTGAAGATTTGGGAGAGCATCTGTATAAAATAGACCGAATGTTGCTCACCCTGAAGCGTGCCGGAAAACTGGATAATCTCAAAGGATTAATATTAGGTGGCTTCACAGATATGGAGGACACAGAAAGGCCATTTGGACAAACTGTTGAAGAGATCATTTGGGATAAAGTAAAGGAATACGATTATCCGGTTTGTTTTAATTTCCCTTGTGGCCACCAGGAGATAAATTATACTTTAACGTTGGGTGCAAGGCACCGGTTAATAGTTACAGAAAAAGGTGGTGTATTGGAATTAAAGAGATGAGACTAAGCAGGTACATATTTTAGCAGTTCGACAAGTTCATTATTAGTCAACGTTTCCTTTTCTGATTTGTCGTAAATGGCAAGCAGGTAGACAGTATTGTCAGTAATAACAACATTGGCAATGATTCTTGCACCTCCCGATTTACCTTTGCTTTTGGCAGTAATAGCAATGTGTATTTTGTAACAGTTTTTGCCAATAGGAGTTCCCTGTTCTGGTGTTTGATGTAATGATTGAATGAACCTTATGAAATCATCCTTGAAAAAAGGATACTTCTTAACCATCCGTTTCAATTGTTTATCAAATTGCGGTATAGTTTTAATACTATAATTCATTCAATAAATCTTCAATTGGTCTGGCCTTTAGTTTTCCTGTACGTACTTGTTTTATTTCCTCAACAGCTTGTTTTATTTCCTTAATCAGTTGGGCTTTTGAGTTGCTGATTGGCTGTGCTTTTTTTATAAAAGACAAACTTCGCAATACTTCCATTGCAAAATCTGCTTGTTTATCAGGAATATCAACCAATATTTTCATAATTATTTATTGTTTTACAAAACACTGTTCCTAAAAATATAGAACTAAAGCAAATTTAAACAAAAAACAGGTGGGTAGAAAATAATTTCAAAAGAGCACTATATAAACTACTTGCTTGATTCCTTCCATGCTTTCATCCCTCCGCTCAGGTTAAAGAGATGATTGTAGCCTATGCTTTCAAGGCGTTGTATAGCTATCACGCTTCTGATACCTTTCTCGCAGTAAAGCACAATATCTTTATCTTTCGGGAGTTCGTTTATATGAGTTATTAGCTCACCTATAGGTATGTGCATACCTCCTATATTGTATAACTCACGTTCCCAATCTTCCCTGATGTCGACTAATAGAAACTCCTTATCGGTTTCCATTCTCTTTTTAAGTTCAGAAGGTGATATCTGGTTCATCTCAGGCAGTTGGTTCGTTCAGGGCTTTCCAGAGCATATCTTTCAATTCTGTTATTCCCTGGTTCACCATAGAAGATATGAATACATGCGGCACATCTTTAGGCAGTGTTTCTGCTATGGCATGTTTCAGCTCCTCATCCAGCATATCGCTCTTACTGATAGCTATAATGATTTTCTTATGCAGGAGTTCAGGATTGTATTGTTCGAGTTCATTCAGTAATATGTCAAACTCTTTTGCATGGTCATCGCTGTCGGCAGGTATCAGAAATAGCAATACCGAGTTGCGCTCTATATGCCTGAGAAACCGGTGTCCCAGCCCTTTTCCTTCTGCTGCGCCTTCTATAATACCAGGCAGGTCGGCCATACAAAAAGACCGGTTGTCCCTGTATGGCACAATTCCCAATTGGGGTATGAGTGTAGTGAATGCGTAATTGGCTATTTTAGGCTTGGCAGCGCTGACAACAGACAGGAGGGTAGACTTACCGGCATTGGGGAAACCCACAAGTCCCACATCTGCCAGTATTTTCAGTTCCAGTTGCTTCCAGCCCTCACTGCCCATTTCTCCGGGTTGTGCATATTCGGGCGCCTGGTTGGTGGCTGTGGCAAAGTTCTTATTCCCAAGGCCTCCCCGGCCTCCTTTTATCCATATTACCTCCTGCCCGTCCTCTAGTATCTCTACTTCTGTTGCTCCCGTCTCTTCATCCTTGGCTATAGTTCCCAGCGGCACTTCTATGATTATATCAGCACCATCATGGCCGGTAGAGTTATTTTTCAGCCCATTTTCGCCATCTTTAGCCAATACGTTTTTATAATAACGCATATGCAGCAACGTCCATAGCTGGGCATTCCCTTTTAATATAATGTGTCCGCCACGACCGCCGTTACCACCATCCGGGCCTGCCATTGCGTCCATTTTATTTCTTTCAAAATGGGCGCTTCCTGCACCACCTTTACCCGAACGGCAAAATATACGTATATGGTCTACAAAATTTCCTCTCTCCACTATATGGGTAAAATATACTTGTTGATTTGCTTAGACAGCGCCTTAAATGTGTCTGTCACGGTATGGTTACCAGTAACTGTTTCCAGTTTACCACTGCCAAAATAATAATTGGCTACCGGTTGCGTTTTTAAATGATATTCTTTTATCCTTTTTGTAATTACTTCTTCCGTATCATCGCTTCGGCCGGATGTTTCGCCACGGCTCACTAAGCGTTTAATAAGTTCAGGCTCAGGTACGTCCAGCGATAATACAAGATGTATCTTCGTCTGTTTAAATTCCAGTAATTTATCCAATGCTTCTGCCTGTGTGCGTGTGCGCGGAAACCCGTCAAATACAAAACCCCTGGCATCAGGTGTTTCGTCTATTTTGCTGCTGATCATGCCTATTACTACTTCATCTGGTACCAGCATACCCTGGTCCATATATTTTTTTGCTTCTGTGCCAAGCGGTGTGTGTCTGCTTACTTCGTCGCGTAGCAGGTCGCCGGTAGAAATGTGATGTAAATTATAAGTAGTGACAATGTTTTCAGATTGTGTGCCTTTGCCGCTGCCGGGAGGGCCAAATAAAACTAAATTGAACATGAATAACCGTTTAAAGCGACAAAAATAACCATAGTTATGAAATAGTAAGCAACTATTTAATTAAGTTATGAATATGATAACCGAATATAGAGACTATTACTTTATAAATTAATATTACATAGATATTCTTTTTATTTGCCAAACAGCAATTCCTTTATCTGTTCATCCATCAGCTTATATTCGCCCGGTGCAAGGACATCTAACGTCAACCCGCCAATTGCATATCGTATCAATCGTAAAGTAGGGAATCCTGCGGCGGCAGTCATCCGGCGCACCTGCCTGTTTTTTCCTTCAGTGAGTGTCAGTGCAATCCATGAGGTAGGAATATTTTTTCTGAATCGTATCGGTGGATCACGTTCTGCAACTTTTGGAGTAACGGTAAGTATTTCAGCTGTTGCTTTTTGAGTACGATAGGCTTTGCCATCAATGCTAATGAGCACTCCATGTTCCAGTTGCTGTATAGCTTGTGCTGTAGGAGTGCCTTCCACTTGCACCCAATAAGTGCGCGGATGGACATGAGCAGGATTGAGCAACTGATGTGTGAGCAGTTTATCATCGGTTAATAAAAGCAATCCCTCACTGTCATAATCCAATCGCCCCACGGGGTAAATATTTTTTGGCAGCCCTTGAAAATAATCTGCGAGGGTACGTTTATCACCTTCCGCTGAAAATTGCGAAAGTACCTGGTAAGGTTTATGAAAGATATAATAGCGGTGCATAAAAAAACAACGTGGCTTGAAAGGCTTTACTGTAAAGGGTTTCAGCAGGGGCAAAAAAAGTCCGGCGAGGTTGTGGGCTGCCGGACTCTATAAAGGATGGGTTAGTAAGCACAATCCTTACACAATATTAAAAAGAAAATCTGCTACTAAAAAAAATTTTTTCATTTTTTCAAATATTGCCACAAAGATGTTGACACGTTATTCACATAATCGCATATCGTGGTGATGATTTTAAAATTGAAATAATAATGCAGTGTAATAAAAACTGAAGTAGAAATTTTATTTAGAGCTGATGTTTCTTACCACGCCTTAATAGATGGTTCCCCTTTAGGGGACAGGGGTTTTTACCAATCCTTCTGCAGCTTCACCGGCACACCCTTTTCTTTTTTCATTTTATCCTGCAGCTTTTTTTCTTCCTGTTGCAGCGCATTAAGCAGTTGGTCGGCCTGTTGCTGGGTGAGCTTGCTGGGCTGGCTTTGAGGTTGTTGGTCTTCTTTATTTTGATCGTCTTTCTTATCCTGGTTCTGATCTTGTTTCTGCTGGTCTTGCTTATCTTTTTTATCCTGGTCTTTCTTGTCCTGGTTTTGTTTATCTTTCTGATCTTGTTTTTGCTGGTCTTTATTTTGCTTGTCCTGTTTTTTGTCTTTATTCTGCTGTTGTTGTTTCTTCATCATTTCTTCCGCATACGATAAGTTATATTTTGCGTCTACATCCTGTGGGTTGTTGCGGAGCGTTTGTTTGTAGGAATTGATTGCGTCTTCCCACTTTTGCTGCGACATATAGGTATTGCCAATATTGTAGTTAGCTGCAGCCTTACCGGTTTTGCTGCTGGCGAGCTTTGCCGTTTCAGACATTATTTTTCTGGAAGAATCATATCGTTTTTGCTGGTACAAAGAATTACCAAGATTAAACAACCCTGAAGTATTATTGGGGTCTTTAGCCAGGGCTTTTGAATAGTCTGCTTCTGCCTCCTTGTATTTTTGCTGATCATACAGTTTATTTCCTTCCAGTATAAACCTGTTCGTTTGTCCCATAGCTGTATTGCTCACTATAAGTAACAGCATGAATATCCCGCACGGCATGCAGCCATGAAGCCATTGAGTCATTGAGCCATTATGTCTAAGCAATTGATCCATTTTTCTTTCTTTTTACCCCGGGTATCAGCCATTCAATAATTAGGGCAATGAAACCCACTAAAAGGAAATATTGAAAATAACTTGTAAAGTCAGTATAGATTACAGACCCCAGGCTTTTTTGTTCCATACTTTCCAGGCTGTTGGTCAGCTTGTCGGCTACTTCGTCTGTATTTTGGAGCAGGCTGTAAGTACCATGCCCTGCCATAGCCAGTGAACGTAATTCTTCTTCGTTTAGCTTGCTCACTACGGGGTTGCCATTCTCGTCCAGCTTCAGCGATTTAGTGTTCGGGTCATATAATGTGGCCCCCTGTGGCGAGCCAATCCCTACCGTATGCACCACCACACCGGCATCTGCCGCCTGCCGCACTTTTTCCAATGCTTGCTCATCATGGTCTTCTCCATCAGATATGATGATGAGGGATTTATATTTCCGTTCATTCTTGGTAAATGACTCCATAGCCATATCCACGGCATCTCCTATCACAGTGCCTTGAGTAGGCACCATATCCGGCGATACGTTTTGCAGCATCATTTTTACGGCGCTGTAATCTATGGTAAGTGGCACCTGCAGGTATGATTTACCAGCAAAAACGATCAGCGCCACCCGGTCATTCTGCATTTTATCGGTCATGCGCATGATCAGTTGCTTGGCCCGGGTCAGCCTGTCGGGCTGAATATCTTTGGCAAGCATACTCTTGCTCACATCAAGTGCCACGATTACATCTACACCTTTACGCTGCACTTTTTCTGTTTTATCTCCTGCGCGCAGATTTGCCCATCCTATTATTATAGCAGATAACGCCACAGCAAGGAAAATAAATTTAGTGGTATTTCTTCCCGGTATAAACCCGCGCACTTGCTCATTGATCAGTTTCTCATTGCCAAGCCGCTGCAATTTTCTTCTTCTCCAGTAAATTGCTGAGGTGTATAATATTACCAGCAATGGTACTAATGCAAGGAAGTATAAGTATTCTATGTGCTGAAACTGGAACATACTATTGAAAACGCAAATTTAATTGAGCAAAGCGTTAATACTGCAATAAAAAAATGCGATTTTAAATTTCTTTAACAGAAATGCGATAAAGTGATGATAAGTAATTATATCAACTGTTTAATTCATTGATTTTTATTTTGGGTTTTGTCTTTTCTATATCATCCACTCCTATCAGCAAAGCCCATGCTTCCAGCCCATCTACGCGCTCACATATCAGTTTTATCATGCCTGTAATAGGGATAAACAGGAACATACCCGGTATGCCCCATATAAATTCCCCTACTATAACCGCGATAATGGTAATAAAAGGGTTCATTTTTACCCTCGCCCCTACTATCCTGGGCATTAATATGTTTGAGTCCAGCAAATGAACGATAAACAGCCCTATGCCAACTTCCAGCGCAAGGTTACCGGAGCTGTTGGCAAATGTAACCAACATGCAGATAACGATAGAGGAGTAAAAACCCAGGTAAGGGATTATATTCAGCACAGCGGTCATTACAGCGAGCAATACGGCATATTGAATACCAATTATCAGGAAAAATATACAATTGACTATGCTGACAACTACCATTTCTATTACCAATCCCAATACATATGCATTAATCATGCTTTTAGATTCCACAATCACTTCCTTTACTTTTTCCCTGCTGTTGATACTGAACAGGTGAAGCACAAACTTCATCAGCAGCTTACGATGATACAGCATGAAAAACGTAAAAATTATAATAAAGATGATGAGTAATAATATCCCCGTAAGCGAAAGGAATACATTACTGACCGTGTGGGTAGCTGATTCCAGCAGGCTGTTCACTGACCGGTTCATATAGTCAGATTGCTGCCTGCCCGTAATATGCAGCCTGTACGAAAGCCAGTGTTGTAGATTGTCAAACATCTCCTGGAACCTTTTTTTGAGCTTTGGAAAGTCATCGGCAAAGCCAATAAACTGCAATGCAATGAAGTAGATAAAGCCAACAAATACTGAAATAAACAGTAAAACGGAAACAATAGCAGCTCCAAGCCTGCCAAAATGCAGTCTTTTTTCAAAAAACCTATTAATGGGATGAAGCAATATAGAGATCAGTAATCCGAAAACCAGCGGAACGAATATATCTTTTGCTTCCTTCAGTATCAGGAAAGCCAGTACAACGGCAAGAAGTGTAAGTGCCATGCGGGCATAAAAGGGAAGCTTTACCGTACTCATCATGCTATCGTATAAGATTTATTATCAAACCTAATAGAATTGTGCCACAACACAAAGGTAAATGCTTCAGAAATAAATATTTATTGAATAGTGTCTCATCCTTCTTTTTATGTTATTTTGCTTTTTCTATTGCAAATGGGCGGAATATTAAAGCAATTACATGCTGAAGCGTTATTTTAAAAAAGGATTGGTAGAAGCAGGTTGCGATGAAGCAGGCAGGGGTTGCTTGGCCGGGCCTGTTTTTGCAGCATCCGTAATATTGCCCCCCAATTTTCGCCATCCTTTACTAAATGATAGTAAGCAGGTATCAGAAGGAGACCGTAATACACTGCGCCCCCTTATTGAGTCTAAGGCAATAGCCTGGGCAGTGGCAATGGTCGACCATACCGAGATAGACCGTATCAATATATTGAAAGCATCCTTCAAAGCCATGCACCTGGCTATTGACCAGCTCACAGTGCGGCCTGACCTGCTGCTGATAGACGGGCATATCTTTTCTCCTTACTTTGGCCTCGTTCATCAATGCGTGGTGCAGGGCGATGCTATTTATGCATCCATTGCAGCGGCAAGCATACTTGCCAAGACACACCGTGATGAGTTTATGCTGCGGGTACATGAAGAGCACCCCCAATATGGCTGGAATGAGAATAAGGGATATGGTACCGCATTTCACCGCAAGCAAATAACCGAAAACGGGCTAACGCCTTACCACAGGAAAACATTTGGCATTTGTAATGAATATGCCGTCGAAAATGAAATCGCGAAATAATCGCTGCATTACGGTTTCTTCACACTCACTATAATATCTGATTCCTCTTTGGCACGCTCCACCAGCACAGGCGTATGATCGTGTTGCGATTCTTTGAGCAATTGCAGGTAAGCAGGATTCGCATCCTTTGGCAGCTTATACCGTCGTTGCGACACCTGGAATATCACCCCTATATAGGGTTCATTATTATTTTCCAGGTTTACGAGCAATACGGTCATGGAGTGGACCACTCCTTTTTTCTTTGCCTTGTGATGTTGCGGTGCAGCTATAGCTTGCAACGCATATACCATAAACAATAAACTCACGACATAAATGCGTGAGTTTATAAAAAGATGTTTATAAATATTATTTATGGACATGTTGTTAGCGGTGCATAGCTCACCAGGGTACTATTCGTCATAGAGTAAGTAGGATCAGTATCAAAATGAGCCGTATCTATCGGTGAATAAGACGCTGTCGGCTGTATGTTTATGGAGGTTACTTTTGGTATTGCACCACTCGCACAGGCAGGATTTTGCTGTGCATGGAGCCAGGTAGCGAGCAATACAGGCTGATCAAACATAGCAGGATCAAATACATAGGCCTTGGTTCCTGTTGGTGTTTTGATATTTACAAGCGGTGCCACATGATACCACCAGTTAATGCAGCAACCTCCCCATTTTTCACCTTTCACACACAGTGAATTAGGCCCATCCGGATAAGCAAAGCTGAATACTTTATGAGTAGCGTAATGGTATTTGTTATTGAGGATAAAGCACATTTTATGTGCACGTGCATAGCAGCCATCCTCGCAATACTGGAAGCTGATACACTGGTCAATACCATAAGGACCAGGCAACGCGCAGCACTGGTGTGTGATGTAATCAAACATTAACTGTGCCGTAGCCATATCCGGTATCACGTCCGTAAGCCCGGTTTTCACAGTATTTAATATAGCCGCAGCAGGCATATTGTTAATTACATCTTCGCTCATACTGGCAAGGTCCACCCGCTGCGAGGAGCCGGGGCTGCTGATAATCTGCCTGGAGTCATGCACCATGCGCTCTTCATCAGAAATCGGATTGATCTGGTTCACTGTAGCCTTCCAGGGGTCAAAAGTGATTTTTATTGTTTTATTACCATTTAGAGCAGTTTGCAGGCCGGATAGCACTGTAGGGTCATTTACCGTAAATACTTCCTCCAGCTCCCGGAACATTACCCGTACTGTTTTGCCATCCGGCATTGTGTTGATACCCAATACGCTCACCACTTTGGTCTGTGGTTCACCCTGCCTCAGTGGGGTTGCGGCTATTTTCGCGGCCGTGCCATTGGTTATGAGAGTTGTTTCTGTAGTAGGTTTGCTTTTATTGCAGGCATTTACTATTGCAAAAATCCCTGCCACAGCAACTACATAGCACAGTGCGGTTAATGATATATATTTCTTCATTGCAGATTCTTTTAGTTCTAACTATTAATATTTCTTTGCATAAGCAAAGTTCGCAGGTTCATTTCTACACAAGGTACATATTATAGAATATCCAACAAAATTTTTTACAACATATTACCCCCTTATTTTGGGCTTATGTGAGAATTTTGGTAACTTTCCATATTTTAAAAATTGTCTGCATTTTAATTTATAATATGATGAAAAATATTGTTGTACTTGTATTGGGCTTATTGTGTTTTAATACCGTCTTTGCGCAGCATGTTCAGAAATTTTCCTCAAAACAGCAGATGTCCCACAGCAAAGTAGTGGCTGCATTGTTGCAACAGGATTTTAATATGGGGGCATCAAAAAGTACCGGAGGCGTGTCGGGTGAAAGAGTGATTGCTCAAAGTACAAGGGATTCAATGTTCAATCTGTTAGATTCTGTATACCTCGGTTATGCGCTTTCAAGAGGGTCTAAGTACGATTATAATACAATGCTGTACGCCTATAACTATCCTTACAATACTTCCCCGGTATTCAATAACAATGGGGGTATTTTCGGAAAGCCACAGGTGTTATTCGATACATTTATGCACTGGGGTATTGATCCCAATACAGAGTGGTATGGCTATTACGAAACAGCTTATGCTACCTATGATGCCAATTATAACATGACAGGCTACCTTGATCTCTATACAGATTCTGCCATTAACCCAAATATGCGTTATGCCAATAAATTCAACGCAGCAAAAAATATTGATACCGGTTATGCGTGTATTTGGAGCATGGGCACTTCTGATAGTGCGTTCAAGCAATTCTATTCATACAACGGCAGTAATAAACTGGTGGAAGATAGCACCTATGAGCTCCACAATGGCACATGGCGCATGGGCTCAAAAACATATTATACCTATGACGGATCCAGCAACCTCATACAAATAGATAATTATACCAACGATACAGATACCAGCTTCCTGCAGCCGTTGATCGAGCAATATAAGTATGTAAATACCTATGATGGCACTGGCAGGCTGTTGACCGTTTATAGCAGTTTTTTTGATGGCACCACCTTGTCGCCATATATAAAAGATACATTTGCTTACAACAGCACCAATGCCTATCATAATTCATGGAAGGAATATCAGTACGATCCTATCAACGACTATTGGGCACCTATGTTTTACATGCATAAGGTGCTTGATGCCACTACCGGCCTGCCGGATACGGTAAATATCAATGGGTTCGACAGTTTGTTGAATTCGTGGGTGCCACAGACAATGGATGTGATGACCTATAACTCACTGCATGACCCCATTTTGCTGCTGGAGTACGACTATAATTTCTCTTATTTCCCGGCAAGGCCCAGTTACGCCACTGTTTACTATTATAACACTTATGTAAGCATCGCTGGTGTGAAACCTGTGCAGGCAGATAATAGCATAAAAATATTTCCAAACCCCGCAAGCAATACCATAACTGTCAGCAACCTCGATGCAGGTAATCATCCGCTTATGTCTGTGTCGCTGATGAACTCATTGGGCCAGATAGTGAGCCGCACAAATGTGACCTCGCAAAATGAGTTGCAGGTATCTGTCAGCGGTTTTCCTGCGGGTATTTACTGGGTTATTGTCCAGGATGCGGGCGGAAATATATTGCATCGCCAGGCAGTAGTGAAGCAATAATTGTTCCTAACTTTGAGTATGCCTGTTTCATCAGTAGCGCAAGTACCCGTTGTTAAAGTCAATGCTGATCTCACCGCAGATACAGATGATATGCTGGCGGTAGAGGAGCCTATGGAGATACGCCTCTCATTCAAAGAAGGCGGCAAACCAATCCAGAAAAATATTTCGGTCACCATGCGCACCCCCGGCAGCGATTTTGAGCTGGCCACCGGTTTTTTATATACAGAAGGGATTATTCATTCACCTCTTGATGTTGCTGCTGTTGCTTATGCCAGTGAGCAGAATAACAATGTGGTGCAGGTGGTTTTAAATGACAACATGATACCCGATATAAGCAGGCTGGAACGTAATTTTTATACCACCTCCAGTTGTGGTGTTTGCGGCAAGGCTTCCATAGAGGCGGTTTTTGCGGCATGTACCATTCTTGATACAAAAGATGCATTGTGGTTTTCACGGGAAGTAATTTATGGTTTGCCAAATACATTGCGCAGCCACCAGGCGGTTTTTGAGCATACGGGCGGCCTGCATGGATGCGCCATTTTTGATACAGATGGGCAACTTATTTTAACCCGTGAAGATGTAGGCAGGCATAATGCGCTCGATAAGCTCATTGGTGCGGCATTGCAGAAAGGAATGATGCCATTAGACAAATACCTGCTGCTGCTAAGTGGCAGGGCCAGTTTTGAACTGTTGCAGAAAGCGGCTATGGCAGGCATAAAAATAGTTGCCGCGGTAGGAGCCCCATCCAGCCTTGCTGTGCAGATGGCAGAGGAGTGGGGTATCACCCTCATTGGTTTTTTGCGTGGCGAGCGCTTTAATATTTATTCAGGTGCAGAAAGAATCTTAATTTAGTAGTCAGATATAGCATTAGGTGTGGCACACCTCGGAGGTGTGCCACACCTAAACAATACTACTAAAAACTAATTACTTACGACTAACAGACTTACGACTAACATATGAAAATTCGCATAAAAGGTAATTCCATCCGCATACGTTTATCCCGCCCTGAGGTGGAGCAATTTGGCAAAGAAGGCTACCTGGAAGAGCATACGGAATTTGGCAATAATGCATTTGGTTATGTGCTGCAGAATAGTAAAGAGGGCAATGCGCTTTCTGCTACTTTTGAGCAGGGAAAAATTACAATGTCAGTGCCGGAATCTATGACCCGAGAATGGACAACAACTGAGCGGGTAGGGTATGACAGCAACATGGATATCGGCAATGGCAAACAGTTGTTTCTCCTGCTCGAAAAAGATTTTAAATGTATAGATGCCCCTCCCTACGAAGATCAGTCTGACAATTACGAGCACCCCACTTTATCATGTAGTTAGGATGGTATTCACCCGGCGTTTATTTATGTTCATATCAGTATGTATGAGGTCACCCTTCTTAACGTTCCTGCTTTTATTATTGTACCTTACTAGCTGTTCTCAGAATGACCCCCACGATTTTCACAACCCACGTAAAATACCGATTGACGGCGCAAGATGGTACCAGCTCAATAATGTGAATAGTGGCTTGCAGGAATTATTTGATAGCAAGCTGCATCAGAAGATAAACACGATTCAGGGCAGCATCCTGAAGAATTACGATGCCTGGTATCCCTTGCTCGATGGGGAGCAAATGACCATAGACAGCTTGGAGATGTTTGACTGGGAAGGCTCCAATGAAGATCGTCCCACAACTATTTATGCCATACTCGATAATTGGAAAAAAGTGCCCATTGCTGTATTCACAGGCGCCCGTTATAATGGGTGGGATGGTCCCGATCCTGATAAGCCTGAGGTATTTGCGCTGAGTAAACCTGTATCTGGTATCCGCTATCTTGTTATCAATACCTGGGGCGATTTTCCCGGCGAGATAGAATTTTATGGGGCGTATACGCCACCCAAACCCATTTCTCCCTTAGTGAGAAAATATGTGCCGCTCAGCAATTATTTTGGTATCAATGCATTTGAGTGGGATTTTGAAGGCGCTCCCAATCCCAGCGTCATTGATCCGCAGAAATTGCCTGCTATTTACAATTTCAAAGGCTTTCGTCATTATATGGATTGGGAGAAGCTGGAGCCCAGAGAAGGTACTTATACCTTCAACCCAACAGAATACGGCGCCTGGAATTATGACACTATTTATCAGTGGTGCAAAAGCAATGGCATAGAAGTATTGGGCTGTTTAAAAACACAACCTCCCTGGCTGCAGGCCACCTACCCGCAAGACAAACGGGGCAGTGAAAATGCGCCGGTAAAGTATGGGGCAGACTTTTCAGATCCCGCTTCCTACATAGAGCAGGCAAGGGCGGCTTTTCAGTATACCGCGCGTTATGGCCGCAATACAGCTATTGATTATCACATGCTGCCACTGGCGCCCTCTAACCGCATACGCATAGGGTTGGGGCTCGTCCGTTATATAGAGTGCGACAATGAGCGGGACAAATGGTGGAAAGGCCGCAGCGCCTACCAGACAGGCAGGGAATATGCTGCTAACCTTTCTGCATTCTATGATGGCAATAAAAACACCTTGGGGCCGGGTGTTGGGGTGAAAAATGCAGACCCCACTATGCAGGTAGTAATGGCGGGCCTCGCAAGGCCATCTACAGATTATGTGAGGGGAATGATAGACTGGAGCCTGGAGCATAGGGGCAGACGCTCAGACGGTAAGCCTGATCTCCCGTGGGACGTGATTAACTATCACTATTACTGCAATGATGCAGATATTGCGCCTAACCAGCAGCCCACCAGCGGGCGGGCACCGGAACTTACCAAAGCAGCCGCTGTTGCCGAAGAGTTTATACAAATGTCGCACCAGTATGCGGGCGATATGCCCGTATGGGTCACGGAGACAGGTTATGATATTAACCAGGAAAGCCCGCAGAAAGCATTGCCCATTAATGGCCGCTCTGCCATTGAAACACAGGCCGACTGGAACCTGAGAACGAGCCTGCTATATGCCCGTGCCGGCATACAAAAAACATTCTTTTATGAGCTCACGGACGATAATCCGTTGTACGGCGGTATTTATTCATCCTGTGGATTCATTAAGCCCACAAGGACTACCCGTCCCGCTGCAGATTATTTCTACCAGACCAATAAACTGTTCGGTGCATACACCTATGCAGCAACCATCAGCAAAGATCCTATTGTAGATCATTACACAAATAATGGTCTATCCATGTATGTACTGCTCGTACCCGACCAGAAAGGAAGAACAACCACCTACACTCTCGATCTCGGCAAAGTGGAAACAGCCTACATTTATAAACCCAAATCCGAAGCCGTGAACCTGGAAGTAACCAAACAAAAAACAACAAACGGCAAAGTAACCATAACAGTCACAGAAACGCCGGTATTTGTGACGGGGTATGATTGCATAACTATTCCCGGAAAAAAATAGCCAAATAAAGAGTGTAAACCAAACTGTGCTAAATAGAACCTCAACACTTTCAGTCTGATACTGGTGTTTGTTTTATTGTTGCGATTTGTATAACCCAACGATTTTTATATTTTGTATGTCTTTATTCAAAACATAAGATATCATGAGAAAAATCTTTCTTCCCGTCACTTTTCTTGGTTTAGCAATAATAGTAGTACTCTCCTGCAGGAAAACACAAAATAATGTATCATCATCTATTAGCGTTACTTCGTTAAATCAGCTTTTTTCGGCGTTACGCTCTACCCCGCAATCGCTTAATGTAATTGCAGGTAGGGATACTATAGTGTTTGGTGCAAGTGGTACTATGTTACATTTTTATAGTAATTCTTTTAAAGATGCCGGAGGCAGCACAATTACATCAGGCATTGTAAACCTGCAATTAGTGGAAATGTATAATTCCGGAGATATGATCTGTAATCGTGCTACTACGCTTGCGAACGGTAATTTACTGACAAGTGGGGGGCAGGTGCATATTACCGCCACTATGAATGGACAAGGAGTATATGTGAATACATATGGCGTAGGGTTTATTCATACAAATAAACCTTTGCCAGGTGTCATGACACTATTTTATGGGAATACGAATAATGGGGATTCTGTTGCCAATTGGAACGTTTCTGATACGACAAAACGAGGCAATGTTGCAGAACTATTTGATACCGCTGCTGCAATCCATAGTCCAATAAGCATTAGTTATGGTCGCACATGGGTAGGTTATGTTTTTGATTCCGCATCTAGCTTGGAATACACAAATTGCGATGCTTTTTATTTTTCAGATTCACCTAAAGTATCTGTGAGCGTTATAATGCCCGATAATACATTTACTGCTTCTAACACTCAGGTTTATCTTGTTTTACCTGATATTAATTGTGCCATGTCCACTGTAGAACCTCAATTAGGAAGCGCAAGTTACGATGCAGCGACAAACACAATCAAATTAGTAAGTGAATCACAAACCAATATAGTGCCGGAAGGTATGAAATACGAACTGATAGTTGTAGCTAATAAAAATAGCCAATATTATTTTTATAAACAATCAGGAATAATACCACAGAATGGCCTTGCAATAACTGCAACAATGAATACAGATACACAGGCAGATATTAAGTCCCAGTTATCTACGCTTTGATTGTGTTTGGGCTCTATGTCTCAGAATTAGCTTTTGTTATATCTCTCCTCGTTTTCGTTTGTAACGAGAATGCAACGGAAGTGCGTTTGAAACGCACGAATAAGCAATTAACCCTAACAAAAGCACAATCAAGCTAATCGTGCATCTCTTTTTATGAATTTTCTTTCTGCCCTTCTTAAATCTTTATTGGTACGCAATGCATGAATATTTTCTTTTTCAAGTAATCTGTACCAGTCGGTGGCAGGTATCATATTATGGCTATGGAGTTCCAGCCTTACCATAATATTTTGAGGAGGTTTTCTGTGATTATTGATGTACTGGCTAAGTTCTGTTGGTTTTATATCAATTTCATAAGCAAATTCTTTTTGTTTTTTATTAATTCCATCAATATACGATTTCAGGAAATAGCCGAAAGTTTTACGTTTATCAAAATGCAGATCGTTTAAGTAATCTTCTATCTGGAAACGTAATTGCAATAATGTTCCTTTAAGATGATCCTCTCGGTTCATTGCGTCTCTGCGTTTTTTTAGTACCTCACTGAGCGCAGTATCAGCTTCATTTTTTTGCTTCTTGGTAAGCCCGGCATCGAATACAAAACTTTCTGCCAATTCTTCAGGGCTATACTTTTCTGCCAGTGTATTATATGGTTGCTTAGTCATAATCATATTCTTTTAACAGTTTTATCAATCGTTTTCCTTCCATAAATAAATTCTGTCCTGCCTGTTCAAAACCATACTTATCCATATAGTGTTGGCCTAGCGCAGTTTTAGGTGTCAAAGAAAATGGCAGCAGATGCGCCATAGTTTTTAATGGATAGGCGGGCGCAGAAAGCTAAAAGATTGCCTGCTATACCCTCGATTTTCTTGTTTTTCCCCAAATGCTCTGTTGCTACAGCCAATAATTTAATTTCTATCCTTTCTTATTCATCAACAAATTCTAAAGACATCAATCCTAAAATATCCTGCTCGCCCCTCGCTGTTAATTTGTAAACATCTCGCTTTTTCTAATTTCCAGTTGAATGAATACCGCTTTTTAGAAATTGTTTTATAGTCAGTATCTGTTACCCGTTCTATTATCACAGGTAATTTCTGGTTATCGGATACTAATGTTATAAACACAAGCAAATATACAAAATAGTTTACAAAAAATGTAAACTATTTTCTCTTTAGAATACGCTCATTTTTAACGCTCTTTTTTGTTTCCGAGGATGCAACGGAAGTGCGTTTAAAACGCATGATAAATTATGCAACTCTTTCGGAAGAAAAATTCGCCCTTACCTGTATACAGGTAATCATGGTCTGCCCGCAGGTAAAGGCGCGGAAAAATTTCACCCTTTTCAAATCTCTTTACGAATTTTGTGGCGTATCTATAGGTATAATACCGATGATACATATATCACACATAACTTACGATTTCAATCGTGGGAACAAAATAATGCCAATGGTATACAACCGTTTTTAACGGTTTAGCTACGCATGGTGCATTTTTAAAGTCCAATTGGCATAAACAATGAGAAAGTAAATAGCAACACAATAAATACGATAGTTCAGGGAAATCCTTTAATAAGGAAAATCACGGTTCAGGCACCTTTACGTAAAACTTCAAAACCACTATTATATGTACCAAAAACCCGAAGACAAACAAAAAGCAGAATTCCTCTATCTCCATACCGATCTTTCCCAGCAGGAGATATCAGGTCTATTGGGCGTTAGCCGCCGCACCATATACACCTGGGTTAGGGAAAGCAGTTGGAAGCGCGCAAAGTATATAGCTAAAAACGCGCCCCTCCTCCTTGTAGAGCAATACTATAATCAGCTCGGCGCCATCAATGCCGCAATAGCCGCCCGCGCGGATCGCCCATACCCTACCCGTGAAGAAGCAGAGATAATCCGCAAACTCACAATTACCATTAATCACATGGGCGGGGTAGAGAATACCATCTCAAATGTCATATCCGTGTTCATGGATTATCACAAGCACCTGGCAAGCCTCGACAATGACCTTGCTAAGCAGCATATAGGCCCCATGGACGAATATATACAAGAGATATAAGCGGTAACAAAGACAATATTTGGAGTGATTACCACCGGCACGCCGAGGAAGATCGGGAGTTGGAAGAAGAGATGCGCGCACAGCAATCCGAACAGGCCGCCCGTGAAGCCCGCAAAAAAGCCGCGGATGAGCAAACTGAAAATGCAGATGGGAAGACCAATGAGCAATTTGAAACAAACAAAACAGAGCACAAAGAATTGATTATCAATCCAAATGAAGAAACGCCTGCAAACGAAATTGCCCAACCTGCGATTTCAGAAAAAACGGGAAAATACCCCCCGGGCCATAGCCTCGGATATCAGCAAAAAGCATAAAAAATCAGGTAAAAAAGGATTGGCAAAAAAATACCGAAAATTCCTGGATTTAATGGTATTCGGAATTATCTGTTTTTTCAGTATGCTCTATATGCTCCACAGGTTCAGAATCTACGTCACCTTGTTTCCCTTTGCCGGTCTCTGTATCGCTGCGAGCCTCGCTGGTCTGGTCATTAGCATCGCAATTATCAAAGCCGTCCGGTTGCTTGAATTTTTTGTTCGGGTCTATGTTCAGGGTTTTATCAGCATATACCCGCCTCATAAAATAAGCCCAGATAGGTAATGCCGCCGCCGCACCTTGCCCAAGCCGCTCACTGTGAAACCTGAACTCACGATCATCACAACCCACCCACGCACCGGCTATCAGTTGTGGGGTATAGCCTATAAACCATGCATCGGCCTGGTTGCTGGTAGTGCCGGTTTTGCCTGCTATGTCATTCATCAGGTGATACTTGAATCGCATACGGGCGCCGGTGCCCCTGTCCACCACTTCCCGCATCAGTTTTATCATTTTGTAGGAGGTATTGGCATTGATAATTTCCTTTTGCACCGGCGCAAAATTTTTCACCAGCATACCGTTTTTATCTTCTATTTTACTCAGGAAAAAAGGTTGCGTATTCATACCCCCGCTCGGGAACATGCTATAAGCCCCCATCATTTCGTACAGCGAAATATCAGATACGCCAAGCGCCACAGAAGGGAATTTATCCATCCTGCTCACAATGCCGCATTTATGTGCAAAGTCTACAAATGCATCAATGCCTACCTGTTTCAGCATATACAGCGCGGCATTGTTGATAGATAAAGCCAGCGCGGTTTTCATAGGCACTTGATCCGGGTATGGCTTTGCCACATCTTTGTCTGCGTCATATATATGGTCCATTCCCGGAAACTCCTGCCCCGTAGTAGACACATTGCCGCATGGAGAGTATCCGGCGTCCACCGCAAGGCAATACAGCAATGGTTTTATAGTGGAGCCTACCTGGCGTTTGGTATTAATGTTTACGTGGTCATACTGGAAGAAGTTGTGGTCTATGCCACCCACCCATGCCTTCACTTCCCCGGTAAAAGGATCCATCGCCAGGAAGCCAGATTGCAGGATCACCTTCATATATTTGATGGAATCCACCGGGCTCATTACGGTGTCCATATACTTGTTCTTGTTCCATGCAAATACCCTCATTTTTATGGGCACATTCATCGCAGCCAATGCCTTTTCAGGGCTCAGGTCTGCGTTCCGGAAACCCTGGTAGCGGTCTGATGATTTAATAGCAGTGTTCAGGATATTCTGGATATTGCTATTGCCCTTTGACCAGATACTGCCGTCACGATAGCCCGACTGTTCGAGGAAAGTTTTTTGCAGTTCGGTAAGGTGTTCCTGCATGGCTTCTTCCGCATAACGCTGCATCCGGGTATCCAGTGTAGTATATATTTTCAGGCCATCTTTATAGATATCATAAGGGGAGCCGTCCGGTTTTTTGAGATCTTTTAAGGCTAGCTTAGCCTGTTGCTCCACGATCATACGGAAGTACGGCGCTATACCATCATGATAGTCTATCTTATGATAGTCAAGCGGGGTTTCTTTCGCGGTAAGCTCGTTATACTGGTCTTGGCTTATGTAGTTATATTTCCGCATCTGGTCAAGCACCACATTGCGCCTGTCTTTTGACTTTTTAGGGTGGCTGCGCGGGTTGTATATGGTATTGCCTTTGAGCATACCAACCAGCACTGCGGCTTCATCAATGCTCACTTTATCCGGCGCTTTGTTATAAAAGGTCAGCGATGCATTCCTGATGCCATATACGTTATCGCCATAAGGCACTGTATTCAGGTAGAGCGTGATGATCTCATTTTTGGTAAGGTTTCTTTCCAGTTTCACTGCCAGCACCCATTCTTTCAGTTTCATAAAAGGGAGGGTCATAAAGCTTTCGCTCTTACGGGGGAAAAGGTTTTTGGCAAGCTGCTGCGTAATGGTAGAAGATCCGCGCCTTTTATGGATGATCATATAAAATGGAATGGCGACGGTGGCAAACGGGTCAATACCGGCATGGTCATAAAAACGGGCATCTTCTGTGGCCAGTAATGCATTAATGATATTAGGAGATATTTCTGAAAATTTACTGTTCGACCTGTCTAACACATAATAGCGGCCCAGCAATGTGCCATCTGCCGCATACACATCCGATGATATGGCGCTTTGCGGATTTTCCAGTTCGGCTAGCGATGGCATATACCCCACCAGCCCATGATCAATGGCTATAATTAAAAAAGTAAACGTAAGGAGCAGTAAAATAAATGTAATCCACAATGCCCTTACCGCACGTTTCGTTTTGCGGGGTTTCCCGTCCGGGTTTCCGCCTTTCTTCTTATATATGTTATCAGGTTTGCTTTTCAACGTTTTTCAATATTTGAGCCAATTTCAAACACCCGGGTATTTGGAAATCGGTTAAAATTACATTTCTTTTTCATCATCCGGCATTACAAAAAAGCCAATACTTCTTACAGGGTTTAAAAATCCCCAAAACCTCTTTTTGAACCTGATTTTTTTGCTGGCTGTTTGCAGAAAAGGCTTTAAAAACCCATTCACTGTTGCCTGTTCTGCTGCCGTGAGCGCCTGTTTGGCATACTTCGTTTTCAGGTACACATTCATAAATGCGGTGAAAGAAGAGGTACCTAATTGCGGGTCTACAGTTTCGCGTGCATATTGCATAGGTGTCCAGTTGCCACGGAATGTGCCTGCCATATGCAGGTAATAGGTAGCTGCCCTGTATGCCCAGTAAGGTTTATGCCCTGCTGCTTTTGCCCTGTTATACCGCGCAATAAAATATTGCAGTATCAATCCCGGCATCAGCAGTAGCAATAAGAGAAAACTTCCTATAATGATTGCTGTGGTCAATAATATTTTCTTTACTTGCAGTGGCTTAGGCTGTGCAGCTACCTGTTGTTGCTCTTTTGGTTGGACGGTCTCTTTTTTCTTCAGATACACTTCATCAATAGGAGTGGGCGCAGGAAAACGCTTTACCAATGCTGCGCCGTTCTCATTAGGGTAAGCCAGCATTTTTTTCAATGCCTCCGCATAAGATACGGCTGTGCCTTCATCTCCCTTATGTACGGTACTTATAGGAATAGGTACACTATCCTTATAGATTACCGCCACCTTCATATCCATGTCTATGATTACAGGCGATGATAGTTTATATTCCACATCATGAAATACGAGTTGCTTCACAGACATTTGCATCGTCTTCTTGAGGGTATCCACATTCTCTACAACACCATCTGCTGCCAGCCATGCAGATGGCGGTTGCATAGGTGGTGTGCCATCCGGTTGTGGGGTAGGGCGGTTTTCATTATCATTGCCTACAGTAGTGTCAAAGTCAAGCCAGCCAAAGCCGGGGAAATAAACCTGTATCCAGGCATGGGCCTGGTTAGCATAATACCAATACCATCCCTTGTTCTTATCACTGCGGTCTTCCGTAAGAAAGCCGACTGCAATACGGGAAGGAATGCCCAGTGACCGCAGCATAAAGAGCGTAGCCCCTGCAAAGTAGGCACAGTATCCTTTATGGTTCTCATTTAGGAAATATAATAGCTTGGAGGCGCTCGGCAGGTCAGGTATGCCCGGATTATCTGTATAATGATACAGCCGGTCACCATTCTCGTCCCTGGAAAGGAAATAATTCCGGATGGCTATTACTTTATCTACGGGAGTTCTGGCAGTATCTGTTATTTTATGGGCAAGGTCGCTGATAGATTTAAATTTCTCATTCCTCGGCATAAAGGTATAATACTTCATGAACGCGGTATCAATCCCTTTATAGTTGGTTACCTGCCGCAATACTTCAAACCGTTGTTCCTGGAATTTTTTAATTTCCGGGTTCGGGCTGTTATACACAAAATAAGCGCTGTTGAGTAAAGACACATAACTTTTGGCCCGGAAGGCAGATTTGAATTCATCCCTGAAATCTTTTTCAATAGCTATTGGCTGCACAAAGTAACCCACATTGGGTGCCAGGTAGGTATTCGGGGATAATTTCCGGGAGTATACTTCTATTTCCACTGTGTTGCGCAGCTTTGCCCCCAGGCTGTTGCGGATAACCGAAGAATCCATTTTTGTGTAGAACAGTGGAATTTTTGAGGGGTCTGGCTCAAATAAATCGTTATAAGGAATAGTGGAATCTCTTTCAAAAGTTTCTGTAAGCGTATCAAATTTTGTAAAGTAAAATGCGGTAAGGTATAAAGGATTGGGAATTTCCGTATTGGGGAAGAAATTATTTATATGGGCACAGAAAAGTAATTCTTTGCTACGGCTCAGTGAACTGCTCAATCTTGAATAATCCTTTAGGTCGAACGACCCGTCTTTATTTTCTTTCAGCATGTCATTTTTGCCCGCTTTGCCACCGCCTCCGTAATTTGCTACTGTCTCTTTTATTTGCCCGCGCATCAGGTATACGACACTGCTTAAGATCAACGTTGCCAGTAGCCCAAAAAATACCAGTCTTCTGGTAAGAAACCACCAGAACTTCTTTGATTTATCTTTGTAGTTATAGATCTGTTCCGCAGTGAAAATGATATAAATGGAATAGAGCAAAGCAGGTGTAAATGCCCGGAGTAGGCCATAAACTGAAGCCGAATTTTCCTTTGCAATAATGGCGATACAAGCAGTCAGTAAGCTGGCTGCGATGATCACAGACCAATACCGCAGCCGTACAAATCCCCAACCGGTAATCCATCCGGTGCTGAAAAGAATAGCAAATACCTGGAATTGCCGCGCAATAAAAAATGCGTCAAACTCACCGCTTTCATATTTGTCGAGTCCCTTATATACTGCATACAGGCCTGCAACAAGAAGGAGGAATGGGAGTAAAAAACGGAAACGGAAAGAATAAAATAAGGCGGCAATACCCATTCCTGCAGCCAGGTAAGTAGCTTGTTGGAGTGCCTGGTTTTGAAGTATGGAATAATATTGATTAACATTGATGAGCAGAAAATAACTTACTGCTGCGGTAGGCAGTATTAAAAAAATAAGCTTGGCAAGTAACTCATTTACAGGAGTGGCACGTTGTATATTCATATAAACCTTTCACAGTCAATAAAGCCAGAATGGGGTTCTTATATTTAAAAAACAGGATAAATATAGGTGAAAAAGGACTGCATAGATTGTTAAAAATGGATATTTATATACGACTATGCGTTCTGCTAGTTTTAAAGGAAGTATAAGTTCTTTATGAACTATGTTAGATACTTGTTTGCCGGTTGTAACAGAAATTCAATATTTTTAAAGCCTCATTCTCCATATTAAATTTATCATGAAAGCATTTTTTTTCACAGTTATTGGAATATTATTCATTACGCGGGCATTTTCCCAATATGATAATGTGAATTTGTTAGTGCAAAGCCCGGATGGAAAGACGGTAAAGCTGATTTGGTTTTTAAAGAGCTGGAATAAAGACATCACAGGGTTTGATATTAAACGAAAAGAAGGCTTGGAGGATTGGGTAAAGCTAAATAAGAAACCTATTCTGCCAGGAATATCCGGCAACAAAGATTTATCAATTGTAGAGTCTGATAATGTAGAGGACGGCAGGATAAGCGGCAGATTGTTTAAGATGCTGCAAAGCAAAAAACTGCAACAGATCAGCGACACCGCATTTTTACAAAAATTAAACAGTGATGAAAATACAATCAGGGATATTTCAGTATTGCTGTCAAGTGATTATGATTTGGCGCTGATGTATGGTTTTGCTTATGTGGATCATACAATAATGCATAAAACAGACTACGAATACGGCGTTTTTATTACGGGTACAGACAAAATGTTAGATAGCGTAAA
>Ga0206839_1019_pt1 | contig 41742 bp, 50 predicted proteins | sample Alteio_BWOrgCont_27_FD_152883 | JGI IMG/M metagenome (GOLD analysis project Ga0206839, IMG submission 152883) | Enriched cells from forest soil in Barre Woods Harvard Forest LTER site, Petersham, Massachusetts, United States -... | ecosystem: Environmental > Terrestrial > Soil > Temperate forest >... | reverse complement strand
GCAAGAGTGGCGCAGTTGCTGGAGAGAGAGCATTTTCCCACATAGTTATTCTGTCCGTCTTCTGTCCAGAGATTGTTGCTGCCGCAAGTATGCCTTACGCTTCGTGGCATCCTACGGGGCTGGCTTTCGACAGCAGCGGCAATATGTACCTGAGCGGGTATAATTATACCGTGGGGCCTATCACCCACCAGGGCATTCAGAAATATAATTCGTCGGGCGTGAAGCAGGGCACCCCGTATACCGTTGAATACACCAACTCAGGTAGTATACCGGAAGATGTTTTCATTGATAGCAGCAACAATCTCTGGACAGAAGACGGACAGAATAACTATGTGGGAAAATGCTCTCTCTCCAGCAACTGCGCCACTCTTGCCAACTGGACATTTTACGGATCTGGCGGAACCTGCCCCAGCAGCTGCAATGGGGTTGGGGTATTTTCCCAGCCGCAGGGAATGTTCGTTGATAGCAGCGGCAATGTCTGGGTGGCGAATCCACCGAGCGGCAGCATTGTGAGATGCAACAGCGCTTTTTCCAGCTGCACCACATGGGGCGGCGTAAGCTGCAGTACTCACTCATGCAGTGCCGGGCAGTTTTACAACCCTACTGCGCTGTGGGGCGATGCGGCAGGGAATATCTGGACGGCAGAACAAGGCTCATGCTCCTCATGCCCACCTCCATCTACATGCAGCCAGGAGCGTATCCAGGAATATAACGCTGCAAAGGGGACATGGAATATTGTCAGCACAGTAACGGGAGCATCCGCCATATCAAACGTGTACCCCATACAGTCAGCGGGGAGATAAAACGAATAAAGCCCATAGAATATGCCTGCTTGATTATCTGGAGCAAACAGGTCTATGGTTGATCCGTGTTTCTAAAAATCTGTTATTATCTGGTTGTCATTCCCGCCTGCGCAGGAATGACAAAACCAGAGAGGCCGGGGTCAGAAAAATAAATGCCTATTTTAATTACAGGTTTATCAGTCATGCGCCGTGGATTTACCCTTATAGAGCTTTCCGTCGTGCTGGTGATCATCGCCACTATTTTAGCAGGCGGCATGGCGGTGCTGGTGGCGGGTACCCAGCAGGCGCAATATAATGCCACCGTTACACAATGAATGCCATTGATCAGGCGCTGCTTAATTATTCGGTTGCGTTTAACCGCCTGCCTTGCCCTGCCGATTTGACGCGAAGTGCAAGCAGCCAGTATTACGGCGTGGAGGCGGCTAATCCCGGTACCAGCAATTGCACTGGCGGTAGTGTGCGCAAATGCAACGTTACCACCGGTACCTGTGGCGCCGCAATAGCCTCATCATTTAATGGTGGCGATAGCTTCGACGGCCCGCTGGGGATAGCCATATCACGGTAGCGAACATAGTCATTCCAAATAAAAACTATACGCATGATCCACTGAGAGTGTGGCCTGGTGGTTCCTGTGGTCGCGCTGCGCTTGCCACAGGATGACGAATGTTAAGAACATGTATATTGTTATTTGGAATTACTATAACAATGAGAGCGCTCCGGATAAAGCGACTTATGGTTCAAGCGGATTTTACACAGTCGGGGCTGTGGGATCGCGTTAATAAGCAGGCTTGATTATACCATTCTATTGTATTTCAATGTATTTTTTATTCCTGGAGCAAGAATCGGGTAGCAAATATTTTGGTGTTTCCAATTGTCATACTTTCTGATATACTGAATATCTGATAACAGAAAAGAGGTGTATTATGGCGGATGTAAATTCGGAAACCGGACGTGTTGGAAAGCGCGGCGTGATGGTCATGCCAGCTAAATTGCGGCATCGTTACGAGCTTGAGGAAGGCAGCTTTTTTATTGCAGAGGCAAGGCCAGAAGGAATTATGATCCGTCCTGCAAAAACGGTTATTAATGACGCACCCCTGGCAGAAGAAGGCAAGCTTACTGCATCTATTCAGGAATTGCGGGAGCTTGGAAAACAGATGAATCTTGGCAAGTTCGATTGGGAAGAATGGAAAACTTACCGTGATGAGGGGCGGCACTAAATGGCAGAGCGGATAGTGCTTGATACGTCAGTAGTCATGGCGTGGCTTATGCCGGACGAAGTAACGGATGCAACGGGAAACCTTGATAAATGGATGAACAGCAAAGGTGCAATTGTTCCTTCCCTGTGGCGTATAGAATTGGGTAACAGCCTGTTGGTTGCTTGCAGGCGTGGCAGAATATCACATGAGCAACGCACTACTATTTTGCAGGTTGTTTCACGGTTTCCTGTTTCTGTAGACAAGTTCACCCAAAGACAGGTGCCTGGCGATACCCTTGCACTTGCAGACAAGCACGGACTAACCTTGTACGATGCCACCTATCTTGAGCTTGCGGTGCGGACAGGTGCGGGGCTTGCCACATACGACAAGGCGCTACAAAGAGCAGCGCAGGCTGAAGGCATTTTATATTTATAGTATGCTTCAGCAGAAAGCTTAACCCGAAAACGCATCAGGCATGGCAGTATATACCGAACTCTCGCATGGAGAGATAGAGCATTTTTAATGCCCATATATATAATTGAAACGATTGACATAACACAATTGTTGCTGTAGCATAAATTAATATGAAGATTGACTTCGATCCCAATAAAGATGCCACGAATATTACTAAACATGGTGTCAGTCTTGCTGTCGCTAAAGAGTTTGAATACGACACAGCAATAAGGGTGGAAGATATACGCAAGGATTATGGCGAACAGCGTATTGTGGCTTACGGATATCTTGGAACAAGGCTGCACGTATTATGCTACAAGCCTGTTAGCCGCTTACATATCCGGGTTATCAGCCTGCGTAAGGCTAATAAAAGAGAAAGGATGTTTTATGACAAAACGTTACAAACCATTAGTGGATAAAAACGGCGAAGTGCGACCGTTGCATGCCGGGGATAAAGTAAAAGCTTCCTTGCTGCGTGATGATTTTCCTGAGCTTGCAGAGTATTCTGCAAAGCGTAAAGTGGGTCGCCCTAAATCCGAAGCCCCAAAACAAAACGGCACTTTGCGTATGGCTGCCGATGTGTGGGCAAAGATTAAGGCGTCGGGGCGCGGCTATAACCTCCGTGTTGAAAAGATATTGCGTGAAGCGCTCACAGAAGGACGGATATAGACAAAAGGCGGTCCAGCAGGTAACTGCTATGCGAAGGCTTAACCCGAAAGCATATCAGGCATGGCAGTATATAGCTTCTCAATGCCTCCCCATTAACATAATAATAAAGCTGGAATACCCTATTATTGTTGTAATATAATGATATGAACATACAAACTATGCGTAATGATTATAAGGATGCGATTTTACAGCTTGCTGATAAATATAAGCTGGCGGATATACGCGTGTTTGGTTCGACCGTGCGCGGAGAAGCAAGGCCGGATAGCGATATAGATATACTTGCGCATCCCAAGCCGGGCTGTACGCTCTTTGACATAGCCGGTTTTGAATACGATGCATCCCATCTGATGGGGGGCATTAAGGTAGATGTCATTTCCGACCGGGCGATTAAGGAAATTCTTGCGCCCTATATATTAGCAGAAGCTGTCCCTCTTTAGAAACACATGAAAAAGCTCAATCCGGATATAGTCAGGCTCAGCGATATATTGCAGGCCATTACCGATATTGAGGATTATAAGCACTGGTATCAGGCATAAGGTGATCCAGGTACGGCAAAGTGGATATAGTGGTACTGCAGGATGTACTCACTGACAAATTGCCAAAACTCAAAAAGCAGATCAAAATGATATTTGATGATTTAACCGGATTAACTTAACAAGCTGTGTCCTTGTATAATCCTATTTCAACACAGGTGCCTCCAGGTAGTTTCGTAGATGGAGACATGAAGGGATATTTCCTGTTATTATAATAGTTTTACTTGATATTGTATGTCATTTGGAATACAATCTACTTAGATGAAGGGGAGTAAGTTTTATGTCCGTACATACTGAGAAGGTTAATTTTCGTATTGATCCGAAGCTGAAAGCCTCCGCTGAGGCGGTGTTTGCCGCTATCGGATTGTCCGCAGGCGAGGCGTGCAGAATGTTTTTCAAGCAGGTTGCCTTGCAGAAGGGGTTGCCATTTCAGGCAAAAATCCCTAACGCGGAAACACAGAAAGCTATGCGTGAAGCTGAAAGTGGCGATGGAGAGCGTTTTGCCAGCGTTGATGAGTTGTTTGCCAGCTGGAAACAGGATAAATGACGTTATCTCCTGTACAGACTACCCGTTTCCGGCGAGATATACGCCAGATGGGGAGAAGCGGAAAAAACATAGAACTACTGGAAGCGATAGTGAGAAAACTGGCGAGAGGCGAACCATTGCCGCCCAGGAACCGTGACCATAATCTGGGTGGCAACTGGAAAGGATACAGGGAGTGCCATATCACTCCAGACTGGCTGCTGATTTATAAAGTTGATGGCCGGGATTTGGTTCTGGTAAGAACAGGCAGCCACTCCGATCTTTTTGGATAGTAAACTTGCACCACAAAGGTATATAAAAGGCGAAAGCTTAACCCGAAAACGCATCAGGCATGGCAGTATATACCGAACTATCGCATGGCGAGATAGAGCATTTCCTAAGTTTTTACCCTTTGCCGCCGCTGGCAAAAGCGGAAGGTATTTGTTCGGGCGTGGAAAACACCAATTACCTGATTACGCTGCAAGGCGGCAGGAAGCTGATACTCACCCTATTTGAAAAGCGCGTGAAGGCGGAAGAATTGCCGTTTTTTGCCGGCCTTATGGAGCATCTGGCAAGTGCTGGCGTTCCCTCCCCCTTGCCGCTGCATTGCAAAGACGGCAATATCATTCAGGCGCTTAAAGGAAAACAGGCGATTGTGGTCACATTCCTCGCCGGAGAAAGCACGGAGCATATAAAGGACGGGCACATTGCGGAGCTTGGCGCGTATCTTGCGAAGCTTCACCTCGCAGGTGCGGGATATCCCCTCATGCGCCGCAATGATCTTTCAGTTGAAGGCTGGAGGGAGCTGTATGTCAAAATCGCTGCGCGCGCGCATGAAATATCGCCGGGGCTGGAAGAAGAGTTACACAACGAACTCATCTACCTTGAGCCTTTATGGCCGCTTCTGTTGCCCAAGGGGGTTATCCATGCCGACTTATTCCCCGATAATGTTTTTTTTGACCGGAAAAACCATCTTACCGGCATTATTGATTTTTACTTCGCCTGCAATGATTTCCTGGCTTATGACCTGGCAGTGTGCATCAATTCCTGGTGCTTTGATAAAGATTTCCAGCTGAACAAGGCGCATGTAAAGCTATTGCTTGAGCATTATAGCAAGGTGCGCCCGCTTACAAGGCAGGAGCTTGATGCCATGCCGGTGCTGGTGCGCGGCGCGGCTTTGCGCTTCCTGCTGACCCGTGCCTATGATTTTCTCCATGCCGCTCCCGGCGCGCTGGTTTCGCCCAAAGATCCACTGGAATACCTGAGAAAACTCCGGTTATTCCGCGATATGAAGGATAAGCTGGCATTGTATACCCATCGCAAGTGAAATATTGGTGTAGCCTCTAAAGGTGTGATGGGTATATTCGATCACCCAAGCCATTTTTCGTAGAACAAAAATGGCTTGAAAAGTTGAATGGGACAACCTATTAAAAAGAATAACTAATCATAAAGGTTTTCCCATGCAATACGTTGCGTTTCCGGGCTGGGTTTTTGTTTCTGCAAGTGTCCTTAATCTGCTGTTTTCCTTTTTTCCGGTGATATACGGGTCGGTGTATTTATTTTCCTACCTGCTTGCGCGCGCTGCGGCTAAGCACCAGAAGGTGAAAACGGCGAACTGTGATAAGCCGGTGGGAGAAGCGGTTAACGAAGCGATGAAAGCGGCGTTGAAGGATCTTTCCGAGTTTCATTCCATTGGGGAAATCATCGGGTTTGTGGAGCGCGAGATTTATCTTTATGCGCTGGTCAGCCAGGGGACGAATGCGGGCAATCTCATTGCCGGGGTGCTGATGTTTAAAGGCTTTACTGCATGGCTTACCTTAAAATCACCGGACGGTTCGGATAAGCTGACCCTTGCACGCTTTTATTCCTACACTATCGGTAATTTCCTGTCGCTGCTCTGGGCGTTCTTTTTTTATGAGTTTGCGCGCTATGGGGTTCATGAGTGGACGGCATTGTGAGGCGGCAATAGGTTTTAGCTATGGAAAATGCTGAGATTATGCTATAATTACTATTCAGAACCATAGGATAAGAATTATGTTAAGCAAGCATGAAATCGATAAAAACCAGAGAGCGTTTGATCATGCTATAGCACAGCAGGCGCTGGAAGGTTTAACAGTGCCGGAACAAGTCATAGAGGATATGAAGCGCGCCGTGCGAGGTGAAATCACATCATCGGAAATCATAAAAAACATCTATCGTCAGTTTCCTGATGTCGAAATATTCCAACCGTGATGATTACATTGATTCTGCTTCCGGTGTTCTGAAAAATCGGTTGGGCATTACTGATGAAGCTAAACTTGAAGAAACTGAAGCCGCGTTAGTGGCGGCTCGTTCTTATGAGTTAGCACAGAACCCACTTAAGGGAAAATTCGATCTTGACCATCTGAAGGCCATACATCGTTATTTATTTGGTGACGTATATGAATGGGCAGGGCAGATACGTCTTATAGATCTCACCAAAGACAGCACCCGTTTTGCCAGCTATCACCATATAGAGATGGCTGCACGTAAGGTTTTTCATAAGCTGGAAGAAGAAAATCACCTTGCCGGGTTACCGGAAGGGGTATTTAGTCAGAGGGCAGCTTATTATCTGGGTGAGATTAATGCGCTGCATCCGTTCCGCGAGGGTAATGGGCGCGTTCAACGCGAATTTATCAGTCATCTGGCTTATAAAAATGACTTTTATGTCGAATGGCAACATATGACGCAATATGAAATGATACAAGCAAGTATTGAATCATTTAACGGCGATTGTTCAAAATTCGCTGCGTATATCCGAAGCAATATAAGAAGGAATACTTAAGCTGCCTTTTCTTTCTTCTTCACTTTCGGGTGCTTGACGTGTCCAAGGAATGCCTGTTCAATATTGATGCTTGATTTTTCGCCAATAAAGTCAAAGTTCTTCTGCAGCCAGCGGTCAGCGGCATCCCTGCCTAAATTATGCAGGTAGCAGAAGAATTCCCAGCTGACATTGAGCTTGCTGGAGGCGTTCATTTTTACCATCTCTTTGGCGGATTCTACCAGATGGATATTGAGGCTGCGGTAATGTTTATCCTGCAGGTGCTTAGCTGCGATCAGCTTATTGACGAAGTTTATGGCGCGCATTTCAGCCACCAGGCTGGAATTAAAGGATATTTCATTTAAGCGGTTGATGATGTCCTTGCCGTCTTTGGGAACCTCTTCGCGGACGATGGGATTGATTTCAACAATAATAATGTCTGACGATTCGCAATAATAAGAGAGTGGCCAGATGGAGGGGTTGCCCATATAACCGCCATCCCAGTAATAATCACCTTCAATTTCCACTGCCTGGAACATAAAAGGCAGGCAGGCGGAAGCCATAACCGCATCCGCCGTCAGCTCATTATGGCTGAAAATTTTCGGCTGTCCGGTCGTCACCGAGGTTGCGGTCACAAAAAGCTGTATCGCATCGGATTTGCGGATGCGTTCAAAATCCACGGATTGTAGAAGTACATCCCTGAGCGGGTTTATATTGAGTGGGTTGGTCTGGTAGGGCGAATACAGGCGGGTGAGTACATCAAAGAACGCGAAAGTCGGTGACCAGTCCATGTTCCACATGTTCAACATTTTCTGTAACGGCGCGTGCTGTATCGGGCTTAAATGGCCAAGCGCACTGACATTATACCAGAAGGTATCGAGTGTCTTGCGTGCACCCTCGCGACCGTTCCTGGCGTATCCGTCGGCAAGCACGGCAGCATTCATCGCCCCGGCGCTGGTACCGCTGATGCCGTCAATTTCCAGGCGCTTATCTTCCAGCAGGCGGTCCAACACCCCCCAGGTGTAAGCGCCCTGCGCCCCTCCGCCCTGCAGGGCAAGGTTGATTCTTTTGGTATCAGTGTTCTTTGCCATGTGTTCCTCTTTAATTTATTCATATATAAGCGTAATTATATATAATTCCATTATTTTTTATATAGACGTGTTGACATAGCATATAAGTGTATTGTACTATTACATACATATTCATAGGACAAATATGCATAAAAAAGAGGATATCAGTTTTTCTGACATAGATGGATTTGAATGGGATGAAGGCAATGCCAGTAAAAATAGATTGAAACATGATGTTAATACGAGTGAGTGCGAAGAAGTATTTTTCAATGATCCTTTGCTATTTTTCGATGATGATGCGCATTCGTCAGCAAAAGAGCGAAGATATAAGGTGCTTGGGGTCAATGCAAACGGCAGGAAGCTATCTTTGGCCATCACGGTACGGAGTAATAAAATAAGGGTGATTATGGCGCGTGACCAAAGCAGGAAAGAACGAAAGCTGTTTAAAGAGGATCGGGAGAAGGAGAATATATGAAGAAAAAAAAATTACATAAAATTCCGTCATTTCGTAATGAAGATGAAGAAGCGGCCTTCTGGCTATCGCATGATTTTGCGGACTATTACGATAGCTCAAAGCAAGTAATGAAACCCGTTTTTTCTCATCTTAAGCCATCTACGCAATCTATTACCATACGCCTTCCAAAAACGCTGGTGGGACGGCTGAAAATACTTGCGAATGAACTGGATGTTCCTTACCAGTCTCTGGTCAAAGTGCTGCTGGATGAAAAAGTGAAAGAGAAACTTGCTTTGAAGCATACTGGAATGGAGGCATAATTAAGTCAGTATTAAATGCTACTTCAAATAATCCAGCAGCACGCGTCCGTAAGGCAAAGTCAGGTCAGCAATGATATGCGTTCCGCTCATGATACGTTTGATCGGGAAATCTGCGACTGGGGCGTTGACATGGGGTATGAGGTGAAGGCGTGCCGGACCTGTCCAGCAGCCTTTTACGGTAATTTCAGTGATGTTATAAGCGACCAGCTGGGCGATTGCCGGCTTGCCATCCACACCCGGGATGAATTTCAGGTTCACCTGCGTTTTAGCCAGCGCCGTTGCCGTTTTGTCGAGTTCCGCCGCATGGCTTTCATGCTTGTAACCCATCGTGCCCATGGCGACCAGCTGATCTGCATAATGCAGGCTTCCTGTCAAGGTATCTTTTATTACATTTAGTTTAGGATCGGCATTCTTTTTAGGGAATCCCCAGATTTCACGACCGGCGGCAATCGGTGCTTCATCGTCTAAATACATATGGACAATGAAGTTTACGGGTTCGTCTTTATACGTGCAGGGGATGACGCAACCGCTCTCCGTATACGCGCCAAATCCGCTGCTGTCCGGCATGTTAATCCATTCAAAGGAGACGAGATTATCTTTGTTGGGTTCTAACGGTTCCGGTACGGCATTGCGTATGGCTTCGGCGTCGGTTTCATAAGAAATAATAAGGAATTCGCGATTGATGAAACGGTAGGGGCCTTTGGGGTAGCTGGGTCCGGCAGCAGGCATGGAAGCCAGGTTCAGGATCTGTTCGCGGTTCATAGTTCTTCCTTGAAGTGTCAGGTTTCAGGTATCGGGTGTCAGTTTTGGCTGAAAAATCTGACACCTGGCAACTGAAACCTACCATCCCCTGCGATTATTACAAAGAGTTAATTTGAACCCTTAGGGCAAATACGTAACAATTAAAAACAATAATAAATATACCGCCCGCTGCTGGAAAACGCAGCGTTTTTTTACCGGCAGGGCGTTAGGATTTCTAGGTTAATCGTTTCACAATACAGATGGCCATTTATGCGTCACAACTCAATCAATAATACTTTCGAAATGCGGATAGCTTACCTCTGCATAGCCTTAAGCCTTGCATGTTTTGCCGGTATGTTCCATTTTATACTGGCCAGGGTTTATGATGCTTATGAAAACCATCAGGCCGGCCTGTTTATTGAAGATATCATTTTCTTCGCCGCCATGGGGTTCATGGCTTACGGGGGGCTGCTATACCAGGTTTGCATGGTAGGTTATTACCATCGCCGCAAGAGCCATATTCCGGCTGCACGCGAGAAAATCGAGAAACTCTATACGGGCAAAGCGCCGTCGCTTTCGGTGCTGATTCCCTCTTATAAAGAAGAACACAGCGTCATATGGCAGACTATGGTTTCGGCGGCCCTTGCTGAATACCCGCATAAGAACGTTGTCTTGCTTATCGATGATCCTTACCGGACTAAGTCCAGGGAAGACATGCTTAAACTCGAAGAAACCCGCCTTATTCCCGGCGTGCTGCAAAATAAGTTTGCTGCTCCTTTGGCGCGTTACCGTGGAGAGCAGGAAGCTTTTTTTGCGCGCAAAACCGCAGGCAATATGCATCAGGGGGTGGAGCTTAACCGGATTTCCATGCTCTATGATGAAGTGGCGGAGTGGCTGGAAGCGCTCAGCAGGGAGTATGTGGGCGGCAGGGATATTAAATCCCTCACGCATACGGACCGCTTTTTCCTGGAGTCAGTTATTACGTCGCCGATGCAGCAGTATAAGCTGCTTGCCAAAGAGTTGCGCCGTAATATTACCCTTGGCAAAGCGCCGACGATGGAATTTTTTGAACGCCATTACGCGCGCCTGGCCAGCCTGTTTAACGTCAGTTTCTCAAGCTTTGAGCGCAAGAAATACGAAAACCTTTCGCATGAGGCCAATAAGGCGATGAACCTGAACAGCTATATCGCGCTTATCGGGAAGTCATGGAAAGAAGTGAAAGTAACAGGCGGTTTTGAATTGCACGAGGCAGCGGAAGAAGAAGCGGATTTCCATATCCCTCATGCCGATTATGTCAACACGATTGATGCCGACAGCATGATGCTTTCTGATTACCTGATTCGCATGGTGGAGCTGATGGAGCGCGCCGAGAACCGCCGCCTTGCCGTGGTGCAGTCGTCTGTTTCCTCGATTCCGGATTCACCCAATGCGCTTGAGCGCACCGCCGGTATATGCCTTGACCTGCAGTTCATGAACCACCAGGGATTCACCCACTGGAATGCCACTTTCTGGGTGGGCGCCAATGCAGTGCTGCGTTACCGCGCGCTTGAGGATATTAAAGAAACCAAGCTCGAAGACGGCAAGCAGGTGTTTGTCTATATTCAGGATCGCACGGTTATTGAGGATACCGAGTCGACGGTGGATCTGGTTGAAAAGGGCTGGCAGCTGCATAACTATCCGGAAAGGATGTCTTTCAGCGCGATGCCTGCAGATTTCGGCTCGCTGCTCATCCAGCGCCGCAGATGGGCGAATGGCGGCATGATCATATTGCCCAAGCTCCTGCGCTACATTACCAAAGCGCCCAAGAGCCTCCTGCTGTTCAAAGAATTTCTCATGCGCTTTAACTATCTGGCAGGCACTACGCTAAGCTGCGCGGTCATCCTGCTTCTTTCCCTTTATCGTTTCGGCGATAACCTTGACACGATGTGGATTATGCTTTCGGCGCTTCCGCCTACACTGCTTTATATCCGCACTCTGGTCGTTTCGGGGCATAAGGCTTTTGACGTCTTCCGGGTGTTCGCTATTAACCTGATGCTGATGCCGGTATTGTTCGGCGGCGTGTTCAAGCAGTTCCAGCAGATGCTGACGGGTAAGAAAATTCCTTTCGGGCGCACTCCCAAGGTCACCGGCAGGACTGCCGCTCCCGCCATATACTGCCTGGTGGAAGTGGTGATGACCGTTGGGTTCTGCTCAGTACTGTTTAACGATGTGCTGCAGCATAACTGGTTCCATGCCCTCTTCACTGCGTTCAACAGCGCCTTCATGCTCTATGCGCTGGTATCCTTCATGGGTATTGATGAAACCTGCCAGGATATGTTCGCCGGACTGGTGCATTCATGGGAAACGTTCTCCGCCCGTGCCGAGGCTACTATCCTTGCCGCTATTGACAAGGCCAGGGCTTACATAATGACAGCCAGCAGGCAGGTTTAACAGGGGATGTTCCTCAAGTAACTTTACAGCTATTTGAATATAAAAACGGAAAGGGCGGGAGGTATGAACACCTTCCCGCCCTTTCTTCTGTCTGCCGTCACCGGCACGTCTCCCGACGCGCCGATGATGGACTTTTAACTGCTTACTGGGTAGGCGGTCTGAACTCCGGCAGGCTTTCGTCTGCCGGCAAGCCAAACCGCTGCTTGATCTGATCGACGAGGTGAATCCGGCCTAGCCGGTTGAAGCCACCGTTCAGCGTCACCGCGAACATTGACTTCATGCTTCTGACCCATGCAACCATCACGGCGTGATGGTTGTCCGCGTCGACTTCGATCTTGGCATTTCTGAGTTCTTCGACCAGCTTTGCCCAGAGTTCGGCTTCGCCGATCCCTGTGTGGGCTTCACCGGCTTCGCTGATGAACTCAGGGAGCCGCCGCTCGAGATAGTGAGCGACTGGGCCTGATGCCCATACCTCTACCATTAACCACATCCTTCCATCGTAGTACCCGAACCGGAAGACGGCTGTCTTCGGGTTCCTACACTGACAAGTCATCTAACCTTGCCAGTGGCATCCTCTTGCGGTGTTGCGCTAAACTGCAACGCAGATGCCGCGCGGCAGGAAAGCTTTTGTGAGCTTTCAGGCCGAGGATAAGCCGCCATTATAGCAAAAAATTAGCAAAAATCAGCACTGTCACAAAAAATTCACAAAGCCGGAATTGAAGTCGCAGGCGGTTTTCACTACTATTTTCGCGTTATTGGTCTTTTCTGCACATCATTTTCCTATGCAGAAGAGCCAGTCTGAACTTATTAAGGAGGTTTAAGACTAGAGACATCCGGAAACGGTTGAAGGAGAAAGATGAAAATGAAACAACAAGATGTGGATTACATGGGACGCCACATCTGTGTTGCAGTCCTGCCCACCATGGTCATCGCGATCACCCTGGTGGTTACGGTGTTCACGCACATGGGGCAACCCGCAAGGTTCCTTTGGAGCTTTGCTGCTATCGTTATCGGTGCCCTCGCGGACACCGCTTACCTTCGATGGAAATGGAGGAAAAGGTTTGGCAGGCGCAAGCGGCGCCGGACCTGAGGAGACGGGAGGGGGAATAACAACAATGGCGTTGGCCCCCTTCCGAAAAACTAATACCCTACTGCAGCGCCATCAGGATTGCGGGGGTCGGAATAGCCATAGAGGCCGTCATCGCGCACCTGGATAATCTGCACGCGCCCCATCGTCTGCTCCTGCGAGATAACGTATCCTTCCTTGCTCAATATTTGCAGCGTATCGGGGCTGATGCCTTTTTCCACGCGCAGTATATCCGGCAGCCACTGGTGGTGGATGCGCGGGGTTGAGGCAGCTTCCGCCGGGTTCATGCCGAAGTCTATCATATCGATGATGGTTTGCAGTGTCGTGGTGATAATCCGCGATCCTCCGGGGCTGCCGGTCACCGCCCAGATTTTTCCGTTTTTCAGTACTATAGTTGGTGACATGGAAGATAATGGGCGCTTGCCGGGGGCGATGGAATTGGCTTCGTTTCCGGTCACGCCGTAAGCATTGGGTATGCCGGGCTTGGCGGAGAAGTCATCCATTTCGTCGTTAAGCAGGATACCGGTGCCGGTGGCTACGATGCCGCTGCCGAAATCCATATTGAGCGTATAGGTCATTGCCACGGCATTTCCATCTTTATCCACAATAGAGAAATGGGTGGTTTGCGGACTTTCATAAGGCTCAATTCTTCCGGCTTTCAGTGCTTTACCGGATAACACCCTCACCGGATCAATAGCTCTGGCCAACCTGTCAGCATAGCGTTTTGACGTGAGCGCCGCAACCGGCACGTGTACGAAATCAGGATCGCCCAGATATTGCGCACGATCCACATAGGCCAGCTTCATCGCCTCGGCGAGATAGTGAATAGTCTGGGCGCTGTTGCTGCCGTAGGTGGAGAGCGGGTAGCGTTCCAGCAGGTTCAGTATTTCAATGATATGGGTGCCGCCCGAGCTTGGCGGCGGCATGGAGACAATCTGATAGCCGCGATAGGTTCCCATCACCGGCGTGCGTTCTTTAACCTGGTAATTTTCCAGATCTTCCCTGCTCATCAGGCCGCCTTCGTTGCGTATTTCCGCTATTATCTTCTCCCCTATTTTCCCGTGATAGAACGCTTTGGAACCCTGTTTTGCTATGAGGCTCAATGATTGTGCCAGATCTTTCTGCACCAGCCTGTCTCCTGCCTTAAGCGGCTGCCCTTCTTTAAAAAAGATAGCGCGGGTACTTGCCCATTTTTCCATATGTTCCTTCTGCCCGGCAAGCATATATGCCAGATCCTCGCTTACCGGAAAGCCGTCGCGGGCCAGGCGGATGGAGGGCGCGATAACCTGCGCAAGGCTCATGGTGCCCCAGTTTTTAAGGGCGTATTCCATGCCTGCAACTGTGCCTGGCACGCCGACCGCCAGAGGGGTATAAAGCGAGCGGCCCTCCACCACATTGCCTTTGCCATCCAGGTACATATTCCGCGAGGCTTTTGCGGGGGCTGTTTCGCGGAAATCGAGAGCGATGTCTTTGCCGGTTTCGCTGTCATGGAACATCATGAATCCGCCGCCGCCCAGATTTCCGGCATTGGGTAAAACCACGGCAAGGGCAAAGGCGGTTGCTACGGCTGCGTCAACAGCGTTGCCGCCGCGTTTCAATATATCCGCACCGATCTGGCTTGCGAGTTTCTGCTCGCTTGCCACCATGCCGTTTCTCGCATGGATGGGGTGGAAGATGTCGTTTTCATAATCATAATGCGGGACAGGGGCAGCGGGTAACGTTTCAGCAGGGGAAAGAACGGGGGTAGCTATAACGCTTAAAATAAAAAGCGTTATGCATGTGGATGATATCCGAAGTCCAGGTTGTGCTGGCATAAGACCTCTGGGGGGTTATTGAGGAAGATGACTACCATGCCAGAGATAAATTTGGTATATGATTATTTAATACGTATTTATATGTAATTATTTACAAATCCGGGCTGCCTTCTTCTAGCTCCTTAAGAGCCAGTTTGCGATCCAGGGAGTTTTCCCACTGCGCCACGACGATGGTGGTGATGCCGTTGCCAATCAGGTTGGTGATGGCGCGCCCGGTGGACATAAAGCGGTCAACGGCGAATATCAGGGCAAGGCCGGTATCGAGGTTTTGCTGCGGCATCATTTTCATGTAAGAGAGCGTGGCGGCAAGCACGATAAATGCGCTGCCGGAAACTCCTGCCGCGCCTTTGGAGGCAATAAGCAGCACTCCTAGCAAAGTCAGTTCCTGCGTGAGGGTAATGGGCGTATGGGTGGCGTAGGCGATGAACAGCGCTCCCATGGTGAAATAGATAGAGGAGCCGACCAGATTAAAGGAGTATCCGGTGGGCACCACCATGCCGACAACGGGTTTGCTGCACCCCAATATTTCGAGTTTTTCCATCAGGCGCGGCAGCACGGATTCGGAAGAGGAAGTTCCGAGCACAATGAAAATTTCCTCGCGGATAAACATGAGAAATTTCCAGAGGCTAAGCCTGCAATAAAACCTCATCAGCGGCCACATGGCTATGATAATAAACAACACGCAGGTGAGATAAAAAACGCCGACCAGCTCGCCCAGATCGCGAAGCGATGAGATGCCGAATTTACCGACCGTAAATGCCATCGCGCCAAATGCCCCGATGGGGGCAAGCTTAGTGATAAAATCAACAATCTTGAACAGGATGTGTGAGCATATATCCAGAAATGTAAGTATCTGGACACGGTTTCTTTCCGGCATGGAAGGAAGGCTTGCGGCGAATAAAATCGCGACCAGCAGCACCTGCAGGATTTCCCCGCTGGAGAAAGCGCCGATAAGCGTGGAAGGAATAATATGCATGAAAAAATCTACGGTAGAGCCGCCGGTGGGGGAGTGTTCGAGCGTTTGCTTTACGACGTTGATATCGACTTTGGCTGCTTCGATATTGAGATTGCTGCCGGGACGAAAAATCTCTACCAGGATTAGGCCGATAACAAGCGCAAACGTAGTGATGACTTCAAAGCATAAGAGCGCTTTAATGCCAACGCGCCCCACCTGCCGCATGCTGCCCATGCCGGCGACGCCGGAAACAATGGTGCAGAAAATGATAGGCGCAATCATCATTTTGATGAGATTGATAAACGCATCGCCCAGCGGTTTCATTTTGATGGCGCTTTCGGGGAAAGCATAACCAAATACCACACCGAGAATGATGGCTGCAATCACTTGCAGGAACAAATCTTTGTAAAGTGGTTTTTTCAAATTCCGCTCTTAGCCTAATGTGAAAGGGATTATCATATAGCCGTAAAATACAATCTGTTCAAGGTATTAATTTCCGGAAATTGCTGCGGTGCAGCAAAGCGTGTATTCCTTCATTTTATTCCCGTGTGCAGAATATCATAGAAAGGTTAACGCATCACTAACGTCTCCAAAGCATAAATACACATAAACACCAGTATGCTGCATTCTTCACTTTTCAGCATTATACAGATGTTTCCACCTTGTTTCTTAAATAAATATTAACTATTGCAGTGTATTATAGCAGTAGCTTCAGGAGCTTAGGGAAACTATCTATGGATGCTGAACCTCATTTCGATCGTATAGACGCCATTTCAGGATTGCGGGGGTGGCTAATGGAATATGACCGGTATATTTCAACCCTGGTGAACATCATTCCTCCTGAAGACATAGAAGGCAGGGATATAGGCGATACAACAGTGCTGCTGGGCACGGATGGAGATGAGACTGCAAGCGCCATATCCAGGCATTTAATGGATAAATGTAGTATTGTTTCCATTGTTAGTAAGCTTTCCACTCGCAGCGGGCCTGTTACCTGCGTCATAGTTGATGCCTCGAAACCGTTTTTTTGGGACAAGCTGAAGGTTGCCAGCCGGAACCCTATGTGTGCATTACTGGATAAAGCCTTGCTGAAATCAGAATTCAAGACAATGTATCCTTATCCGATCATAAGTTCCCTGCGTAGAAAGGTGGTAATGGATGTTCTGGAAAACACAGGTATAAAAGAAAATGATGCCGTGATGATAGATGCTGGCGGAGAAGCTGAGATGGTTGTCTTCGCCCTCAGCATGAATGGCATCGCCTCTTCCAGCGTAAGGGTGGAAGCGGATACAGTAGAAGGCAGAACCACCAGATTTTATGTCGTTCTTGATGCTTCGCAACCGCAATTGGCTGAGCGGCTCCGGAGGGGGCTGGTTCCTGCGCATGAAATGCAGGAATATGAGGATCTTGCAGGCCGGGTGATGAATCGTGTAGATGTAGGCATTAAAGAATACAGCCCAGGGCAACAGGCTTATGCCCTTACCGTCATTATTGAAGGCTTGTTGAAGTATAGCAGCGATCACCATATTCCGGTTTCGCAAAATAGCCAGCTAAACAAAAAAAGTTCAGACTTACCGCGCGTAAGCAGGCGTGTTAACAAGGGGGGAGTGTTTGGCCGGAGCGTGTCTATAGATACTGGCATGGGCAAGTTAATTTGCCATATTGAAAACCAGGTAACAGATTATGATCCACAGCAACAGTCTGCGGTTATTTCTTTCATCATTGGAAAAATTCTGGAATATGGAAGGAACAAACACCTTCCGGGCATGGAAACCGCAGAGCTGGCTTTACCACGCTCTCCGGGCTACAGAGGCAGGTGATCCGTATTTAATGCCCTGCAAGCATTTTAATGGCATAAATGCAGAGGAATGCCACCAATCCGCACCATCCCAGAATGAGCCAGTCATTATGGAATTTCTGGCGCTGCTCGCTTAGATGTTCTTTGAGATTGCCTTCACTCACCCGTGCAAGCACCGTTTCGGCACGGGCAATCAGTACCGGAAGGGCGCGTGCCAGCGCTATTCCCTCTCCTAAATGCTCTTTTATTTTCGAGCGCACGCCAAGATTTTCTTTTGCCCATGCTTCGATAAGCGGCTGAACCACCTGCCACATATTAACATCGGGGTTGAGCATCCGCCCTACCCCTTCGGTCAGCATCATGTTTTTCTGGAGCAGCAGCAGTTGCGGCTGCGCTTCCATCTCAAAGGTTTCGGCGGTGGTGAAAAGCTGGCCGAGCAGCCTTGCCACTGAAATATCGCTGAGCTTGCGCCCGATAATCGGCTTGGTGATAGCCATCATGGCAAGCGCAAAGTTCTCTACCGATTTATCGGGAGGAACAAACCCGGCATCGAAATGCACTTTGGCGAGATTATAATAATCCTCGGTCATGAAACCGTGCAGGATCTGGGCAAGGTAGATGCGGCTTTTTTTATCAATCCGTCCCATGATGCCGAAATCCACCACGGCAATTTTGCCATTGGGCAGCACGAACATATTGCCGGGGTGCATATCGGCATGGAAGAAGCCATCGCGGAATACCTGGTTGAAAAAACTGACGGCGGTTTTATCGACCAGCTTTACCGGATCATGCCCTGCCGCCCTGATAGCTGCCACATCATTGATGGGAATGCCGGTGACGCGCTCCAGTGTCAGCACGCGGTGGGAGGTGTAATTCCAGCAGACTTCCGGCACGTAAAGTCCCGGATCGTTCTTGAGATTCTGCCGTAATTCCACGGCGGCACCCGCCTCAAAACGCAAATCCAGCTCGAAGCGGATCATATCTTCAAAGGTTTTGGTAACTTCGGCAAACTTGAAGCGTTTCAGTTCCGGCTGCCACCATTCGATGAGATCGCCCAGCCAGTAAAAGAGCGCAACATCGCGTGCAAATGCTTCTTCAATATCCGGGCGCAGGATTTTAACGGCGACCTGCCTGCCGTCTTTAAGCGTGGCGAAATGCACCTGCGCGATGGACGCTGCCGCAGCAGCCTTATTATCAAACGAGGCAAACAGCTCATGCGTGGGTTTACCCAGTTGCTGCTCAATGATTTTATGCACCTGCTTTACCGGGAATGGCGGTACGCGGTCCTGCAATTCAGTAAGCGCCAGCGCTACATCCTGGCCTATCAAATCCGGCCTTGTGGAAAGCAACTGCCCGAGCTTTACGAAGGTAGGGCCAAGCTGTTCCAGCGCTCGCGCAAAACGCTGGCCTTTCTCGAAAGTCGGCTCGCCGCGCCAGAAAAAAATGGCGTTGTTGCGCAACATTGCAGTGGCAATGATGATAAGGCGAGTGGTGTTTTTGAGGGTTCTAAACAGCATATAAAGGGCTTTCGACCACTTATACGCCGGATTTGCAACAAGACAAGCTGATTTAACGGCGGCGTCCCTGACCGTGCCCCTGCATTTCAAAGTACAGTGAAGGGTATTTCGCCCTGATTTCCTGCTCTATGCCAAAGAATTCGCTGGCAGGCAATGCCATAAATTCTGTATCAGGCATCGCAGGCGCGACTCTGTCGCTGTCCCTGTAGGCAAGCCGGGGGCGGGTGTTGCGGACTATGAGTGTTCCACCTCCGATGGTGGGGATTTCTCTGGTGGCTGTTGCGGTAATTACCTCCTCGAGCGCAACCCCAGGCGGTATTGATTCGCTATTACCAAATGGCAAGTTGTTTTTTGGAATTTCTGGGAGATGACGCCATGTTTCGTCAGGAGCCTTGGCAATAATGTAATGAAATCCGGGGACGGTATTCGGCTCAAAGTCCGTATGGGTATGAACTGCAAGTACTCTATATCCCAGATCCTTAAATAATCTTAGATTCTTTTCACTGGTCATCAGGACGGCGGTGTTTATTCCCGCTTCTTCTATTCTGTCGCGGATCAGAGGCAACAAATTGTAGGGAGGATTTGAGACAACAGAAGCTCTATTATAGCCTGCAATCAATGAAGCCATATCCGTTTCGTGGAAGTCCCGCCACAAAAGCGTCAAATCCGGATCGCGAACACCAGCAGCTGTATCGTGATCGATTTCGATACCTACGACTTTTGTTCCTTTTTTCGTTACTCTGTTATCTCCTGCCAGCAAAGAGGTCAGCGCGCCGTCTCCTGTCCCAATTTCCACAATGCGATCGCCTAAATCCAGGCTGCTTAGAATCGCAGAAAAAGGATTAGTATCACGCAACATAAAGGCATCATGTGGTTGATATCCCGAAACGCCATGAAGATCGGTCGCAGCGGATACGTGAATAGTGCGTGAAGGCTCATCGGATCGGATTTTTCCTATTAACATCGAGTCGCGTAATATGATAAGTTCTCTCAACGCATGCAGTAAAAATCTGTCGTTCTCTTCGGCATCTTCACCTTCACCATTCCACCACTTTCCTAAATACGTTCTGGCCTCATTCCAGAGGTCACGGCTGTCAGATGCATCTTCGCCATCATCGTGCCACTTGAATGCTTTTCCATCTTCCCGTGCCTTATCCATCATCGTTGTGGCAATTTCTTCCAGTAATTCAGGAGGGATAAAATCGTAACGGGTTTTTGTTGGGTGTGCCTGCGCGCCTGTTACATCCGTTGCGGAAGGATTGACTTTAGGGTCAATGGCGTATTGAAGGCCCCTAACCAGTCTTGCCGCCATTTTAGGAGGTTTTTTGTGTCTGTTATCAATAAAGTTAGGTTGCCTTATCAGATCCCGTAATATGATAATATGGGCTATGGCCCTCGTTAGATGAGAACCTCCCTTGATGGGATGATCATATTCTCCCATTCTCCACTTCTCCAGATGATCAATGGCAGCATCCCAATACGTACTGGCTTCAGCAGCCACTTCTCGCCATTTGAATGGTTTTGGATTGTGGGGATCGTCTGAGTACCGTTGGGCGCCTTCTACCATGATATCGGCGGTTTCTTTCAAAACCTCTGGGGGGATAGCGCTATATGCAGGCGTACTGAGTCGCGTAGCCTCTGCTTTAGGATCTCCGGGGATAACCATTTATCGTCCGCTGTTGTTTATAACGCCATTATTGTGCCTCAGGTTTATGAGACACGTCATAATAACACAGCAATGCTTAATATATTGTTAATATATAATGGCTTTTTACTATATCTTATATCCCGAATGGATAGCCACGGCGCCGCCCGCGAGGTTGGTGTAGCGCACCTGCTCGAATCCGGCTTCGCGAATCATGGCAGCAAATGCATCTTGCGGCGGAAACTGGCGGATGCTTTCGACAAGGTACTGGTATGGCTCCGCGTTTCCGGCAATGAGTTTGCCAAGTTTCGGGATCACCTTGAATGAGTAGGCGTCATAGGCCTTGGCAAGTGTGGGGTTTTTTACCTGGCTGAATTCAAGGCATAAAAACCGTCCGCCGGGAGCCAGCACGCGGAATGCCTCCTGCAATACTTTGTCGATATGGGTAACGTTGCGAATGCCGAAGGCGATAGTATAGAGGTTATAACTGTTATCCTCTATCGGCAGGTTTTCGGCGTCGGCGCAGAGAAACTCGATATTCCTGAGGATATTGGCATCGTCAGCGCGCGCCTGCCCTTCTTTCAGCATTTCCTGATTTATATCAGCGACCGTCACATGGGCAGCGCCTTTTTTAAGGAGGCGGAAGGCAATATCTCCCGTGCCGCCTGCGACATCGAGGCAGCGCAAACCGGGGCGCATATCCACCTGTGCCACGAATTCGTGTTTCCACCAGCGATGCACGCCGAGGCTCATCGCATCGTTCATCATGTCATAGCGTGTGGCAACGCCAGAGAATACCTCGCGCACCAGCGAAGGTTTTTCCTCTTCCGAAACCGTGCGGAATCCAAAATGGGTGGTTTTCATAAAGTTTTTCATTACATAATAGAAGGTTATCGGAAAGAAAGGCAAGTATTAATTTTATCTGCTTTACTGAATTACTGATATTCAAATATGTGGAATTTGCATTTTAGTTGAATTTATACTATAATTACTTGAGTAAAATATAAAAAAAGGAAATTATGCCATGCAAGACATCGTATTCATCAATGATCGTGGAATGGTGACTTTGCCCACTCGCATCCGGAAAGAACTTGGGCTGACCGGGGGGCAGCAACTTATTGTTGCAACCACCCCTGACGGTGAATTGCGCCTGCGTCCATCCACATCCGTTCCCCTTGAAATGTATACGGAAGAACGTATTGCCGAATTTGCTTCGCAGGATGCTGAAATTGGACGGTTGCTTGATGAGCGCGGTATAAAATAGTGAAGATATTTCTGGATGCGAATGTACTATTCTCTGCCAGTAATGAAGGTAGCAACCTTCGCCGGTTCATGAGTGCGCTTCGTGATAGAAACCATATACTTATCACCAGCCATTATGCGTATGACGAAGCGGAAAGAAATATTAACGTCAAGCGACCGCAGTGGCTTAATAGTTTTTACGCCTTCACTGCAGGAATGCATAGAGCTGGAGGGCATAAGCTGGATATCGCTATTTCACTCGCTGAAAAGGACAGGCCGATACTGGCATCCGCTATATTGGAAAAATGCGATTACCTGCTCACCGGGGATAAACGGGATTTTGGGCATTTGTACAACCAGACGGTTTCCGGCGTGACCATTGTTGATTTTGTTCTGTTGATGTCTCTTCTGAAAATCTAGCTATGCGAAAAACCCGCGTTCTTATCATCGTGCAGAACCTGCCGGTGCCGTTTGACCGCAGGGTCTGGCAGGAGGCGGAAGCGCTTTATGCAGGCGGCTATGAAGTTTCCATTATCTGCCCTAAGGGTAGAGGTTTTGAAAAATCTTATGAATCCATAAATGGCATTGCTATCTACCGCCATCCCCTGCCCTTTGAAGCATCAGGTGCGGCGGGATATTTGCTGGAATACGGGTGGTCGCTTGCGTGGGAGTTTGTCTTTTCCCTGCGCATCTGTTTTTTGCACAGGTTTGACGTTATACATGCCTGCAACCCTCCCGATCTTATTTTCCTGATTGGCGGATTCTTTAAATTGTTTTTCGGCACAAAATTCGTGTTTGATCATCATGACATCAACCCCGAACTTTATGAGGCCAAGACCGGTAGGCGCGGATTTTTCTATAAACTTCTGCTCTTATGCGAACGTCTCACTTTCCGGCTTGCCGATATCTCCATCGCCACCAATAACAGCTATCGCCAGATTGCGATAACGCGTGGGAAAATGCCATCTGAACGGGTGTTTGTGGTGCGCTCCGGCCCCAATCCTGATCGCATTAAAATCATAGCGCCGGTGCCTTCATGGAAAAATGGCAGGCGTTATATGGTGGGTTATGTAGGGGTGATGGGCAGGCAGGAGGGAATTGATCTGCTGCTTGAAGCCGTGTGCCATATCATTCATGACGTAAAGCGCGAAGATATTCAGTTCGTGCTGGTCGGAGGCGGGACGGAACTTGCGGCGATGCAGGCGCTGGCGGCGGCGAAAAACATCGCGGAGTTTGTAACGTTTACCGGCAGGGTTTCCGATGACATATTGCTGGAGGTGTTAAATACCGCTGATGTTTGCGTCAATCCCGACCGGGTGAACGCGATGAACGATAAATCCACGATGAATAAAATCATGGAATATATGTGCGTGGGCAAGCCCATTGTCCAGTTTGATATGACAGAGGGGCGGGTTTCGGCAGGCGCTGCTTCGTTATATGCCAGGGCGGATGACACGACCGATTTTGCCGCGAAGATTATGGAGCTGCTGGATAATCCCGACATGCGCCTGCAGATGGGGCGGTTTGGCAGGGGGCGTGTGGAAAATGCGCTTGCCTGGAAATATGAAGCACCGAAACTCCTTGCCGCCTATGACGCATTATTTTCCCGGCAGTCTTCTTTCCAGAAGCTGCAATGGTATTATCATCGCCTGCGGCCTATGTCCTTGCCGGAAATATTTCACCGCGTGGTGGAGAAGTTCAAGCGCATAAAAGATGTGCATCGTCCTTTTGTGCCTCATTTTTGCAATGACGGTAAACTGCCGGAGATCCCAGGGTTACGTGACAAAGTGTTTTCAGAAGCGCAACTCGCAAAATTTGAACGGCAATATGAACAGGCAATCACCGGAAAATTTTTATTACTCGGGTGTGAGTGGCCTGCCTGCTTGCTGCATGAGAAATGGCATCTCGATCCTATAAGCGGCAGGTTCTGGCCGAAGGATAGGTTTTGTTTTGCCATCCATTTCCGCCATAACCCTTCCTATGGCGATGTGAAATATGTCTGGGAGCTGAACCGCCTGCAATACCTGCAGGGGATTGCTGCGCTCGCATTTGCGCGCCGGGATGAGAAAATAGCGAAGTATGCCATAGGTGAAATAGAAAGCTGGATAGATCATAACCCGCCTTATTACGGCATCAACTGGGCATCGGGCATTGAGCTTGCCCTGCGGCTTATCAGCATCTTCACGGTTGCCAGTTTGGTGAGCGAGTATGCGACGCCGGCACAACGCCGGAAAATCCTGGAAACCATGTATGCGCATGTTGCCTGGATTGAGCGTTACCCTTCTGAATACAGTTCTGCCAATAACCACAAAGCTGCGGAAGCGCTGGCGCTTTTTATGGTGGGTGCGCTCATGGGTGATGACCGCCTGAGGATAAAAAGCTGGCAGAGGCTTTGCGACCGCCTGCAGGTACTGATACTCCCTGATGGCAGCGGTGCGGAACAGGCGCTTTCCTATACGGAATTCACGCTGGAGCTGTTTAAATTCGGGCTGGATATCGCGAAGGCCTATAATGTTGCCGTGCCGGATTATTATGAGGCGAGGATAAAGGCGTGCGATGAATATCTGGGCTGGTTTACGGATTGCAGGGGCAACAGGCCGCTCATTGGCGATGATGATGGCGGTAGGGTTTTTGCGTTTACCCCTCCCCTAACCCCTCCCTCAAGGGGAGAGGAATACCCGCCACTGGCACATATAATACAGGGCGTTAAGACTTTCCATGATGGCGGTTATACGGTTTGCCGCCATGATTTTCAGGGCAAAGAAATCTGGCTTGCTATGGATCACGGACATCTTGGTTATGGCAGCATCGCGGCACACGGCCATGCGGATGCACTTGCGGTCTGGCTGCATATAGACGGACAGCCGGTGCTGGCGGATGCGGGGACTTATCTTTATCATGGTGGCGGCAAATGGCGTGATTATTTTCGCAGCACCGAAGCGCATAACACGCTATGTGTGGAGCAGGCCAGTTCCAGCATCATGGCAGGCAATTTCAACTGGTCGCATAAGGCGAATGCTGTGTTGATTGCCAGTGAATATGGCGAGAATTACTGGCAGGTAGAGGCGCAGCAGGATGGTTATTGGAAGCGATTCGGAGTTATCCACAGGCGCAGTTTAAAGGTAACTCCGGCTGCAGGATTTGTGGTGGAGGATATGCTTGTTGGCGATAAAGCGCGACATGTCAGTGTAGCGTTTCTCATTCATCCGGCGCTTACCGTGAAAAAAGCGGATAGTGCCATCGAAATTTATACAGGCGATCGTGCCCTGTTAAAGATTGCGCATGAAAGCCCGCTTTTCATGTCCATAGAAGATGCATGGTATGCCCCGCGCTTTGGTGAAAAAATGTCCACCCGGCACATTCTATTTTCCGGTATGCTCGCGCCGGGGCAAAAAGCGGTTACGTATTTTGATTATCGTTAGAGCGTGCATTTTAGAGATAGGGTTATTCATATAGATTTTTAATATACATTTTTATAGAGGAAGGCTATAAGCCCTAAAATCCAATTGTTATAAGGAGTATCAGTTATGGTTAAATCTATCCCCGAAGGTCTTTCTTCCGTTAATGCTTATATCATTCTGGATAACCCTTCTGAAGCGATAAGTTTTTATAAAAAAGCATTGGATGCTAAAGAAGTTTACAGTTTAAAAACGCCCGACGGCATGGTCGTACATGCAGAAATTGCAATAGGCAATACGCGTTTAATGGTGGGTGCGGCGAGTGAAAGAATGGAAACCAGTTCCGCTAAAACACTGGGCGGTACCCCTGTCAGCTTTGTGTATTACACGGATAATATCGATGCTGTTTTTGAAAAAGCCAGGAAAGCGGGTATGAAAGAGAAAATGCCGGTTACGGAACAATTCTGGGGCGATCGTATGGGAGCCCTTATAGATCCTTATGGCATGAAGTGGTCTATTGCGCAGCATGTTCGTGATGTGTCAGAGGAAGAAATGCAAAACGCCATGCGTCGTATGGAAGAATCCTGTTCCAAGGAAAAATCGTCAGCGGCATAATGCGGAAGCAGGTTCGGGGTAGTAGTGTAATATTCTATAGTCATTTGAATAATTAAGCGAACATATTTATAATATCCTCAATAGGTAGGTTTTCGTTAAATGCACGATGTTTTTTGATAGTTCCGAAGGTTTTTTCTATAGGGTTGAGTTCTGGGGAATAGGGCGGCAAGAACAAGAGGGCTGCGCCCGTTGAGGCGATAAGTTCGCGTGTGGCTGCCGACTTGTGAAATGCTGCATTGTCAATCACGACGACTATATTCTCATTCAGCACAGGGCAAAGTTCCTGTTCCAGCCATGCGTTAAAAATTGCGGTATTACACGTTCCTTCAAATAGCATGGGAGCGGTTAGCCGCTTGCCTATCAGCCCTGCTATCAGGCTGGTACGCGGCCTGCGATTGCCGGAACGCCATCCATACACTTTAACGCCCCGTGGCGCCCAGCCATATTCGCGCTGTGCGGTAGGCTCAAAGCCGCTTTCATCCACGTATATAAAACATTTGCCCGCTTCGCGGTAACGATACCAGCGTTTCAAATAACGCCGCCTTAATTTTCCATAATACCGGGATTCACTATACCGCCACGTTTTTTTTATGGCTCACACGGAGCCTTTTTAACGCATAGCTCACCGTGCTTTCATGGACGCCAAACTGTCGTCCCAGTTCTTTTAACCGGATATCAGGCCGTGCCGCAATAGCCGCCGCAAGCGCCGCCTCATTCAATTTACTGTTCTTCTTCGGACCAGGCTTCAACCCGCTACTCAGAGTTTTTCCAAGTCCGAGCCAGCTATATACCCGCCCACGGCTCACCCCAAATCTTCGAGCAGCTTCCGCTTTGCTTCCACCGCTCCCGACATAGCTCACTACAAGCTGCCGTATATCTTTGCTATAGGACATAATACTCTCATATATATCATGTCCTATTGTTTATTCAAGTGAGTATAAACTGCAGTATTCAGCATATCCAGCGCTTTATCCACTGCGGCAAACCTTATATCATTGCGGGTGCCAGTAAAATTACACTTATCCACCGCCTCTTTGTATCCTGCGATGGCTATATAGACCAGCCCAACGGGTTTATCTGCTGTGCCGCCGCCGGGGCCGGCAATACCGGTTACTGAGATGGCCAGTTTGGCCCTGCTGTTTTTGACAGCGCCCTTTGCCATGGCTATGGCTACCTCGCTGCTGACAGCGCCATATTTTTCCAGCAAAGCTTTCGGGACGCCAAGCATGGATTGCTTGGCTTCATTGGAGTAAGTGACAAATCCGCGTTCAAAGACGTTAGAAGAACCAGGAATCTCTGTAAACAGCGCAGCGATTAATCCGCCTGTGCAGGATTCAGCCGTGGCAAGCATTACATGGTTACGTTCAAGTGTTTCGAGCAGGGACTTTGCTTTTTCTACAAGGTGTGCAGAAAACAACACCTATGCGTCCTCTGTGACTTCTTCAGAAACTTTTTCAGGGGTTTTGACGGATTTCTTCCCTGCGGATTTGGCTGGTTTATCTTCATTTTCGGCTTTGGCGGGCGCGGCTTTCACTTTGACCAGCTTGTTACGCGTTGCGTCCCATGCGTATTTATTGACGATCACTCTGGTGCCAGTGGTCACGATATCGCCATTGGCGAGCTGAAGCACATCGAAGCCATTCTGCAGGGCGTCTTTAATCAGGCCGGAAGACTGGCGCAAATAGGTAGGGCTTGCCAGGTGATTGACCATGGGCTCTGCTTGAACACGTTTTTTTAACATAGGGTCGCTTTGTAATCCGAATTTATCCAAAAGATTGTTTTTGTATCTCATTAATACTCTCCTGAAAATTAAAAATAGTATTGATAAGTATAACGCTGATACACCCCGAACTGCTCTGCTTTGCTTGGTTTCATTACATAGTGGAGAACTTACGCGGCGACATTTGTCTATTCTAAATATCACCCCATGTCAAATAAAGGCAGCATATTTTTTGATAAAATTTTTTCCAGGCTGGAAGCGCGCAGGTTGCAACTTCGGTTTATTTGTAATCTTCTGCCAGTTCGACATAGTTATTACTGGAAATAGCGATGAACGCTTTTTCCTCCGCAGTCATGTCGCGCAGGTATCTTGCCGGGTTTCCCGCCCATATTTGCCCTTTGGGGATGCGTTTGCCAGGCGTCACCAGTGCCCCTGCCGCGACCCAGGCACCGCTCTCTACAACCGCCATATCCATAACCGTGGCGTGCATTCCAATGAAACAATTATCTTCCAGCGTGCAGGCATGAAGCAAAACACTATGCCCGATGGTTACGCCGCTACCGATAGTTGTCGGTCCGGTCTGGCGTGTAACATGAATAACCGTACCATCCTGGATGTTGGTGCGCTCGCCAATGCGTATGGTGTTGACATCGCCGCGTATGACACATCCGAACCAGACATTGCTCCTGCTGCCTATATGCACATCGCCGATAACGATTGCACCTTCGGCTATGAAAACGTCAGCGGCGATCGCGGGCGTGATATTTCTGTAGGGCATGATCATGGAAATACCGCCGTATGCTGAAGTGCTGTGGTTTCCAGGAAGCCGCACATCAGGTTCATGTTTTGTATCGCCTGTCCGGATGCGCCTTTCACCAGATTATCAATTACGGAGACGATGATGGCCCTGCCCGGCAGCCTGTCGTTCCACAGGCCGATGAGGCAGAAATTGGTTCCGCGCACCATCTGCGTAGAGGGAGATACGCCTTTGGCTGCAATCTTCACAAAAGGCTCGCCTGCATAGGTTTTGCTCAGGCAGTCGGAAAGATCGGCGACTGTTTTACCGGCAGCTATTTTTACATAGATCGTAGAGAGAATGCCGCGATTCATCGGCATATGGTGCGGAGTGAAATTCACTATCACCGGTTTTCCATGCGCGAGGGTGAGTCCTTGTTCGATCTCCGGCGCATGACGGTGTGCGCCGATGCTGTAGGCATCCACCCCCTCATTCACTTCGGTAAACAGCATTGCCTGTTTTGCTCCCCTGCCCGCGCCGGTCATGCCGGATTTTGCATCAATGATAATGTTGTCCGTTTCAATGAGTTTATTTTTAAGCAGCGGCATGAGCGGGAGCTGCGCCGATGTCGGGTAGCAGCCGGGATTGGCAACAAGGCGCGCGGTTCTGATTTTATCGCGGTGCAATTCTGTCAGGCCGTATACAGCCTCTTTCTGCAACTCCGGTGCGGAATGTTCATGGCCGTACCATTCTTTATAGGTTTTTGTATCGGCAAGCCGGAAGTCGGCGGACAGGTCAATCACCTTCACATGCTTTGGGATGGCGGCTATCACCTGCTGGGTGGTGCCGTGTGGCAGGCAGCAGAATGCCACATCGATTTCATCATAGTTTAACTGTGAAAGGGGGATTAAATCCGGCAACCCGGCAAAGTCCAGGTGCGGGTAGACTTCACGCATGGATTTTCCTGCCTGGCTGTCTGCTGTCAGGGATTTTATGCTTATGTGCGGATGCAACAACAAAAAACGCAGTAATTCCGCTCCTGTGTATCCGCTTGCACCCAAAATAGCTATACGCTGCTTCATATTTTTAATTTGCTGTTTATTATTGGTTTTTATTATTGACTTTGTGTTCTAAACTATTGATGCTGGCCTTGTTTAATGGTAAAATAGAATGATAATATATGGATAATATCATTATGCGCAACATTTTAGCTATTTTTCAGGATGAAAGCGGTGCAACCTCAATCGAGTATGCGCTTATTGCTTTTTTCGTTTCGATTGCCGGTATACTTGCCTTGAAGCAGATTGGTCAGACTGTGAACAACCAGTTCAATCAGGTGGCGACGAATTTTCCAAGCAGCAGATAATCAGATAGACCGCATTCGCAGGCTGGAAGTTAATCTCATTTCTTCCTGAAGGCATCAAGCGTAATAATTTCTGCGCTTTCTTTGGGTTCTTCTGTAACCAGTTCCGTAAATGACTGTTCTGTGTTTGCGTCCGGCTTTACGGTGTCTGTTATTGCCGGATGGTGAAACTTGAGTCCGAATTTCGTGCTCGGATCGGCGAACCCCAGCAATGCATCGAATGGGATTACCAGTTTTTCGGGGATATTGCTAAAGCTGAGTGCGACAGTCATTTTGTCTTCCTCGACACGCAGATCCCAGAACTGGTGCTGCAATACGATAGTGATTTCCTTGGGATATTTGCTGCGTAAAGCAGGCGACATTTCCACACCCGGGTAATCTGTGCGGTAGGAGATAAAAAAGTGATGCGCTCCCGGCAATCCGCTGCGCTCAACCTGATGTAATATATCCCTTACAGCGCCACGCATGGCGTTATCTATAAATGAGGCGTAATCAAGCATGTCAGTCGGCATTTAGTCTCCTTTTGTTATAGGGGGGCACGCTGCCCCCGATTTCGCTTCCGCGAAATCCCCCCTGCGAGAGGTCGTCACCAGAAACTCTTCCAGGGTTTCTTTGTTCCTCCACGTATCCACGCGACTCTCGATTCGCGGCTACGAGCGCGCAACTTACGTATCTTATCATTGCAACTTGTTACCTGCAACCTGCAACTAAATTCGGTGAGGGGTTTCTGTTGCCCGGCACCCCCCGAGCCGCGTTACATACCGGAGTATGCGCCCGCCCAATTAGGCAGCAGCGCGTACTTCTACGACAGTGTTGTCGTTGGCAGCAACAAATGCAGAATTATCGTTTGCATTTATGTTTTTGATCCTTTGCGGCGGTATCATGCCGAGCAAAAACTGCCCCTTTATTGCGCCCGTCGAGCCTAATTCGTCCCCGTAATATAGACCACATAGTTGTGTGGAAGTCCTCCTTCGCTAAAGCTACGGAGGACACTCCCACGCCTATATCGCCTTCGCGTGCCAGGTCTTGGGCCTGCCACCCGAAGCCGAAGGCTTGAGGAGTGGTGGAGACGCCGGGTTCTGCCCCCGGGTCCGAATCGCCTATTCTAAGCACTCATTTATTGCCATAGCTGTTTCCAGCAAAGATAATTATACAGAAAATGCGGGCAAGTAGCAAGTGGTGTTTAATATTTAGCTTATATATAAGGGGGTGAGCATAGTTCGCCCCTTTCGCTTACGCTTACTCCCTCTAAAGGGGGCGTCGGCTGTGCCTTCTCCTGGTATTCAGGCCCTTACTATTTTATTCTAATAATGCATCCAGTTTTCCGGCGGCATCGAGTGCGTGTAGATCATCGCAGCCGCCTATATGCTTATCGCCTATAAATATCTGCGGTACGGTTTTCCTCCCGCCGCTTTTTGTGAGCATCTCTTTCATCGCGCCTGCATCTTTAGTAATGTCGATTTCCTTATAATCTGTCATGCCTTTACGCTTAAGCAATTCTTTTGCTTTCACGCAGTACGGGCAAACGGGGGTGGTGTAGATGGTGATGTCAGTCATTTTAATACCTCTCTGATGCTTTTATTCATAAGCACATCAGAAGGAATAGCTATCTTGCGCGGTTTGAGGAAGAGTTTTTTTGTATGCCGCCAGACAAATTTACTCCTAAGTGTCTCAGTTCGTATTTGGCGGCTTCCACTACTGTGCTTTGTTGATCGAAAGCAGCCTTTAACCGCTCAAACTGTTCAGGTGCGACAGGCTCCATATCGTCTGGGTCAGGAATTCTCCTTTTTTCAAGAAGATGTTTATATAATGCTACATCCGGTGTTCCATTATCGTGTACGCACAGGCCGCCGTTTTCTATAAAAGCATTGTAATCACGTACGAACAAGATAGGCCTTCCCCGTCTTTCTCCTTCGGCTTTTTGCTGATCTTTGGGCACTTCTTCCGTGAAGTTTTCTGGCGCATCATCAGGATAACGTATGAGATTATTTGTTTCTGGGTTGACAAGATAGGTAAAACACTTACCCACAATCTCATCTGCCGCAAGCTGGATAGGTGGATAACCTTCCATCTCCATAATCTTCAAAGTATTTCGGATGTCAATGGCAACATCGGGAAGTTCGTAAGGCGCAGCTTCATCAATTTCCTCTGATGGCTTGTTTCTGGGCTTGCCATACGGATCATCCGGAGCATAAGGTAATATTCTTACTTGGAATTTTATCAAGTCATTTACTTCATATTCTTCTTCCATTACGGGCTTAAGCAAGGTTACACTATTTATAGGCTTATCAAGCCTTCCGATGCGCAGTATGCTTTTGTTGATTTTGCGAGTAATCCCATGGCGAGAGCCGGTTTGACACATGCCGAATATGATGGAGCTTACGCCCGCAGTTCTCCTGTTTGTGTCAATGGAAATCTTTGCTTTCTTTAAGTCATGCACAATTTTTTTGCAGGCTTCCTGCCATTCGCCTTCCTCAGATAAAGCAGAGGCCATTATGGAAAACCCGCTACTTTTAGGCTCTGGGACCCCGAAGATCTTACGGAAATCCTTCTCATTTTCTGATTCTATTTCTTTATCATGCATACTTATATTCCACGCTTATCAGAGCAGAAAAGCTTTGTATTTATACGTATTATACGAACCAGATTATGAAGAAATTGTTAATAATTATGTTTTTTGTCTTTGTTGCTGTGATTTATCTTTTTCCGGGATTATGGCCGGTGTTATCTCTTGCATGTCGTCCAGGCCGGTGCCGACGTATTCTCCAATGGCTTCCTTCTGCAGTGCCGGGTTCATCTGCGTCAGGATGTTCCTCGCGCTCCACATTTGAAAGCGCTCTATTGCAGGCTCGTTTATCCTCTTCTATTCTCCCTGCCGGATTAAATGTTCCGGCTTGTATTCCCTGTACTCCCAGTTGCGTATGGTATCTTTTTAATTCTCCATAAATTTCGTTCAGCCTTACAATGGCAGGATTTTCTGTTTCTGCTATTTTGTCCTGTATCCTGTCCCATTCCCACGTTATCATTTCCATGTAGGCTGTTCCCAGTTTTTCACGATATGTACCTGCTCCTTCCAGAGGTTCACCGCCCATGTCCTGAAGGCAAAGCTCCATCCCAGCCATACGCGTGTCCACGAATTTACGGATAGCAACGTCGATAGGCTGTGGCGTACCGCTCTTTCCGAAAGGATCCTTTGTCATAGCATTTTCCTGAGCCTGGAGTTTTTACCGTGTCCTGCCATTTCCTGCAGGGTTACCCCCATTGGGGACAGGCCTTACCAACTTTCGAAACTCCTCTCGCCCCATCCCTACTGCAGGTTTCAGTTTAAGGTGATTGCATGCAACGTTAAACCTTCTTCTTATCTCGCTTTCATCCAGCTCGCCTCCGGGAGGCAACAGCTTAAACAAATCCGCCAATTCTTTTTTCAATGCGCCATTTTCAACTCCATCCGGCTTTTCAGCCGCTGGATCGAAGTGGTATTCTTTCTTGCATTCTTCTATAAGGCGTGTGCGGGATTCTTCAGGCGCGGTAAGGATTGCCAGGCTCATAAACCGGCGCACAAAAGCCTCTCCGTCGCTCTTGTCAATACCATCAGGGATGCAGTTTTCAGCTATATTGCACACTCCCATTACCAGATTACGGTAGGTAGTAATTTCTGTTTCTGTCATAGCATTCCTGCTGCCAGGCTTTAAGAGTTGTTCAAAAAAACAGTATATACGGCAATTATGAAGAAACCGTTAATGTCTATAATTTTTGCTTGTATTTAGGCCATTTTTGCCTAACCTGAGTCCGATTTGAAATCAACCTGTCACCCTTAACGCTTCTTATGACTGCTCCCGGCAAACCTCATAATGCGATTGCGACGAAACTCGTTATCTTAATCATCGTGTTGTTTGTCCTGTTTGTACCGATGTATATCGCGCTGCTGGCGGTGGTATTCTTTAGTTACGGTCAGGCGTATGCCGAAAATTGCGTCAGGGATCCGCAGTATTTCGTTCAGGTGGTCCAATACCTTTTCGGCTACTGGCGCGCCTATCATATGAACCCTGCTTTCGACAGCAATTTATCTTTCCGTCTTTTCGGCATTCCGGGAGGGGCTCTGTTTTTCAGCGTTGCATTGCTGTTTGTTATGCGCGCTCCGCTTATCGACTTCCGCCCGTTTAAGAAAAAAGAATCGCTGCATGGCGATGCACACTGGGCGACGGAAGCGGAAATCCGTGCGGCAAAACTCCGTGCCAAGAAAGGCTTGTTGCTTGGGCGCACCGGTACTAACCGCTATCTGGTGGTAGATGATTTCCAGCACGTGCTGCTCTTTGCCCCGACCGGATCGGGCAAGGGTGTCGGCTTCGTTATTCCCAACCTGGTCTACTGGCAGGGTTCTCTTGTCTGCCATGACATCAAAGGGGAAAACCACGATCTGACCAGTGGTTTCCGCGAAAAGAAAATGGGGCAGAAAGTCTTTAAATGGAATCCGGCTGACCCTGAGGGGGTATCGCACTGCTATAATCCGCTCGACTGGATTTCGAGCAAACCCGGGCAGATGGTGGATGACGTGCAGAAAATCTGCAACCTTGTACTGCCGGAACAGGAATTCTGGCAGAACGAAGCGCGCTCGCTGCTGTTGGGCGTGATCCTGTATCTCTATGCGGTTCCTGAAAAGCCCTGCTCTTTCGGTGAAGTGGTGCGCACCATGCGCAGCGACGACGTGGTATACAGCCTTGCCGTGGTGCTCGATACGATCGGTAAGAAAATTCATCCGGTGTCTTACATGAACATCGCTTCGTTCTTGCAAAAAGCCGATAAGGAGCGCTCGGGCGTGGTTTCTACGCTGAACTCCAGCTTAGAGCTTTGGGCGAACCCGCTGATTGATACGGCAACCGCGACTTCTGATTTCGATCTGCAGCAGATGAAGAAGCAGCTGATGTCTGTCTATTGCGCGGTTTCCCCGGACAACTTACAACGTCTGGAGCCGCTTTTGAAAGTATTCTACCAGCAGGCAACCGATTTCATGACCCGCAAGATGCCGGGCAAGGACGAGCCGCATGGTGTGCTGTTCATGATGGACGAGTTTCCGACGCTGGGTGAGATGAAGCAGTTCATGACCGGTATCGCCTATTTCCGCGGATACCGGGTGAAGTTGTTCCTGATTGTACAAGATACGCAGCAATTAAAGGGTATCTATGAAGATCACGGTATGAACTCGTTTATTTCCAACTCCTATTACCGTGTCACGTTTGCTGCCAACAACATCGAAACCGCCAAGCTGATTTCCGAGCTTATCGGTAATAAGACCGTCAAACAGTATTCCAAGAACATGCCGAAGTTCCTTGATTTCGACCCGAAGTCACGTACGCTTAATGAATCCGAAATCCAGCGTGCGCTGCTGTTGCCGCAGGAAGTGATTACCCTGCCGCGTGACGAGCAGATTATCCTTATTGAATCTACCGCGCCGATTAAGACCAAGAAAATATTCTATTACCAGGACGCCTTCTTTACCAATAAAGTGTATGATGAGCGCAATCCCAAGAAGAGCGGGCCGCCGACCAGCTTTGTGCCGACGCAGGAGCCTTACGATCCGCGCAAGCACAAGAAAGCCGCTGCCAAGGAACCGGAGAAACCAAAATCTGATGAAAAACCGGGCTCCAAGGAAGTGGTTAAAAAGCCAGCTGATTCTGCCCCTGCTGAAGCGTAATATATTTTTCCGTAATGATATTCTTATAAATTCTACTTGGAGTCTGTCGACTTAAAGAATGCTTTTCTCTATTTCTAGTGTTCATGAGAGCAATGCAAACAAAGCGTAGAAAACCAGCTAACTTGCGAGAAATTTTTGCAAAAAATGTCTTATTGCATAGAGCCAAGCTTGGCCTTACCCAGGATGAATTAGCTGACAAATGCGCTTATCACCGGACTTATATAGGTTCTGTTGAGCGTGCGGAGAGGAACATAACGCTTGCTACTATAGAAGCATTTGCAAACGCTTTTAGCGTTGAACCTTTTAGTCTTTTGGTGCCTTCAGATGAGTAATCCGAAGCGTCCGAAGGGAATGGGTGCAGAGTTTTATGCAGCTTGTCTGGCAGTTACATCCAAGCGTCCCCGCACTGTTATTCATCATATTTTACAACATGGTTTTATCACTACAGAAGAGTTGAGTGAGCTTTATAATTATGACCACCCACCGCGTGCTGTACGCGATGTCAGGGAAAATGGAATTCCTCTGGAAACCTATAGCGTGACGAGCAGTAAAACAGGAAGAAAAATTGCTGCCTATCGTTTTGACAGCACGTTAGTCGTTGCTGGACGTGTTGGTGGTCGCAAGGCATTTTCCAAGCAATTCAAGAAAAAACTGATTGAAAAGTATGGCGCAAGATCCGCGTTGACAAATGAACCGCTTGCGTCGCGTTATTTACAGATAGATCATCGAATTCCTTACGAAGTGGCGGGTAATGCCAGTGCAGAATTTCTTGAAGGCTATATGTTGCTTGATGCATCGGATCAGCGTGCAAAAAGCTGGTCATGTGAGCATTGCGAGAATTTTCTGTCGATTAAAAACCCTGCTGTTTGCGGCAATTGCTTTTGGGCTTTTCCAGAAAAATATAGCCATATCGCCATGCGTGAGGAGCGACGGCTTGATGTGGTATGGACAGGTGAAGAAACTGCAGGTTATGATCAACTTTCATCTAAAGCCAAGCAAACAAAACGAACGCCACAGGAGCTTGTTAAGGAACTGATTGCGGAATATTTAAGCAGCCACAAATAGATCGGGTTGTATTATTTTTCTGACTTTTTCAGTTTCGGCGATGATAGAAATGTATTTTGATACATAGAGACTTTCAACTGTAATATGGTTATGTCCGTTTAGTGTGGCTTGGCTTGAGCGTCCTGCATTTAGTAAAAGGCGTTTTACTTCCAGGTGTTCAGGTAAAGCTTCCCCATATACGACATCGCCGCACATGCCGTCATATGATAATAAAAATGGCACTTCATGATTATTTAATGTGCTTAGAGCGTTAATCAAATGTTCGCGCTCTACTTGTGTGAAGTATCGTTTATCACGTCCGTACGTAGTGCCTTGGTATGGCGGATCCATATACACCAGATCCTGTTTAGTGGCTGTTGATATGGTATCCGTATAGTCGCCACAAAAGAATTTTACTTTTCCTTTGAGCAAGTTGCTTGCGCCGATTAGTGCTGCCTTCATTCTGGTCGGGTGCATGCCAAGACGGCGTTTATCTGCAGATTGTGTAAACCTGCCTTGACGGTTAAACCGTACAGCATTTTTTACGCATCGCGTGATTAGGTAGAGCAGATCTATAGGATTCCCCTGCTGGTTAAACCTCTCCCTCACGTTGTTAAAATAGGTCAAATCATTGGCATTCTGACCGTTCCATACTTCCTCATATTGTGTAGCCACAGATTCAGGAGTAGCAACAATTTGATACCATAAATCGATTAGTTGAGGTAAGCTATCACCGATCACAAATTGTTTGGCCAGATTATGTCGTGCAGCGAACAAACTAATAGCTGCTGATCCTGCGAATGGCTCATAAAGCGTTTTAATGTTGCCAGGAAATAGAGCGCTAATGCTGGCAGCGAGATTACGTTTACTGCCTTGATAAGGGATAGGGTGTGGAATATTTATGGCCATACTTTCCTACTCTCTTGATACTTGGAGTCATCATACGCTTGCCAATATAAATTTCAAGTTTCTAAATCTTTAAGTTCATATTCTGTAAATGTATAGGGATACAAATACAACAGTGACAATTAACGTATTTTGGGCTATTCCGGTTTCATAATGAATAAAAATAAGGGTGTTTTATGAAAATAACACGTAAAGTGAAAGAAATCCTCAACTGGTATGAGAGCGACAATCCCGGCACGAAAGCGAGTCTTGCAAGTCTGCTGATGCATGGCAAGCTCGGCGGTACGGGGAAGCTTGTTATCCTGCCGGTTGATCAGGGGTTTGAGCATGGCCCGGCGCGCAGCTTTGCGGCGAACCCGGCTGCCTACGATCCGCATTACCATTTTGAGCTCGCCATTGAAGCCGGGCTTAACGCTTATGCTGCACCGCTTGGCATGATTGAGGCGGGTGCGGATACGTTTGCCGGTGCGATTCCGCTTATCCTCAAAGTGAATTCCTCCAATTCGCTCACCCCCAAAGATCAGGCGCCCAACCAGGCGGTGACCGCTTCGGTGAAAGATGCGCTCAGGCTTGGCTGTAAAGCAATTGGCTTTACTATTTATCCCGGCTCGCATGATTTAGTCGATATGATTGAGGAAATACGCGAGATGACGTTTGAGGCGAAATCCTATGGCCTTGCCTCCGTGGTGTGGTCGTATCCGCGCGGCGGCTTCTTAAGCAAAGACGGCGAGATGGCAGTGGATATCTGCGCTTATGCTGCACATATCGCTGCGCTTATCGGCGCTCATATCATCAAGGTCAAACTGCCGACGGATTTTCTTGAACTGCCGGAAGCCAAGAAGGTGTACGAAAAAGAAAAGATTGAAATTGCGACTATGGCAAAGCGTGTTGCGCATGTAAAGCAGGCGACATTCGGCGGCAAGCGTATCATTATTTTTTCGGGCGGCGCATCCAAAGGCTTGAATGATGTATATGATGACTGCCGCGCTATTCGCGATGGCGGTGGAAATGGTTCGATCATTGGCCGCAATACCTTCCAGCGTCCCAAGGACGAAGCGCTCGATATGCTTGCAAAGATTGTGGCGATTTATAAAGGTGAAGAATAGGGGACGAGGAAAAATCTTTCTTTTTTATGTCTCATTTCTAACCGCTATTCTACTGGAACCGGAAAGAAAGACCGCAATTCATACCGGTACCTCCGTTTTGCCCTACTGAGTATTTTTTTGCACCCGCAACATTGCCATTATCCATACAGGTTGTGGCAGAACCCGCTGTTGCTGTAGTGCTCGGGGGGCTGCCTATAGTGTCGGTTCCGTCTGTCCATACAGGATCGCCGGTGCTGCCGCTACCATATAGATATATGGCGGTGACGCTTCCACTTTGCGGTAACCCGTCATCCATCTTCTTGTCGATATTATAGGCCTGCTGAACAGTGATGCCGGGATTATCCGTGGTCATTTTTCCATTGTCAGAGGTGACGCCAATATCCACTACGGCGGAGATGCCCCAGTAATTGATGCCGGTGAAGATATCTCCTGTCCCTGCCGACCAGCTTGATATTCCGCTCCATGCGTAAATGTAGTTCCCCTGTCCGAGCTTTGCCTGCGGAAGGTAGCTCCCGATGGCAGCGCCTGTTATGTCGGAGCCGGGGGGTGAATATGCAGTGGCAGTATTAAAGCTGCCATCCACTAATCCAGCCATGCTTAAGTCTACCCATAACAGCACGGTTTCTCCTGATTCTTCTATAGTTCCACCCCAGCATAATACGGAGCCGTTATTACAACCCGCGCCGGCTATTATTCCATCCCCGTTTCCTGTTCCCTGATACTGTCCTCTTGCCGGAAATCCGAACTGGGTGGCATAGGGATTAGGAATATCTCCAGGCAGGGAGCCGTATTTATTCCTGAAGGTATTCACCGCCGTGTTATATTTTTCTATCTGTGCAATCTGGGCGCGTTGCCCTGCTGCACTGATCAAATCCTGCCCGGTCAGAATCCCGCCGATAATCAGGCCGATGATAACCAGCACGATGCTAAGTTCTATGAGGGTGAAGCCGTAATGTGACTTTTTCATATAGCTCCGCTTCATTGGAACCGGAAAGACAGGGCACAGTTCTGGACGTTGGCGTTTTGACTCAGAGAATATGTTTCCGTTCCGGCGACATTGGTGTTGTCGTAGCAGTTGGTGGTGGCGTAAGGTGTTGCGGCGGTAGTTGCTGCGCATCCGCTGCCGCCAGTGCCTGCTCCCTGAATATTGCCGCCTGCCGCCCATATAGCTCTGTAATTAACTACATTAAAATTTACGTAACATGCGGTGACACTACCTGACTGCGGCAATCCATCATCAATTTTTTTATCTATATTATAGGCTTGCTGGACGGTCAGGCCGGGATTTTCCGATGATTGTACGGTGCCTCCGATTGTATCGACGGTTGAGAGCGCAAAATAATTCAACCCATTTAAGCTAAATACATATATAAATATGTTAGAACCAATTTTTGAAGTTGGAAGCCAGTCTTTTATGCCGGGACTGGACGTTAAAGTCACATTTGGAGAGGGATTAAGGGCAATTTTGGGTACATTGCTGCTAACATTATAAATTACACTTGTGTCAATGAGGCCGGCGGTGCTTATGTCTTGCCAGAATACAGCAAGTTCGCCACTGCCAGTTGCATAGCCATAAGCCTGAGAGTCGCTAGAGTCACCATAGCTTTCTAAAACACCATTGCCATCTCCTTCGCCTCTATTTGTTGATCTGGCCTGGAACCCAAAGCCGCTTGCTTGCGGATCAGGTATATCACCAGGCAGATAGCCGTATTTATTACGGAATGTATTAACGGCGGTACTATATTTTTGCATCTGTGTTACCTGTGCACGTTGTGCGGCAACGTCCATCAAATCCCTGCCTGTCAAAATCCCGCCGATAATCAACCCGATGACCACCAGCACGATGCTGAGCTCTATGAGGGTGAAGCCCGATTGCAGTGCGGATTTATCGCGGTTGATATGGTTCATAGGCTGATATATATGTTTATCTATAATAACCTATATAATAATATATATCAAATAATTAATGGTCACCGGAATGCAAAAAAATGTTGTTTTTCCGCTTATTGCAGCCTTATGGCTGCTTCCATTGCAATCTGTGTTTGCGTCTGCTGCAGGGGAGATCCTGATAGCGGATTTTGAAGGCAATACTCCACTCAAATCATGGGTATTTTCTAACGGGCATGAATTCCCCGGCGCAAGCGGCGATCTAACAGTTGCGGCAGGACATAGCGGCAACGGCGCAAAACTTTCCTATGCTATCACCTGTGATGCGAGCGGAAAATGCGGTCATTATGTAGCGGCTTACTGGAGTGCGTCTGCCCCGGTTGCTGTTCCTGCCGGGGGTGGAGTTTCATTCTGGGTTAAGGCAGAGACCGGTTCCGATGTGGTCGTGCGCGTGGTTGACGATAGCGGGCAGACATTGCAATATAAAATCAGCCCCGGCTCTCTGGAAAATGCTGAAACAGAGGGCTGGCATAAAGTGTACCTGCCATTTTCTGCTACCCCTGAGGGGCAATGGGGTGGGAAGAATGACGGCATATTCAGCGGGCGTGTGGTGCGTCTTGGCATACTTACGCAGCCGCAGACATCGGGTGCAGCGCAGGGTTCTATAACTTTTGATGATGTGAGCCTGCAACTGGCTGGCAGTACCGCTTCCATCGGCAGCCTGGAAACTAAGCGGGTTCTACCTGCTACTGCGCCTGAGCTGCCACTCTCCCGGATACTTGGCGTCAATATCCATTTTACCGACAATCCCGTGTTGCTTTCGCTGGCCCGTGAAGCAGGCTTCACCTTCGTCCGCATGGATTTGCTCTGGGCTTCTGTGGAGAAAACCCAAGGCCAGTATAATTTTTCGGCTTATGACAAGCTGGTACAGGATGCGGAAGCGCAAGGCATGGGGGTGCTCTGCCTTTTTACTTACGGGAATTCTCTTTATGGCGGTTACCCCGAAGAGGACGCTGGCATCAAGGCGTTTGCGGCTTATGCCAAGGCTGCTGCTGCGCATTACAGAGGCCATAATGTCCGGTTTGAGATATGGAATGAACCCGAAGGCAAGCAGTGGCATATTCCGCCGGATGTTTTTGCGCGCCTCGTGCAGGTCACTTCCGATGCCATACACAGTGTCTGGCAGGATGCTGTAGTGGCAAGCGGCGGCGTCAGCGGAGGAGTAAGCGCTAAAACGATGTATCTG
>Ga0206839_1018_pt1 | contig 43486 bp, 41 predicted proteins | sample Alteio_BWOrgCont_27_FD_152883 | JGI IMG/M metagenome (GOLD analysis project Ga0206839, IMG submission 152883) | Enriched cells from forest soil in Barre Woods Harvard Forest LTER site, Petersham, Massachusetts, United States -... | ecosystem: Environmental > Terrestrial > Soil > Temperate forest >... | reverse complement strand
TTTTTTATACCCCAAAAACCAATTTATAACAGATATGCTTAATCTGTTCATTCATGCTCTCCATTATAATCGGGAGATGTTTGTTTTTGTTACAGGACTCGTTCTTACCTATGTCTATTATCATAGACAATTTTCTGCGACAAAATTTTGGTCAAAAAGACTGCTTGTTATCTTTATTCCATACGCATTATGGACCCTATTGTACGTTTTTGTTAATAGAACGGAAATGGATTTCTGGCTAGATATTCTGACAGGAGGTGCTTCTTATCAGCTCTACTACATTTTGCTAGCAATGCAATATTATGTTCTTTTTCCATTTTTTCTTTGGTTTATAAAAAAAGTAAGTAATCACCCTGTATCAGTGCTTATTATTAGCCTTATTATTCAACTACTCATGCTCTATTTTGATTTCACCTATGTTCAAAAAGGCGCTTTGAGCCATGTTCATTTCATAAAATTTTATATTTTACCTTACCAGGATGAATTTTTTATAACCTACCAGTTCTTTTTTGTACTCGGCTCTATCGTAGGGATTCACTTTAATAAGATTTACCGATTTCATTTGAGGATACTCTTTTATTTTGGGGATCGACTAGTTTTACCTCGACGCCAAGTGGTATCCCCACCGAACCTGGTTTATGTTCTTTTGGAGGTAATGGGTTTGCAAAAATAGTTGATCCTGCTTCTGATATCCCATATGTTTCGATGACAGGTATATCGAATTTTTTTTCGAATTTAAGTAAGTTTGCTTTTGGTAATGGCGAGGATGCTGTTCGGACAAATTGTAATGAAGAGTTTTTAAGAAAAGCTGGCTTATCAAATTTTAAGAGAATTGCGACAATTGTTGGAACAAGACTTATCCATGTCGGATCAAATTCTTGTACCCATTCCCAAAAATGACTCGCGCTGAATTTTGGTGCAATAATAATACTGCCGCCAGCAAGAATAGTGGAAAGTAAACTAACAACAGGCGCATTTACATGATAAAAAGGAAGAGGGGTTAAGCCTTTTGACCGTTGTGTTAGTCGATGTTGTTCACGTATTAAATTTGCTGTAATAATAAGCTGAGTTGCCGTAAGAATCATTCCTTTTGGAGTACCGGTTGTACCAGAAGTTTCTAAATAAATATTGCCATCGGAAAGTTGAGTACTATGATTTTTATCTTCTCTATCCTCGGCAATAATTGTTTCTATTTGTGAAAGCGTTAGTTGTTTCATAGTATATCCGTTGACGGCTCTATATGTTTCTGTAATCAAAAAATCCGGCTTGTGTTTTTTTAGAACTTCATCATATTCAAAGTTCGTCAACTGAGGTGATACGGGAATAAGATGATGACCTGTAATTAATGCAGTGAGCCATACTACTGAATTCCCTATACCTCCGGGAAGCGAAACAACAATTGATAGAGGAGAGGTACCTAAAAAATTGCCTACATTAAAAACAGCATTAAAGAGCTGTTGGTAAGAAATTTTCTTTTCAGTATTTGTCTCAATAATACTTATAGATTCTGGTTGTTGATCTTTCCATGTTTTTAACGCCTGAAATAGGGTTTTACTTCCGTTCATATCGTTTTATTATACTGTAGAAATCTGAAGAAATTCTTTATAGTAACTTATTTTAACTTAGAGCAATTATATTTTTACTTCTGGATGTGAAATAGTATGAGGCCAGAGTCGTGGGTCGCCGTGTGTTACGTTATCGGTAGTTACAAGAATGCCTTTATGTTGCATTATTCCTCCAGAACTTCGCATTTCCTTTTCGTATATTTGGCGTGCGAATTTCTTATATTCATATTCTTTCGGCTCCTCTGTGAGGGTACTCATTCCTGTTCCGGCAAAATGCTGCTGGACAGCTTCCTTTGTAGTCCATACTTCATATTTTTTGACGCTATTATCATCATGGTTTGTATGGCTAATTTGTATTTTATAGAGGTTACCTTTAGGGCTGATTTTTACGGGTCGGTTAGCCATGATGTTAGGAGGTGGAACAATTGCGCTGAAATTCATTGCCATATAGTTATTTTAGTAGAAAATCCCTTGTAAAATCAAGCAGAACTATTGAGCGATTTTCTTTCCTCTTCTTGCACTGTGTTTCCCAGCTGTTTGATTGTTGAGATTTTTTGGCCTAGACCAAGAAAATTTTTCGTAACATTGACATATTGGTTAGAAGCATTGCCTAAATGTTTGCCCAATATGTCGAATGATTCGTTCACTTTATCATAATCAATTTGTAATCCACGAAGAAGTCTAAGGATTTCTCTGGACTGATCTTCTATTTTTCTTCCTTCATACGATAAGAGAATTGTTTGGAGGTGAGCATAAAGTGTCGTTGGGGATACAATATAAACGCGATGCTCTCTTGCATAGTCTACGAGGTCATCCATAATAACAATTTCATAAAATACAGATTCTGAAGGTACATACATAAGAGCAAAATCCATCGTTCCTTCTGTGGGAAGAATATATTTTTTTGCAATCGAGTCAACATGTCTTTTTATATCTCTAACAAAATCTTTTCTTACCTCTTTAATTTCTTCTTCAGTTTTTGCCTTCGTGAGCTTTTGGAAATTTTCCATAGGGAATTTGGCATCAATCGGAAGAATCCCCGCATCGGTTTGAATTGCTGCGTCAACTTTTTCACCAGAAGCAAATTCATACTGCAAATGGAAATTATTTTTTGGGAAAATTTGGGTAATTAAATCGTTTAATACATGTTCTCCAATATTACCTCTTAGTTTTGGGCTTTTGAGAAAATCTTGCAGTTCCTGCATATTCCGTCCTATTTCACTCATTTGTCCGACTTCGTGTCCGACATCACGTATCACTTCAGCCGCTTTATCAAGGCGTTCATTAAGCTGTCGTGAATTTTCTTGCAGTGTTCGTACCATTGTGGTTGAGTTGGTTTGCATAGATTCATTTAGTGTCTTATTTGTTGTTTCAAGAGATTGTTGCATAGTACGGAGCCATTCAAGAAGGGTTTTATCGGTTTCTTGTTGAGAAATTGAAGAAAGTTTTTTATTAATAAAGAAAAAAAGTAATCCAAATCCTGCAATAAGTAGGACAAGAATAATGAGCAGATCGTTTGTCATAGCACTATTGTATCATGAACTAATTTGTTTGACTCCTAAGTTTTTATGCCGCTTAGTAAAATCGTCAAAGTATTGCTGCAAGCCTGAAATAAGCTCTGAGAGATGGACAAGCTCTCCCTCATTCATGACCCATGGATTCACAAATCGCGGTTTATTGGAACCATAAAATTCGGCCTCTTCTTTCGATGCATAGACAAATTGGGTCGTTGGTTTTAATCTATCAAGCAGAGAGTTGACTTCATCATCGTTTGCCTCAACAAGTTTTTGCATAAGCCTGTCATCGGTGTCAAAAAAATCTTCTTGAGTAATATATTTTTTGTTAAGTGCAATTTTTATTGCGTTGGCGAGTAAAAAGGCCGATCCATGAGATGCTGGGTCCATCCACAAAAGACGGGAACAATTCATAAATAGGATTGAAAACATACTAGCAATACGCACATCAGTGAAATAGAAACGCTCATTTTTTTCATAGATTGACGAGAGAAAAAGATCAATGACTTGTTTGGGAAGAAAATCTCCATTAAAACCATCCCGCATAAAATAATCCCATCGGTCAACAGAGATATCGGGTAAATTATTGTCTAATAAGTAAAAGTTTTCTTTAGCTAATATTTTTTCTAATGATATATTGTGTTTCTTTAATAATTCCGGTATTTCAGAGTTAAGAATTACTTGCTTGAGGAAGTTGTCATGATAGGCATGCTTTATATCTCCCACAACAAAATCGATAACGTGGGAAAATGCGGTATGAGGAAGATCATGGAGAAGCGAAGCTATTTGCTCTTCAATCGGCCTATTATATTTTTTCGAAAGATACCATGCTCCAATACAATGTTCATACCTCGTAACATTTCTAAATGGTTGGAGAAGATGAGAAGCGCCATCTTGGCTTATATGCTTGAGTCTTTGGAAAGGTTTAGAATCAATAAGATCGATAATAACAGTGTCTTCTACAGAAATATCTCCGTAAATTCTATCAGGGATAATCATAAATGTGATTATACCAGATTAGATGGTTCTTCTTTTCTTCCCCTCGATACAAATTTTTTTTGTTTTGCTTATGGTTGAAATTAAGGCCTCATGCCTTCATATGCGTAGTAAGGGCCGCTCTGCATAATACATACATATGGTGTATTGTCTCTCATATTTGCAGCATGATCGGGGGATTTCGCCCATAAAGAGACAATCTCTTTATAATCAGGTGCTTCGGCAATATTTTCTGTGGCATGAGCCCATTGTATATAAGGGATAGTATGGTTATTTACTCTGTCGTAAAACCCATTGTGGTTAAAGCCATTTGTTATTTCCTGAGCACGGAGTGCAGCAAAAGCGCAGGTCTCTGCGCTTGCTTGCACAGGAGACAGACCGAATGACGCGCGGTACTCATTAACACCATTTAGAATATACGCTGAAACTTCGGAGAGCTGGACAGGTTGTTGGATAGGTAAAGAGGTATGAGTTGGGGAAGGAAGGACTGCTTCCGTTTGTGCAGCAAGGACTTGTTTGGGAGTTTCTTGCTCTGCAAGATATGTTGTAATGTATGTTTCTAAAAAAGAGAAAAAGGATGGATTATTTTGTTGTTGCGAGGCGTATACATTGTGGGATGAAAGAGTGATGAGTACGATGGTCAAGAATAGAATTGAAGATACTCGTTGCAGCATAATTCAACCCAGTATACATGATTCGGTTGAGGACATGCAATAAAGTAAATTGCTATTTTTTAAATTTTATTTAAGCGGATTTTTTTGCATCAAACACAACTTGTAGGGATTGTGCTTTTAGCTCTGCCAAAGTAGTATTCATAGTAGTTACCAGTCCGCCCTCTTCTTGAAAAAATGTTCTTATAGAAGTTGGCCTTGAAATTGTTTCGGGAACAGTAACAAAGGCGTAACCAAAATATGTATGGGGACCATACAATTCCTGTAAAGGAGCAAAGAGTTTTCTTATATGCGCATCTCCTATAGCTTCCCCTACATCTTTAGCAGTTTTTTCTCCATCTACTTTTCTGGCTTTAACTTCAATAATTGTTGGGAGACTATCTACTTCAATAAGTGCATCATATTCAGCTTCATATTGTCGCGTCTTTTTAGAAATTGCTCCTAGTGAGCCACCTGCTGTACTAAAACGGTAATTGGGTGTTTGCATCTTGTCCAAGTCAGGCAGTTTTAAAACATTCCTCCATCGTTTGTAACCTGAAAGTGTCTTGAGAATTGTATTAATATGTAATTCTGCAAGAAATCCATGAAGAGCTTCTTGGTAGTGTTGCCCATAGTGCTCTGCAAATTCTCCTTTAAGATAATCCCAATTAGGTCTGGTATAATGAATTTTATCAAGAAGCGCATCCAAAGTTGGATTGGTTGCCAAAATTAATTCACCGGTTCTTTGTCCCCCTCTGAAAGGTTTGACTTCTTTTTCTCTGTTTTTTATTAGTGGAAGTACAGCGTTACGAGTTGTAGCTGGCTTTGTAGGTAAATCTAGATCAGCTGCTCGTCGTTTTTGTTGCAGAAATGCAAGTTCTAGAGGACTACCTTTCAATTTTGGAGGTACAACAATAGGAGCAGTTCGATGCTCAATCAAACCACCACGAGATGCTACGTCACTAGTACCAGGTCCGCCACAGACCTTTTCGACTGCCATGTCAACTATATTCTACTGCTCAGTCCTTCATTTTACAATATAAAAGTTTATTTAATTAAAATACAATTCCGGATCGGCGGTTATATCATTCAGAGGTATTGGATGAAAATTGAAATAAGCAGCTGAGGCGATCATAGCAGCGTTATCTGTACACAAATTTTTAGCAGGCGCAAAAAGGTTGGTTGTCAGCCCTTGCTCAGTAATCATTTGTGAGAAGGAATCTCTGAGTGTTTGATTCGCCGCTACACCACCCGAGAGTAAAAGAGATTTTACATTATGTTCTTTAACAGCGCGTAGTGTTTTTTTTACCAAGACTTCACTTATTGCATCTTGAGTTGCGCGGCAGATATCTTGAATTGTTTGAGAAGTTAGCTTATCCGCTAATTTCGTTACTTCACGTAATACTGCTGTTTTGAGTCCTGAAAATGAAAATTCGTAGGTGTTCTCATACAGTAAAGGACGGGGAAAGTGGAACCGTTTTGGATTTCCTAATTTTGCCAGCCGCTCAATCTCAGGTCCGGCAGGATACGCCAGGCCAATCATTCTTCCGATTTTATCAAAAGCTTCTCCTGCGGCATCATCGCGTGTTCCGCCCAAGAGATGAAAGTCACCGTGCCTTTTCATTAGCAAAAGATCTGTATGGCCGCCTGAAACGACAAGCGCAAGAAGAGGAAATTCAGGGAGGTTTATTTTTTCGTTTTCTACGATAAAATTTGCATAGATATGTCCGACCATATGATTTATTGGGACAATAGGCTTATTAAGCGCAAATGCTAATGTCTTTGCTGTCTCAACACCTACCAATAAAGAACCGATTAATCCAGGTCCATAGGTGATAGCGATAGCATCGATTTTATTGAGAATAGTAAAAGAATCGGCCCCGTAGGTTTTTTGGAGAACGTCTTTTATAACGGGGAGAATATATTTTACTTGCTCTCTTGCTGCTTGTTCAGGGATAATGCCGCCTGTTTTTGCATGCAAGTCAAGGGAAGTTGCCAAAGTATTTGCTTTTAGGATGACATAGCTGTCTTTCCCTTCAATAATTGCTGCTGCTGTTTCATCGCAGCTTGTTTCAATGCCGAGTATTGTCATAATAATTTATTTAGATTCTAGACAAGCTAGAATTGCGAGTTTATTATATCATTGATATATGAATGCTTTTCAGATTAAATTGATAGCCATTATTACGATGATTATTGACCACATGGGGCTGTTTTTCTTTCCGCAATTATTTTGGCTTAGGATAATCGGCAGATTGTCTTTCCCTTTATTCGCATGGTTTATTGCCAATGGTGCTTATCATACCCATAATATCAAAATATATTTATTCAGACTTTTTCTTGTTTCTCTCTTGTCACAAATTCCTTATCTTCTTGCCAATAAACTTATTGATCCAACATATAATGAGCTCAATGTGCTATGTACCTTATTTTTTGGCCTTGTCGCAATTTACTGTATTCAAAAAGAGAGTGTAACAATAGGAACGATAGGAACAATTCTTTGTATCATAGCAGCACAGCTTTTGCAGACTGATTATGGTGGCTTTGGGGTGGCTTTAGTTGTGGTTTGTTATTTATTTTTCAATAATTTTTGGAAGCTAGTTATCGCTCAATTTTTTGTTTTCTTTGCACAATTTCTTTTTTTTCAAAGGGATGTTGGAGGTATGGTTGAATTGTTCGGGTTAGTGTCTCTTATCTTTATTAGTTGTTATAATAACCAGCCAGGTCCACGGACAAAATATCTTTTTTATCTTTTTTATCCGCTGCAGTACGTCGTGTATTATTTTTTATTGCTTTTTTAGGTTATTTACTGAGGTTCTCTTTTACTGTATCGCCCTTTTTGAATCCATATGATTTAGCTAGTCCTCCGTTTATCTCAAGAGCTTGGTTTGCCAAAGCATGTGGAGTATAAATAGGAAGATTATTATCCCCATTTGTTGGAACGGGAACATTTTGATACATATCCACGATTTTATTATTGTTGAAAAAGATGATATCGAGTGGGAATTTCATTCCTTTCATCCAAAAAGCCGTTTGTTGGGGTTTTGGAAAAATAAAAAGCATTCCTTGATTGGTTGGTAAGGATGTTCTCCCTGAAAGCCCAAGTTGCTGTTGTGCAGAGGTTGTTGCTATTTCGACTGAAAAAGTATGATTATCGATGATGAGTTTTGATTTTGGAATAGGTGCTTTGTTAATTTCATACCAAACTGCGCCACAAAAAAGCAAAAGAATAATAATAAAACCGATAATAATTTTATTCAAACTCATATTTTACAGTTCATCAAGTAAGTGAATTAAACGGGTTGTTGATTGATTATGTATCGGCATAACAACATCAACTACTTGAGCGCCGATATTTTGGGCCTGGTGTTCTTTATAATGGCGGTTGGTATCGCCTTGTGTTGTTGCGATTATAGCAGGTTTTATTGCAAATACCAGAGCATCGTAGTCTTGATCAGTCATATTTGGCTTGAGGGCAAGTACATAATCAACCACTAATAGGGCTGCAAGAATTTTTGCACGATTTTCCTGAGTATTAATCGGCCGTTTTGATCCTTTGTTTTTTGCAATGGTTTCGTCAGATTCTAGTAATACAATAAGGATATCTCCCTGTTTTTTTGCTTCTTCAAGAAAAGCAATATGGCCCACGTGCAGTAGGTCAAAACAGCCTCCAACTACAACTAGTCGTTTGTTTTCCTGATGAAGCTTTTGTGCTAGAGTTTTACTTTGTTCTAAATTGATAATTTTTCCCATTCACTTTAATGTTCAGCGATATTTTTTATTTATAAATTGAACGTTATGTCTGTGTCCCTCTCATATACACAGCCTGCCAAGGCTGATAATTTGACGTGAACTTATCATAAATAATCACTTTACCGTTTTTTGTCACTGTTCTTGTAAAGTAAACATCGGCTCCATCTGCAGCAAAGTCGACTTGCTTTATTTGTCCAACGGGGAGTGTTGGGTCATCTTCATATAGCGGGGCAGGAGCAGGTGCTGTGGAAGTTACTACAGGAGTAGAGATGCTTACTTGTCTGCCGTCTTTTGTTCCATATAAAGCGAAGGTGAGTTGTTCCTGATCCGTATCAAGGTACGTTTGAATAAGAAGGGCATGTCCGGTATCGTTTTTAAATTTTAAATCAACAGTTGGTGAATAAATAGCAGCGTCAATGCCAGGTCCTGAATCTTGTTCATAATATCCAACGCGATAAGCATGCTGGTGTCTTTCAACAATCGGGAGTCCTGCATTGAGTGCTGCTCGGAAAAGCGTTGTTGAAACTTGGCATACACCACCACCATCGCCGAGAACGGTATGACCATCATCAATAACATATGCCTGCTTGTATCCCGAAAGAGCTGAAATATCTCCTACTGTTTGGTCGAAGGAAAAAATTTCACCAGGTTTGATAATAACTCCATTAAGTCTGCTTGCGGCAAGTGAAATATTGTAGATACGGCTGTCATCTGATCCGCGGAAAAGTGAGGTTCCCTCTGCAACTTCTTCTTTAATTCCTAGACCATTGGCTACATCAGAAGCGTCAGTTGCAGAAATCTTTTTAACCGGCATCGTAAGACTTATCATTTGGGGTTTGTTATTGAGGACGGAATTTTTAAAGTCTTCAATAATTTCATTTTTGAGAAGATCTCTATCAAGAGTTTTACCATCAACGCCGAGTTGAAATACTACAACTTTTCCGTTTTCGAAATTAAAAAGTGGATCCACAGGTTGTGCATCAATTTGTTTTTGGAGTGGTTGGAGGAGACTGTTTAATTTTTGTTCGGAATAGTGATAAGCGGGTGGCAGATTTATTGTGTTCATATACGCTTGTAAAATAAGGCTCATATTAGTAAGAGCATTATCGCTGGATCTACCTACTGTCATAGCTTGGTCAGCTAAGAGATTGCTATCATATCCGAAGCCGATTTGCTTGGCAGAAATTGTGGCGATAACTCCATCCGAGTTGAGAGTTATAGCTGTCTTTTGTATTATTTTATTTTTTTGATCAAAGAAAGCTTGTATTGTTGAGGGGTCTTTACCGCTGAAATTAATATTATCTACCAAGACTCCATCATAAACACGGTTTGTGTGCATATTTTTATAGCCAATATAAAGAAAACTAATAAAAAAGAATAATCCAAGAATTCCTCCTAGAGTAAACCAAAGAATATTTTTCCCAACAAGCTTAAAATACTTTTTTTCAATACTGATTTTTCTTAGCTTGAGATGCTTTTTGAGTTTTTTACTAATGACGGTATAATGAGGTGGGATTGCCATGTCTTCCTAAGGTAATTATACTAGAATAATAGCACACTATGGATGAAAATGTTGTTTTTAATCCTCCCAGTCAAAATAATCAAGAGACTCAACAGCCTCCTGAGGCTCCTTCAGGAGAAGATCCAAACGTACCTACTCCAGACACCACAGATGAAGCTGTTCCTGATGACCAAGCAGAAGGAGATGGCACAGAAGAAGAAGTTGTTGAAGAAGCTCCTGGTGGCTTCTTTTCAGGAGGCCTAATAAAAAAAATTTTGATTGGGCTAGGTGTATTTATCCTCCTTATTATTGTTATTATTATACTGATTCCTAAAGGTGGTCAATCGAACAAGCAGGTGACATTGACCTGGTGGGGATTATGGGAGGATAGCAGTACTATGCAACCGCTTATCTTAGATTTTGAAAAAACACATCCTAACATAAAAATAACGTATGTTAAAGAAGATCCAAGCCAGTACGATGATCAATTGCAGGCTCGTATTCAGAATGGCAATGGCCCTGATATTTTTTTGTATCATAATACATGGCTGCCTATGCTTATAAGTGACTTATCTCCTCTTCCTTCAAGTGTGATTACTCCAGACGAATTCAAACAGGTCTATTATCCTGTGATGCAGCAGGATCTTGTCCAAAATGGAGCAATCTATGGTATTCCCATGGAGGCTGATACTTTGGCCCTTTTTGTAAACCCTTCGCTTTTTCAGGATGCAAGCGTTCAAGTTCCAACAAATTGGGATCAATTTACACAAGCGGCAAAAAGTATTACGGTGAAAGATAGTACTACAGGAAAAATCAAAACAGCAGGTGCTGCTTTGGGAACTGACAATAATATCACTCACTGGCCTGATATTGTTTCATTACTTTTTCTTCAGCAAGGTGTGCAGATGAATAATTTTTCATCTTTTGCTTCAAATGAATCAAGCGCTTTACAATTCTATACATCATTTGCTATTCCATCCAATAACGTATGGGATAATACCTTAGATGATTCAATCCTTGCTTTTAGTAAAGGGAATTTAGCCATGTATTTTGGTTATTCGTGGGATGTATTTCAAATCCAGCAGCTAAATCCAAATTTAAATTTTAAAATTTATCCTGTTCCTAATTTATACGGTAAAAGTACGACAGTTGCAAGTTACTGGGTGAATGGGGTCTCTTCAAAAAGTCCCAATCAGCAGGAGGCAATGGAATTTATGCAGTTTTTATCACAAAAATCGACAGCTCAAGAGTTATATACACAGACAGCAAAAATTCGTCCGTTTGGGGAACTCTATGCGCGAAAAGATCTGCAGCAAAGTTTGCGTGAGAATCAATTGGCATATCCCTTTGTTAGCCAATTGGATAATGCTGGCTCATCATTTTTTGCAAGTAACACAGATGACGGTGATACTGGAATTAACACACAAATGAACAATTATTTACAGACGGCAGTCGACACCACGCTTAGTAATCAAGGGCAAGCGCAATCACCTGTTCAGGATCTTGATAACGGTGTGACACAAGTACTGCAAAAATATGGCCAAGGACAATAGTAAGAATGTTTTGATATTCTCTACTGCCGAACAAGCGATACTTACAACAATTCTCTACAGCGATATCTTTTCTTTTCCTCTTACAAAAGAGGAATTATGGAAATGGCTGATTTCGGGAAAAAAGTTGTCGAAAGCAGTATTTGCGGGTGCTTTGAGTAATCTAAAAAATAAACTTGTTTTTAAAAACGGTTATTTTTGTTTAAAAGGGAGAGAAGTAATAATTGAGCGTAGAGTAAAAAATCTTTCCGAAGTGACAAAAAAAAGAAGAATTGCGGAGAGAGTTGCTCAAAAATTAGCCCATATTCCATCAGTCTTATTTATTGGGATAAGCGGGGGATTGGCTGCTGGCAATGTTTTACCAGAGGACGATATAGATTTTGTGATTATAGTGAAAGAGAATACGCTTTTTATTACTCGTCTTTTTATTTTAGGCATTTTGGAATGCTTGGGTGTTAGACGCTCACGAAACCAAAAAGATACTTCGGATACTATTTGTGTTAATTTGATCTTTGATGAAACATCGCTTTCCTGGTTTGCAAAGACACAGGATTTATATACTGCAAGAGAGCTTGCCCAGATTATTCCTCTTTTTGAAAGAGATGCGATGTATCAACGTTTTATGACTGCAAATAATTGGATCGAACGTTTTTTACCGAATAGTATGCTAATATCATCGCTATCCAAACAAAACTCTATGACTCATGATATGAGCATAGATAAAAAAAGGGGGGAAATGTTCCTCTATAAAATTGTTAATAATTTGTCTGCGGAAATTATCTCACGTGTTTTGCAGATAAGCTTTATGAAAAGACATCGTACGCGTGAAGTCTTGTCAAAAAATCTTTTGGCGTTTCACCCAATTGATTATAGGACTAAAACGCTTCGAATGTTAAGGCTAAAAATGCGACAATTAGGTTTATTGACAAACTTTTGAATATTCTTTATACTGGCTCAGAATTACTTAATGTTTGAATCTCGTCCGGGTGAAACTGGCGAGGTTTTTTTGTAAAGACCACCGACAAAATAAGCAGTAGTTAAGAAAGCGTTGATAAGATTGCATTATGAATAACAAAAAAATTTATTTAACAAAAAAGGGATTAGAAGACCTACAAAAGGAATACGATGATATGGTTCAAAAAAGACGGCCAGAAGTCGTAGAACGTCTCTCTGCTGCTAGAGAAATGGGAGATCTTTCTGAAAATGCCGAGTATACCGCTGCGCGAGAAGAATTGTCCTTTATCGATGGAAGAATTGAAGAATTAGAGGGAATATTAAAAGAAGTCGAAATAATAAGTGATGGTAACCACAAAACGCAAGCAGTGGATTTAGGTTCTCTTGTAGTTGTTAAGATCGGTGAGAAAAATGAAACATTTACTGTAGTTGGTGAATGGGAAGCAGATCCTATTGAGAAAAAAATCTCTCATGAATCGCCTCTTGGAAAAGCGCTTATCGGAAAAGCCGTAGGTGATGAAGTACATGTTGAAGCACCTGCTGGAACAATGACCTACAAAATCGTTTCAATTAACTAATAGGTAGTCCTCAATGCATGATACAAAAATAGGAATCATCGTAAGAACAGATTTAGAAGTTTGGCAGAAATTAAATGTCACCGCATTTCTCTCTTCAGGTCTTGCGGCAAACGCTTCAGAAAGTATTGGTGAAGAGTACGAAGATGGTTCAGAAAATAAGTACTTGCGGATTTTTCGCCAACCGGTATTTGTCTATATGGCAACAGCAGAAGAGCTACAACGCACTAGGACACGTTCTTTGAGTCGCGAAGTGCCAATAGCTCTTTATACAAAAGAGATGTTTGTAACAGGTGATGATGTTGAGAATAGAGCAGCTGTGAAAGCAGTAAATGCAGAAGATCTTGATATTGTCGGGATAGCTCTTAGAGCAGATCGAAAGACCTTTGATAAGATCGTAAATGGCCTTAAACTTCATTTATAAGATAAGGATTCCTCTATACATCCTTAACAATTTTTTGTACGCTTTTATCATGGGTACCCATAATGTAAAAAAGAAAAATGTAATTGATAAAGGGAACATGTTTGTTCTTTTTCTTTTTTTTGCGAATATAATAACTATCTTATGGTTTTCGCCCCTTGCAAACTTGTTTCCAAATACAGATTTTTGGTTTAACGCTTATCTTCAGATTTTTGTGATCTGGGGAATACTAATAAATCCCATCTTAAGTTTTTTTTCGGTTATATATCTTCTCGTTTATTTAAGGAATCAAAAGTTAACAAAAAAATGGAAACTAATTATTTATTTTTCCCTAATCATTCCAAGCTTATCTTTGGGTTATTATGTCTATCTTTTCGGTATAAATTCAATAATACAATTTTTCCATTCTTCTTGACCCATTTATCCTGAACCTTTATAATCCTAATTATCATTATGGATAATGCTATTGAAAAAATAAAAAAATATGTACGTGCCGCAAACTATCTGACCGTCACTCAGATTTATCTTCAAGATAATTATCTTCTCAAGCGATCATTAAAATCAGAGGATATCAAACCAAAGCTATTTGGACACTGGGGAACCTGTCCTGGCATTAATTTTGTTTACGGCAATCTCAATTATCTTGTTAAAAAACATAACCAATCAAGTATTTTTGTCCTTGGACCTGGTCACGGTATGCCAGGCTTGCAAGCAAATTTATTCCTTGAAGGAACACTCAAAAAATATTATCCAAAAGCTACGATTGATGAAAAGGGTATTGGGTATATATCTAAGATGTTTGCGTGGCCTTACGGATTTTCAAGCCATTGTAGTCCTGAGACTCCTGGATTGATCCTTGAAGGAGGGGAACTTGGTTACTCATTGTCTAGCGCTTATGGTGCAGTACTTGATAATCCTGACTTATTTGCTGTTTGTTTGATCGGAGACGGAGAGGCGGAAACCGGTGCAATTGCTGCGGGTTGGCATATCAATAAATTGGTTGATCCAGCAACGTCAGGTGCTGTTTTGCCTATTCTTCATTTAAATGGATATAAGATTTCCGGTCCAACTGTATTTGGCAGAATGAGTGACCATGAACTGACAGAATTATTTAGCGGATATGGGTATGAGCCATTTATCGTCCAGGGAGAATATTTATATAAAGATATGTTTGAAACAATGGAGAAATGTTATCAAAAAATTATGGATATCCAAACACGTGCACGAAAAGGTGAAATTTTTACTCCTCGTTTCCCGATGATAGTACTTAAATCACCCAAAGGATGGACAACTATCAAGAAAGTCCATGGACAGCAAATTGAGGGAACAATTCTTGCTCATCAAGTAGTAATGCCTGGAGTTAGCGGAGATGATCAAGAATTGCAGGCACTTGAAGAGTGGCTTAAGTCATATAAATTTGATGAATTATTTGATGAAAAAAAAGGGTTGGCAAATGATATAAAGGATATTTTACCTTCAGAAAAATTATGGATTGGTGATAATCCTCATATGTTTGGCAAAGCATATAAGCCATTGGTTTTACCGAAGAGTAAAGATTTGGCAAAAGACGCATCAATTCCCGGCAAAATTCAATCCAATGCTATGCGGATGGCAGGAACATATTTACGTCATTTGTTTGCGTTAAATAACAAACAGAAGAATTTGCGGCTCATGTCTCCTGATGAAACCTATTCCAACCGTCTAGATGAAGTTTTTCAGGAAACCTCACGCGGATGGGTATGGCCAATTGAAAAAGATGATAAGGATATAACCCGAGACGGGCGTGTTATGGAGATGCTTTCTGAACATAATATGCATGGATTGGCACAAGGTTATGTCTTGACTGGACGGCATGCTGTTTTTACAACCTATGAAGCATTCGCTCAGATTTTTTCCAGCATGGCACATATGTATCAGAAGTTTCTTAAATGGACACGCAAAATGTCATGGCGTCATGATATCCCATCAATGAACTATCTTTTGACTTCAACAGCTTGGAGACAAGAACATAACGGTTATTCTCATCAAAATCCATCCTTTGTTTCAGGAATGCTTGAAAAGCATAACGATTTTATAAAAGCATATTTTCCGGTTGACGATAATAGTATGCTTGCTGTTATGGAAGAAGTAATGGCATCAAAAAATCAAATGAATATTATCACCGCAGGAAAAACTCCCGAGCCCCGGTGGCTTACTTATGGCCAAGCAAAACAGACATTGAAGGACGGTCTTCTTACATGGGATTTTGCTAGTGATGATAACCCTCACATTATAATGGTCGGTATCGGTGATTACATGACCAAAGAAGTATTATCAGCAATTGAACTTTTAAAAAAGGATGCACCTGAGATTCGTATTAGATTTGTAAATATGTGCCGTTTGCAAGCTGCGTGTTCTTGTGAAGGTGTCAATCATCCTCAAATTGCTAATGCTGAAAAATATTTCACAATTGATAAGCCGGTGATTATGAATTTTCATGGTTATCCAGAGACCATGCAAGCGATGCTTTTCCATGTAAAAAATCCACAACGGTTTTCAATTCACGGTTATATTGAAGAGGGAGGGACAACAACGCCTTTTGATATGCAAGTTCGTAACAAAACAGACAGATATCATTTAGCAAGTGAAGTTTTGGAAAAAATGACTGATCAAGGTGTTATCGAAATGGCAAAGGCAGAGAAGTTGAAACAGGCTTATGAGAAAGAGTTGAAGGATCATTATAATTATATTATTGAAAATGGCAAAGATCCTGAGGAAATTGAAAATTGGCAATGGGCTGGTAAATTGCCGAAAGCAACTACAGCTGCTGAAATAAGACATATGGATCTTCTCAAACAAGCACGCACGATTGCATTTATTGGATTATCTGATGATCCCCAAAGACATAGTCATATTGTCGCAAAAACTTTCCAAGAAAAAGGATATCGCATTATTCCTATCAATCCTAATGAAAAAGAGGTGCTTGGTGAGAAATCCTATAAGAGTCTTTCCGATGTGCCAAAAGATATACGCATTGATATTGTCGATATTTTTCGGAAAAAAACAGAGGTTGTCCAACACATGGTAGAGGTGGTCGAACGAGGCGGGATTAACACTGTCTGGTTGGCAGAGGGAGTACAGAGCCATGAAGCAGATGATTTTGCCGAGGATTATGGTCTTACCCTTGTTGCTAATTTTTGCATTCTCGAAGCATATAAGCAAATAAGGAGCTGAAAGATTTATAACCATGCCCTCTGAAACGCTAATGAGATATTCACCAGAAGTAAGTGAAAAAACTCCTATAAAGGAGCTTGATAAGGTTTTTAGAGGTAATACTTTTTCTTTGAAGCAACGTTTTTTTAGATTACGCAGAACTTTCGATATTGCTGATGAGCAAGGTAATGTCCTTATGAAAGCAAAGAAGAAAGTATTTGCTATAACAAGACAGTTTCAGTTGACAGACAAAGAGGAATCTAAAGAATTATTATCTTTTGAAACTCGAGGAAGCATACCAGAGATGTATGATGTAACAGATGGAAAGGATAAAGTTGGAGTTATCAAGCATAATCCATTAAAATCTGCTATTCATACTAATTGGAGTATTCTTTCGCCAGATGGAGAAGAAGTGTTAGGTACAATTAAGCGGAATGGTGTTTTTAATTATGAGATTACCACATCAGAAGGAGAATCAGTTGCTGTCATGAAAAGACAGGTAAGTTTCGTAGGTGTTAAGCTTACAATGCAGGTTCAAAATGATGATTCACCCATTGATAGGAGGTTGCTGGTAGCGGCGAACGTTATTATGGCCGAGCGAGCTGCTGAAAGAAGAAATAAGAGAAAGGACGCCGCAATTATTGGATGAGAGTAATTCCTGTAGCTCTTGCAAACTAGGATTGCGGGTGATAAGATCTTAATATTAATTATGGATCAGCCCAAGATTATAAAAAAAGATCTCAAAAAATTTAAAGTAACTCCAAACCTTCTTGATTACGAAAAAACATACAAAGATTTTACATGGGAAAAGGCTGAACAAGAGCTCGTTGAATTTTTTGAAGACGGCACCCTCAATATTGCTTACAACGCTATCGACAGACATGCAAAAGGGAAAAATAAAGATAAAATTGCATTGCTTTTTGAAGGTTCAAACGGAGAAAAAGAACAATATATATTTTCGGATCTAAAAAGCCAGACAGATAAATTTGCAAATGTTCTTACCTCAAATGATGTAAAAAAAGGGGATCGTGTTTTTATCTTTCTTCCGTCCATTCCAGAACGCTATATTGCCTTTTTCGGGACGCTTAAGACTGGAGCAATTGTCGGTACTCTTTTTGCCGCATTTCAGGAGATCGCATTAAAAGATCGTTTAGTAGACAGCGAAGCGAAAGTTATTATCACCAACGCAGCTTTGTACCCCCGTATTGAGAAAATCCGTAAAGATCTTCCTTATTTAGAAAAAGTTATTATTGTTGAGAGAGGTTCAGATGAAATGCCAAATGGGGAAGGGATAATTTCTTATGATAAAGAAATAGAAAAGGCAACATCCAAATTTGAAACTGTTCATATGAAGAAGGATGATTATTCATATATGCTCTATACTTCCGGAACTACTGGCAAACCAAAAGGCGTGATGCATGCTCATGGAGATATTCTGCAAGCGATGGTTACAACCAAATATGTTTTAGATCTACATGATGAAGATATCTATTGGTGTACAGCAGATTTAGGTTGGGTGACAGGTGTTGTCTACGCAGCTCTTGGACCATGGGGGCTTGGTGTAACGCAAATTTTGTATGAAGGACGCTTTAGTCCGGAGAATTGGTACAAAGTATTGCAAGATTATAAAGTGACTGTTTGGTATTCTGCGCCAACAGCAATTCGGTTACTTATGGGTTCAACAGTCGCATCTAAAGAGTATGATTTGTCTCATCTTAGGTTTCTTGCCAGTGTAGGAGAACCACTTAATCCAGAAGCTATTTGGTGGGCGCTTGAAAAATTTGGCTTACCATTCCATGATACTTGGTGGCAGACAGAGCAAGGGGGTATTACAATTCCTAATTATGCGGTTATGGATATAAAACCGGGTTCTATGGGGAAGCCTCTTCCTGGTGTTGTTGCAGCTATTGTAGACGATAATGGGAATGAATTAGATGATGAAAAAGAAGGAAATCTTGCACTTTTGGCATCTACAGTTTCATCTCTTATGAAGACAATTTGGAAAAATGAAGAGAAATTTAAATCATACTTTATGGATAGATGGTATATCTCAGGTGACAGAGCTATGCGTGATAAGGATGGATATTATTGGTTCATTGGCCGCGCTGATGATGTTATCAATACCTCTGGGGAACGAGTGGGGCCTTTTGAAGTTGAAAGCGCTCTTGTTGAGTATCCTGATGTAATAGAGGCAGGAGTGATTGGTAAACCGGACACTGTTCGTGGAGAAATCATCAAGGCGTTCGTAGTCGTAAAAGAAGGGGTTGCAAAGACAGATGAATTGAAGGAAAAATTGAAGGCTCATGTCAAAAAGAATTTAGCGGGACATGTATTTCCTCGGGAAATTGAATTTATTGATAAGTTACCAAAGACCCGATCTGGTAAGATTATGCGGCGGATTCTCAAAGCGAAGGAACTCGGTCTCCCCATCGGTGATACTTCAACGCTGGAAGATTATTAAATACTAGCAATTATGTAAGTAAAAGATATTTCTGCGATTCTCATTTGCTCATGAAATTTTTCTGTGCTATTTTAGTAACTGTTGGCGTCGTGTTAGTAAGTTAATTATGCAAATTCATAATGAGTTTGAACTCTCTCAAGTTTTATGGTTTAGAATTGGCGGTAAAGCCAGGTATTTTTTACAATGTTCCAACCGGGAAGATATTTTTAAAGCGCTCGACTTTGTTGAAGAACATCATCCTGAACGTCTTTTCATCTGCGGTCAGGGATCCAATCTTATTTTCACCGATGAGTATTTTGATGGCATAGTTATTCAAATTGGTACTGGGGCTAGACCTCAAGTAAACGTTTCAAATACCACAGCTGCTGCTTTTGCTGGAGAAACGATTGATACACTCATCCAGTTTTCTTTTAATAAAGAACTGATGGGGCTTGAGTGGGCAGGAGGGTTGCCTGGAACAGTAGGTGCTGGAGTTAGAGGTAATGTGGGAGCATTTGGAGGAGAAATAAAGGATAAATTGCTTGTTGCTGAAGTGTTGGAATTTGATGATAAAAATATTGATGTGGTTGAAATGAATAATGAAGCTTTCCATTTTTCATACAGGCATAGTATTGTTAAGGAAAAGAAAAATATGATTGTCACGTTTGCACAGTTTCAACTTGAAAACGCAAACCGTGAGCAGTTAGTAAAAGCAAAAAGTGTATATGCAAAAAATATTGATTATCGAAAGATGCATCACCCTTTGGAATATCCTAACTGCGGATCCGTGTTTAAAAACATCAAAAATCCGGACGATGTTTCAAAGATTGTCGCTGTATGGCCTGATATTCGAAGCCTAGTAAAAGAGAAATGGTATGGGAAGGTTTCAATGGGCTATGTTATAAATCGACTTGGATTTTCAGGGTATAAAATTGGTGGCGCTGAAGTCTCAACAAAACATGCTAATTTTATTAATAACATGGGAAGTGCTACAGCGCAGGATGTTTTGACAATTATTAAAAGAATTCAGGAAATGACGTTAGAGACATTTGCTATAAAGCCGGAAGTTGAAGTTGAAATTGTTAAATGACTTTGGTACAATAATTGTTGTCGCATGACGTCACTAAATATGAATTATCGCAATGTAATTGTATTAAATAGCAAGAAGAACCTCTCGTAAGAGGGGCTTTTTTGCTGAAACAAAAAAGAAACATAGCCCCTCATTGGAGGGGTTTTTTTGTGGAGAAAACATATGAAAGAAGGAGAGCAAATATTATCAAGTACAGGTAATCTAGGAATTTCACGGAGGTCTTATGACAGATTATATATGAATGGTACTGAATTTTTAGAAAAACCTAAAATTTTTCAAACCAGTGCCACAAGAGTTGCGGAAACAGCTAAACGTGGTAGATTTTCTAGAATTGTTTTTAGGGGTATAGTGAGCGCAGATGTTATGACGCATATCAGCAACGAATGGAGTCAACATGTTGAAATAGCAATGCCTTTAGAAGAATTTACTGGAGACAAATCGTGGTTTGTCTCATTGGCACATAATACTCAAGGAAGAGATCAAATAGTAGATACAACTATTATGACGGCTGAAACTGCTAATAAAAAAGAAGGAATTACTTCACCTCTTGTTCGAATTGGAAATCTTGCTAATCAAGGATTTTCCTTTTCTGGAAGAATTGAAGATAGTGAGGTAGAACAAATTTATCCCTTATGGGGTCCAACGTTTGGATGGGATCAAGAAAAAAAAGAAGTAGAAGCACTGCAGCATAGACTTACTGCAGGTCGATTGATAGATCCTTCACAAAGAAATGTATGGATGAGCACAGTTAAAGATGAAAATGGTTATATTGCGGGATTAGCAACTGCTGAGCTTCTGTCGCGTCCTGGAGAAAACGGAGGAGTTGATATTGTTGAGAGTACTGAATGGAGAGTGAATCCCGAATATAAAGGAAAAGGTATTATGCCTACAACAATTGCTATGTTAAATGCGCAGATTTTATCTGACCTTCAAGAAAGCTCAAATAGCGGTCCTCTTATTTATGCTGAATGTAATTTCGCCTCTCGCGCAGATAGAGTAGGTAGCTCCGCAGGTTTTATTATTCCCGATAGAGGCTATGCTCCGCAGATTTTAGTACAAAACGTTGCGGTAGGAGATGGATCAATGTTAAAAACTCCATTACGAGATTTTACTTTTATGTATTTGCCTCAAGAGATAATTGGTGTACATTACTCGCCAGAACAAGTTACAAAAATGAAAAGTTACTTAAATAATAAGGTATAATTTACGTTATGAAAATTATCTATTCACCAATTCATAAAAAACACTCGCCTAAATGGGAAATTATCAATGGAAAAAATGTTTCCTATGCTGAGGTTCCTGAGAGAATTGAGCAGATTGTTAAAGAGCTTCAAAAAAATGGCATGAGTAGTTGTATAAAAGCACCGAAAAGATTTTCAGAAAGATATATTAAGAGCGTCCATAATCAGCACTATATTGACTATATAAAAAAAGGTTCTCAAAAAGAAGCAAAAAAGAAAGGCAATGACGGCTATTTCACAACTTTTTTTATTAATGACCTTTGTGCACCGTTAACACCTTTTACTTATGATGCGGCGAGAGAATCGGTGAATTGTTCTTTAACAGGTGCACGATTGCTAAAAGAAGAGCCAGTTATTTATGTCCTTTGCCGTCCGCCAGGCCATCATGCTGAAGCAAATAGGATGGGAGGTTATTGTTATTTTAACAACGCTGCAATTGCAGCTGAATATCTTTCTCAAAACGGAAAAGTTGCAATTCTTGATATTGATTTTCATCATGGGAATGGAACACAGCAAATTTTTTATGAACGTCCAGATGTGTTGTATGTTTCACTTCATGTAGATCCACGTGTTGGTTTCCCCTATACTGCAGGATTTGCAAATGAAAAAGGAGCAAATGATGGGAAAGGTTTTAACAAAAATTTCCCTTTACCTCTAGGGACAACTGAAGCGGACTATGAGAAAATATTAACTAAAGCATGTAATTTAATAGAAGAATATAAACCCTCTAGTCTTGTCGTCTCTTGCGGATTTGATACTTATGAAAAAGATCCGATTGGAGGGTTCAAACTCTCAATTCCATTTTATGAAAAAATGGCAAAAGCTATTAAGGGGTTAGATCTTCCTACACTTGTGGTACAGGAGGGCGGATATAATATCACAGATTTGGGAAAAATTGCTTATAGTTTTGTGAAAGGTTTGAACTGATAGCCTTTCTCGTAAAAACTCGTTATAATACAAGCTATGTTTTGGGCGGATGAAGTTTTTAGTAAAGGAAAAGAAAAAGAAGTACTTGAAGATGCATGGACGCCTTCTGGTATTGTCCATATGGGAGGTCTTAAAGGACCGGTTATTCATGATGTTTTATATAAAGTTCTTAAAGGACAAAAAAGAGAGGCTAAATATATCTTTGGATTTGATGATTTTGATCCCATTGATGGCCTACCGGTAAATTTCCAAGACAAGTTTGGTCAGTATATGGGTATTCCAACTTTTATGGTGCCTTCTCCTGATGGTAAAGGGACGTTTGCAGATTTTTATGGCAACAAAATGCGTGAGATGTTCAAGAAGCTAAATGTAGAAGCAGAAATTTATTTAGCATCGGTTAATTATAAAAAAGGTGTTTATAACGAAGGCATACGGATCATGTTAGATAATGTTATTAAGGTCCGTAACGTTTATGAAGACATGTATAAGCATCAGGTAAAAAATGACTGGTATCCCCTCCAAATTATTTGTTCGAAATGTACCAAACTTGGGACTACCAAAGTGACTGATTGGGATGGAAAAGAAGTTACGTTTACTTGTTTGCCAAACTTAGTAAAATGGGCGCAAGGTTGTGGGACAACCGGGAAAATATCTCCATTTGATGGCAATGCTAAAATGCCATGGAAACCTGAATGGTCAGTAAAATGGTACACCTTTAAAGTGACTACTGAATGGTCGGGTAAAGATCATATGTCTGCTGGAGGTTCTTTTGAGGTTGCAGCAAATATTCTCAAAAATGTGTTTCATCAAGAACCTCCTATGGCACGTGGGTATGAGTTCTTTTTATGGACGGGAAAAAAGATGTCTTCATCAAAGGGACTTGGTTTAACAGCAGAGGAGCTTCTTGAAGTGTTACCTCCTCAAATTGCACGGTTTCTTATGATCAGGACAGAACCTAATAAAGCTGTAGAATTTAATCCTGTTGGTACAGATATTATTCCTAAATTGTATGATGACTATCAAAAAGCGGCAAATGCATATTTTGAAAAAGGAGATGAGGAATTAGCTCGGGCATTTGAACTGTCTCAGATCGGCAAATTACAAAAAGTACCAGCAATCCGTTTTTCCGTTCTCTCCCAGTGGGTTCAAATGCCAAATATGAAGGAACAAATTAAAAAAGAAGGATTTGAAGATTGGACGAAGTATGCAAAAGTGTGGGTAGAGAAATATGCGCCCGATTCGGAGAAATTTGCTATTCAAAAAGAATTGCCTGATGCTGCGAAAGAGTTGACAGGCAAACAAAAAGAATTATTGCAAAGAATTGCCTTAGAACTTAACTTAGTAAAAAATGCAGAATCCTTCCAAACACAAATTTATGAACTGGGGAAAACACTGGAACTCAATGGAAAGGAAACATTTGCAGCTATTTATAAAATATTACTTGGTAAAGACCATGGTCCGAAAGCCGCATGGCTCATTCTTTCACTTGATAAAGAGTTCGTGAAAAAGAGATTCGAAGAAGCAAGTAAATGAACTATACGAGTTTTATAACTAATGTACTACAGGAAACCTCAGAAATTGCTAGTGATAAATTCGGCAAAGTAACAGGCTTTACAAAAGGTGATGATAACAATCAAGTTTTGACAGAAGCGGATTTGGAAATAGGTAAACTCATTGTTGAAAAAATTCAAAAAGAATATCCTGCTTATAATATTATTGATGAAGAAGCAGGTACGGTAGATAATGGATCGGATTTTACTTGGGTTGTTGATCCTATTGATGGAACAAGTAATTTTGCAAATGGTGTTCCAACATATGGCATAATGCTTGGATTATTGGAAAGGAATCTTCCAATATCAGGGGGTGTTTCCCTTCCATATTTTAAAGAAATATATATTGCTGAGAAAGGGAAAGGTTCTTATTGTAATGGCAGAAAAATTTTAGTTGCAAATGAAAAAAAATTATCTAGTTCGCTGATTGCTTACGGAATAGATGGGCATCAAGAAAATCCATCACTTACTTATGAGGAAATAAAAATATTAGGAGAAATCGTTTTAAAGTGTCGAAATCTGAGATCAAGTAATAGTGTTTTTGATTTAATGACTGTGGTAAATGGTGGATATGGAGGCTTTCTTAATAAAATAAGCAAAATTTGGGATAATGTCGCTCCTCAAATCCTTATTGAAGAGGCTGGTGGATTATATACAGATTTTTTTGGTGAGTTAATAGATTATACAAACCCGTTACAAAAAGTTGCACAAAATTTTACATGCTGCGCGGCATCTCCAGTTCTTCATAAACAGTTACAAGCAATTATTCATCGTTAATTTGGTAATCTTATTAACTCTGTGTTAACATAAAAGATACCCTGTCCGCTCGTCCATGAAGAAAATAATTGCTGTTTTTATCATCTCTTTTATTTTGGCTGTAGGTTTGTTTTTAGGTGTACAGTATTATATTAATATCCGTTCAGAAAAAGGTGCACTGCAGGTTACTTCAAGTCCGGCAAGTAAAGTATATCTTAATGATCAGTATTTGGGGCAAACACCTCTTTGCGAATGTCAAACAACAGATATGATTGCGCCGGGTGATTATACGATTAAGGTAGTTCCTGTTGATAATTCTTTGCAGGATTTTCAAGAGAAAGTTACCATTTCTCAAGGCGTTCTCACGGTAGTCGATAGGAAATTTGGAGAGGATGGACAGTCAGAAGGAAGTATTATTTCTCTTTCTCCTCTTGATGATAAGACACAATCTCAGCTGCTAGTTGTATCATTTCCTCAAGGAGCCAAGGTATCACTTGATGATCAAGATATTGGGTCTACACCTCTTCTTTACAATAATCCTACAGAATCGGATCATGATTTAAAAGTAAGCAAAGATGGTTATAATGAAAAAGAAATTCGTATAAGAACACCAAAAGGATATAAGTTAACGGTTGCTGCTTATCTAAGTACCAATACAGTTGGCCTCACGACTCCAACTCCTACTGCTGTACCAAGTATAAGTGTCTCCCCTTCGGTTTCTTTATCTCCATCTCCAACATCGACGAGCAATGTTCTTATATTAAAAACCCCTACAGGATTTCTTAACGTCCGTGCAGGACCTTCTCTTGCTGCATCTGAGGTTGGTCAAGCAACTCCTGGTAAGTATTACCCTTTAATCAGTGAGACAGAGGGGTGGTATGAAATTACGCTAAGCGATGGAACTACTGGGTGGATAAGCTCTGCATATGCAAAGAAATAGTAATGTAAAAACGTTTACTAAGAAAAGTTTTTCTCCGTTGCACTTCAGATTGCAGAATTATGCCTTTACGACATAGAGAAGAATAATGACAATTACCGTCCAAATCACAACTGAAACCAGAAGTGGTTTGTCTGAAAAGAGAACACGTTCTGGGCTTTCACCTTCTTGTTTTTCATAGATTCTTTGTAAATACCGCATTAATCCATAGACGACTGGGATGATTGTCACCATCAACCATTTACGCTGGAGGTATGTTCCTAAAGCGTCAGCAGGAAAAAAGGTGAAATTAAACTGTAACCCAGTAGGGTTTTCAGAAAAAGTAAATAAGGCATATGAAAGAAACGTTGATGTCGCAAAAATTGAAAGATAAATATCCAGCAACTTGTCAGTGTAGTGAGAAAGTGTTTTGCGTGTATTTAGAAGAGCTCCTGCCTGATGTGAAAGTAAGGTAATTTCAGATCTTCTTTTTCCGATTGCAAGAAAGAGTGAAAGTGAAATGACTGTGAGGAAAAGCCATGCTGAGATATGAGAATTACTTACAACTTCTCCAGCAAATACACGTAAAATATATCCGGCGGCAAGTGTTAATATGTCAATAATTTCGATATGTTTGAGGTATGCAGAATAGGATAAATGAAGAATAAAATAAACTGATGTTATAAGGAAGAAACCAGGCTCGATAAAGTAACTAATAACAATAGCTCCCACTGCGAATATTGCGGCCAGACTTACTGCAACACTTATAGAGACGTCATTGTGAGCGAGAGGACGGAGCCTTTTAAATGGATGGATGCGATCTTTTTCAATATCAAATAAATCATTAACGATATAAATCGAACTTGAAAGAGCACAGAAAACAAGAAATCCATAGGTGACTTTGAGGAAAAGATTTGGATCAAAGAAGCTTCCACTAAAGAGAAGAACAGCATAAATAGCAAAGTTTTTAATCCACTGACGTGGCCTGAGCAGGCGAACAATATCACGAAGTGAGTTTTTCATTTTTCTTATTTTTATTCGTAATCGAGTGTAAAAAGAGTAACGCGCCTCCTGTAATTGCAATAACCATAAGAATAGCAAACATTTTACTCCGACTTTCCAATAAAAAGGAAAGCATACCTAATATACCAGAGATACTCCAATAAAACAATGCGATTTGTCTTTGACTATATCCTAAAGAGAGAAGAATATGATGGAGATGTTTTTTATCTCCATGAAAAGGAGATTTTTTTGAGAGTAGTCTTCTGATAATTGTGAACATAAAATCTACCAATGGAACTCCCATAACTAAAATAGCAGTGGCTAATTTAGCGCTTGTCAGGATTGAAGCAATACCTAGCAAAAGATAAAGAGCAGTAGCCCCAAATCCTGGGAATATTTTTGCGGGATAGAAGTTGAAAAAGAGAAAGCCTATCGCAGCACCTGCTATGATAAAGGAAAGCTGAGCATCAATAAATCCTCCTTGCCCCGTCGGATTAAGTTTGAGACTTAATATTCCGATAATAATTGCTGAAATAGCAACTATACCTGGCATTTGTCCATCAACGCCTTTGCTCCAATTAAGCATATTCATTACCCATACGAGCCAGAGTATAGAAATAATGTCTGAAAGTAAAAGGGTTATATGGAGAAAAGGAATACTCCATTTGATTTCATTAAGATGCAGAATACCTGAGCCAAAAGGATTAGTGATAAAGGGGATACTTACTCCGCTTGCAACTACAATGACAGCAGCAAGAATATGAATAATAAATCTGAAATAAGGAGAAACATCTTTTGATTGTCCGTTGAATTTATCATCAATAATACCTATACCCATTGTCAGAAAGGCCGCAAAGAAAATTGCAATCATAGCTTGATTGAAGGCGATAAAAAAAAGACTAGGCAACAAGGTCCCCAAGAAAAGTGGAAGACCTCCACCTCGTGGAATTGGTTTAGTATGGATGATTCCCGGATGTTTATGTAATTTAGGATCATCCATAAGCCCGAATTTTTTTGCAAAAGGGATAGTGAAAAATGTTAACAATGAAGTTACTGCTATGGCAGCAAAAAAAGGTAATAAAGCGACTAGTGGAAGATTTGGCATAACGTCGTATATCTATTATAAAATGAGTTGTAATGTCCTAGCAACAAAAATTAAAGATAAAAGAGACGCAAGGAGGGTTGTAATACCAAGAATTCGTGAGACTAATGGCATATATGTATAGAGTTTTCTTAAAAGAATATAATTAAAAAGAAAAAATATTGTAGTTATAACAAGTGGGATTAAAAATTCAAATTTTGCACCTAGCCTCTCATCTCCCCAGGGCAACTGATTAAAAATTGGAACACTGGGAGGTAGTTCTAGGTAAAAGAGTACCAAAAGCCCTGCCTCTATCACCAAAAATATAAAGGAAAAAGTCATTCCCCAACGGACAATTTTATCTGCTTTGACAAGATTAGATACTTCGCTCATAAATTGTTGTACCTGCTAGGTTGTAACGCATTATATAAAGTGGGAGTACAAACGGCAAGGGTTGAGTTTCTTTTAGGACTATTACGTACTTAGGTTTTGTTTGTATAAGCATTTGTTGCGTTTGTCTAAACGCATTATTTTGAATAATATGATATGCAACAGTATATTTACCCGGCGGGATTTTATCAGAAAGAATGTAAATTTGTGGATTATTCCCCCAAATAAATACTTGTTGTGAAGAAGAAGTATTATCTTTGATGAAAGAAGCTACTGCATAATCACGAGGAACTTTTGGATCAAAAAATATTTGATATTGTTCAGTACTCTCCTTGCCCGTTAAAAAGCTTATTATATTTACATAATATCGATAGGACCAGGAAATATTGGGTTTAAATTGAACAAAAACAATAGAAGCAATAACAGCAATATAAATAAAAATTCCTGCACGTTTTTTATTAGTTTGTTTAATAAAAAGAAGCCCTGTTAATAAACAAAAACTAGGTAGAAGGACAAGAGCATAGTGGGTATATGGTCTTTCCGAAAAGAAAGCATTAAAAAGTGAAAATATAAGCCATAGAAAAATGAAAAGGGTTGGTTTTGAGAGCGCCTTTCGTTTCCACACAATAATAGCCAGTGAGACAATAAGTATAACGAATTTTAAGATTAATAACCCTTGTGATATCCCCAGAAAAGTATTTTGCCATGCAACATAACTCACATTGTCAGAGAAAACTGATTGGAAAAAAATATGTAAAGCGTGTTGGGAGAAAAAATATAAAATGGTAAATAACAGTGGAAGTACAAATCCCAAAATCATGGATAAGAGGTCAAAGATAAGTCTTTTATTCCATAATCTATATTTGTGCGCTTTTCTGATTAATGATAAAGAAAAGTGTGGAGAAAGATTAGAGAGAATAAAAAAGAGGAAGAAGGCTGCGAAATCAAAGATGGCGACTATTTTATAAAGAAAAGCGATTCCTATTAATAATCCTACTACAAAGATTTTGAGATTAAAGATTGAAGACGTTTTTTCTTTTTTTATTTTAGTTTCATGAATAGAGGTTAAATTGTAGATGAGAAAGCCTGCAATAAGAATCGGAAGTATAGTAAAATTTTCTGCATTAGCGATATTGCCTTCGAGAATCGGTGTTCCAAGAAGAATAAGAAAGAGAAATGTAGTGATGATACTGGCGCGTTGACTATTAAGAACTTTCTGTGCAAGAAAATAAAAAAGGATTAAAGAGAGTGCCCCTACGATGAGTGATAGGAATTTAACCGAGGATTGATTACCATCAAAAAGTGCATATGTTACATATAGGAAGGGCGGTTTGTTATCCCAGATATCACGGTACAAAAGTTCTCCATGATTCAATGCTCGACCGATAACTTCATAAATGCCTTCATCTCCGTACCAATAAGGTTCGATAAGTGAAGGAATCCGTAAAAAAAAGAATAATACGCAAAGTGTAGTAATCCACCAAAAAATTTTTGTTTTTTCCAGCTTGGCAAGAAGTTTCATAGGTGTTAATAATTAGCTCTAGATTAATTTTAATGTAATTTTTCTCTAGGCGCTAGATATTATTAGACTTTATCAGTGACCTTATATTCTAACCGTTTGCCAAACATTAACTGGGTATGAGAAATAAGAGCTGGCAACGCGGAAAGGAAGAATCCAACAATAGGCATTAGCAAGAATTCAAAAGGGAAAAGAATTTTACGGTAAAAGGGAAGATGTTTGTTTGTAGGCCGGTTTTTGTAATCAATAAAGAGCATGGCCAAAAGTGCTGCAAGAGCGATACTTAAAATAGAACCCGCGAGTTGAGGAAGACTAAAACCGAGTGAAGTCCGTGAATAAACTGGATTGATAATCGCCATAACGTTGGCTGCAATAGTGACAATAAACCAGTAAGAGGGCCAGAGAATATGATCGAGTAATACGTTAAGCATAAGCATTGTTTTTCTATAAAACGGTACGCCGGGGACAGTCAGCCACCATTGAATAAAAAGGGGATTATCTGACACTCCCCATGACCATCTGCGCTCCTGGTGATACTTGTTTTTAAGACTATTAATGTAACCTTTTGAAAGCGCTGCATCCATTGAGGTTTTGAGATAGATTGGCTCAACCCAAATATCTCCTTTCTTTTTATAAAACGCTTTGAAAAAAATGCGGTAGTCCTCTGGAATAACATCTACATCCCAAAAATCCACATCAACAATTAATTGCATGGATAAGGAATAGGTTGCATGGGTGAGAAGTCTATCTCCTTGGGTAAGTAATGCCATACGATAAAGGTTGCCAAAAAATGAAGTGATACGGGTTGGAGCAGGAACTTCCCAAATATTATTATAGAAGACAACTGCGGACTGCCAGAATTTATTATAAGGCTTGGAATCTGTTAAGAATTTATATGACAAACATGCAAAAAATTGTGAATCAAAAATTGAATCAGCGTCTACAGAAGAAATAGTTGCATATTTAATATCAAGCTTACCTTCTTGGAACAGCTTTTTATAAGCGACTCTCCCCGCATACGCTTCATTGGATGATTTTCCTTTAACTTCCCCAAGGACATCAGGATGATAAGAAGCAAATATACTACCGAAAGTATGCTTATATTCTTTTATTAATGTATCTCCCCTCTCTTTTGCTTCAATTTCTCTTTCTTCCATTGCAAGTACAAGATGCAGTTGTTTGGTGGGAAAGGTCTGGTTTGCCAGTGCATCTAACGTCTTTCTCAGTTTTTCGACGGATTCTTTATAGTTAAGAATAACGAGTACATGGTGCATGTCTTTTGCGTGAGGAAGTTTTTGTACTTTTGCATTCCAGTCTTTTTGCTCTGCTAGTCTAATTCTTCGTGAAGAGATTGCTGCGGTGACTACTAAAGAAAATGATTTATAAAGCCAATAGACATCAAAAAAAAGAATAAAATAAGCAAGTTGTGTTGGGATAAAAATTGATCCCCAAAAAGGAGAAAGGATTAGCATCCATGCCATGAAACCCGGCAAAATTTCTAGTGCCCGTCGGGTTTTTATGGGATATTTTGTAAATAAGCCTTCAAAAAAGGTTGTCATATATCAATTTTAATACTTTATTGATTTATTAGCGAATTGTTTATCAGCAGAGATTTACTGCTCAAACCGTTTAAATAAAGTATAAACATTTTTATCTGTTTGTTCCACTAACTCTTCAAAAGTAATTTTTTTACATTCTGCTAGAAAATATGCTGTAAGAATAACATATTTTGGTTCATTTCGTTCCCCTCTATGCGGTATTGGAGCGAGGTAAGGAGCGTCAGTCTCAACGAGAATTCTATCAAGAGGTGTGAGTTTCGCCAGTTCTTGCAATTCTACTGTCTCGCCAGGAGCCAGTCCCTTATACGTGCTATTGCCATCAAAGCCTATTGAGAAACCCAAATTTAGTGCATCATGCAATACTTCTTTTGTCCCGGCAAAGCAGTGGAACATGCCCGGATTATTTAATAAAAGATGTTTATGTTCTTTGAGAATTTTTATAACATCTTCTCCTGCAAGGCGGTTATGAATTTGCAAGGGAAGTTTTACTTTATGTGCCAATTCTATCTGTTGGATAAATATTTGTTTTTGCAGTTCAGGATCGACCGTGCCATTTGATTTATACGAATAATAATCCATACCAATTTCACCAATTGCGAGTACTTTGGGATGTTTTGTAAGTTTTTCGAGTTCTTCCAACCAATAATCCGGTTTTATATTCGTTTCCTTTTTTATATTTTCTTTGCCTTCAGTTTCTTCAACCACTTCGGGATCATTTTGAATCTTATCTGCGTGATGAGGATGTACCCCAACTATTGCAAAGAGATAGTCATATTGTTCGGCAAAGGCAACAGCATTTCTGCTAGAAGAAAGCTGTGTGCCAGTATTCACAATATTTGTTACGCCCGCCTCTAATGCATCTTTGATCACCGTAGCATAATCGTTCTCAAATGCTTTGAACTGGAGATGGCAATGGACATCAATCATATATTAGAGTCTAGGGAAAAGTGGTTTTTCACTTTTAATCTTGGGTCCTTTAAATTGGGTTAAGATTTTTTCTGATGTTTCGGGTAAGAAAGGTTGAATCTTTCTTGCCACATCACGTAATTTATCAATTTCCTCTTGTAATACCCGTTTCAATTTAGTTTCATCATTTTTAATGAGCCAAGGACTTTCGTTGTTGATATGCTGGTCAATAGCTGTTACTTCATCCAGCCAAAGTTTTTGTAATATATAGTTAAATCGAAATTCTTCGAATGCGTTTTTAAGTTCTTCTGAATAAAGATTTTCAAATTTTGTTTCTTTCTCCTTTTCGAATTCAAATCCTGAATTTTCAGCGAGTTTAGCAACCCGAGCAACTGCATTCCCCAGTCCATTTGCGAGATCTGCGTTATACGCGATCTTAAACTTATCAACTGAGAAGTCTCCATCCGAGAATGGAGAGAAATATTTCAAAAAGTAAAACCGTAATGCGTCAGCTCCATAGTTATTAATCAACTCAATTGGATCTATGACATTACCGAGAGTTTTTGACATCTTTTGACCATTTACAGTGAAATATTCATGGACAAAGAGTTTTTTTGGTAATTCAAGCCCTGCAGAAAGTAAAAATGCGGGCCAGTATACAGCATGGAATCTAATAATTCCTTTCCCTATGATATGGATATCAGCAGGCCACCATTTTTTGTATTCTACTTCATTCCAGCCAAATCCAATACCACTTTGATAGATATTTAGCGCATCAAACCACACATACATTCTTTGACTATCATCTCCAGGTACGGGAACTCCCCAATTTTTTGCGCGTTTATTGCTACGGGAAATACTTATGTCTTCTAGACCTTTTTTTACAAATGAGAGTACCTCATTCCGGCGAAAATCGGGGACAATTTCTAGCTTATTTTTTTCGACTAAGTCCAAAATTTTTTCAGTATAACTTGAAAGCTTGAAGAAATAATTTTCTTCTTCTACTTCTTCAAGAGGTTTCCCTGGATGTTCATAACATTCGCCATTTTCATCTAGTTCGTCTCGTGTGTAAAATAACTCACATCCAACGCAGTAGAGACCTTTATACTTTTTTTTATAAATATCTCCATTTTTTTTACAAAGTTCCCACAATTTTTGAGATGCTTGATAGTGATGTGATTGGTCACTCCCTTTTTGAAAAATATCAAATTGGACATTGAGTTGTCTTGCTAAATTTTCGAAAAGCTTGGTATTTTTATCGATAAACTCTTGAACAGGAGTTTTTTCTTTCTCTGCCGCTTGAACATTTTTGAGGGCGTTTTCGTCTCCTCCCGAAAGCAACCGTGTCTCAGAACCTTTTAACTTGTTATATCGAGCAACAACATCTCCCAACACAAATTCAAGAGCATGACCAATGTGAGGTTTTGCGTTAACATATGGGATAGCGGTGGTAATATAAAATTTTGTCATAAGTTGTCCTCAGATTGTAGCATAAAGAGGCTATTATTTTCCAATATCCTTTTATCTTTTATTACTAATAAATAATTCTAGAGTTACAAATAGGGCTAAGAGTAAAATTAGGAAAAAGGGATCGGTGAGACGATTGAGTCGGAAAAGAAGATAGATAACAAAAAAACAAGCTATTAGAATTCCATGCGCTTTACTTTTTGTAATGAGCGTTATCCAAGAAAATAACATACAAAAAAGAAAAAAGAGAAAAGGAATAAGGCTAGAAAAACGGACATTCATGAGTGTTATATTCGATTTAGGAGAAAAATACATTACCACGATGATAAATAAACCGGTAAAGATAATACTTAGAAGCGACCAAAAAATCCAATGAAACTTATTACGTTTAATAGGTAATGTTTTTTTAACTGTTTTGAAAAAGGTGATTTTATTTTCCATTCATTAATATTTGAGTAAATTTTTTTTGGCAGAACAAGCTATGACCTCTCTATAACTATGATTATAAGAATTTGAAATTGAATGTCGGGTTTATTTCGTATGTGCTGCTTGCCTTGGATATTGTTCTTCACCTATTCAGCATTGCAAAAACTAAAAGTAAAAGCAAGACGTTTTACATAGGATGATATGAAACAAAAGAAAGTCTTACGGTGTAAATCCAGGCAGATGGAGGATATCAACACCAATCAATTGAAGGGCAACAAAGGAGAAGATGAGAAAAAGGAGACCAACAATAGCAGCGACAAGCTGGTCTCTTCCTTGTTGAATTTGTTCAGGTTTTCCTTGAGAAGTCATGAGCTGATAGCCAGCTCTGATGATAAGAAGAAGAGCTAGTCCTCCAGAAGCACTGAGTAAGATATCAAAAATAGATTGGACAAAGCTTTCAGGATCAGTAGAAAAGGCTCCAATACCAGAAGAAAAACTTATACATTCACCTTTATTCCATTTAGTGCAAGGAGGTGAAGGTGGTGGTGGAAGACTCGGTGCGGGAGAAGTAGTTGGTGATTGAGGGTTCTGGCACGTTTCTGTACAAACAGCTCCAGGTTGCATAATGGCTCCAGCAGTTCCACAGTTAGAAGTGTCTCCAGATTTATAATTACAAACCAGCCCACTTCCACAGGTTCCTTGAGTACCTGCAGTTCCAGTGCATGTTTGATTAGTTTGAGCTTGCTTCTGGCATGTTTGTGTACAAACAGCTCCAGGCTGCATAATGGCTCCAGCAGTTCCACAGTTAGAAGCGTCTCCAGATTTATAATTACAAACCAGTCCGCTTCCACATGTTCCCTGAGTGCCAGCAGTTCCAGTGCATGTTTGACTAGTTTGAGCTTGCTTCTGGCATGTTAATGAACAAGCTGGTTCTGTTGTGTTAAAAACTCCCTGTATACTACAGCCAGAAGTGGTTTTATAGTTACAAACCAGCCCGTTTCCGCATGATCCTTGAGTACCTGCGGTCCCTTGGCAGGATTGAGTGTTTTTTGATTGTGATTGGCAAGAATAGGTACAAGCAGGGTTTTGGGTTAATCCAGACATAATTCCACAATTAGCTGGATTATTTGCATTTTTGACACATGTGTATCCTTTGGCTGCATCACAGTCAGATGCTCCCGGAGTACAAGAGCCGCTCGTGGCGGTTGTCAGAGTGCAAGTTCCTGTACCGCATGATTGTGAAAGAATTCCGCTGGCATTGCACATCTTACCATCAGGAACACAGATTTCTGCTGTAGTACCACAGCCTTGGCTCTGATAACACTTTTGTCCCGCAGGTATAGGTTTTCCTGCTGCAAACGCTGCATTATGTTGAATACTGATTGCAAAAAATAAAACAACACCAAACAGAAAACTACTTAGGGTAAATAAATACTTTTTCACCTATTCAGCATGGCAAAAAATAGAAGTAAATGCAATATTGCGGCATAATAGTATTAAGGGGAGCATTCTTCTCCTGCAGGACAGCCAGTGGCAACACATCCGGCGCCGGTACCATTTACAAGTGCTTGACACTGAGTGGCAGGAACACATTGTGAAGGATTGCATGTTGTGGAAGTGGATGTAGAAGTAGAAGCTTGGAATCCAGGTAAATGGAGGATATCAACGCCAATCAATTGAAGGGCAACAAAGGAGAAGATGAGAAAAAGGAGACCAACAATAGCAGCGATAAGCTGGTCTCTTCCTTGTTGAATTTGTTCGGGTTTTCCTTGAGAAGTCATGAGCTGATAGCCAGCTCTGATGATAAGAAGAAGAGCTAGTCCTCCAGAAGCACTGAGTAAGATAGCAAAAATAGATTTAGTAAAGGTTTCTGGTTCGGTTGAGAAGAGGCCTATGCCAGATGCAAATTGTGTACATTCCCCATCAACCCATGTCGAGCAAGGAGGTGAAGGTGGTGGTGGAAGAGTGGGGGATATATTGGGTTGACATTCAATTCCAGAGATGTGTTGATTAAAAGCTGAAAAGTTGGGATCATTTATATCTCCGCCTTGTGTACAAGTAGAGGAACTTCCGCAATCGTAGGTGTATGTTTCGTCTGCGCCGTTGTCTCCAGCGCCTTTGCTTATACACGATATCGTGTTGCCTTTGCAGGTGCAGGTTGTATTATCAACACACTTTACGCCGTTGGTTGCATTAATATTATTTTGACAGACGTCTTCTCTGTTTGGACAAGAGCCGGCATCTGGGGTAGTTGTTTGTATGTTTGGTTGACATGTTCCTTTTCCTATCTCTGCAGCTGTACAACTATTTGTGTTTCCCGTTGTTGACGTACCTAAAGTACCATCGGTGTTATAACATTTCCATCCATTATTGCCATTACCAGCTGTATTGGGGTGATCACATACACAATCTTGTTCACAGCCTATTCCTTGTACTGATTGATTGGCAGAATTACTTTCTTGATAAGAAAGGCCCACACCAACGACGCATACAGCATTCCCACCACAAGCTTGTGTATTAGTTGTGTTGGTAACAGAATCTGTGCAACTTACTTCTGTTGGGAAACCTCGTTTAGTTGTGGGTCCTGAACATGCACATGTTATATCTTGCTTACCATTGTTCGTATCTTGGCAGGCAACTCCTATATATTGAGTTGTGGTTGGTGGCGTGCATCCTCCGTTTTTTGCTTGTCCAACAGTACAATTGCCACTACTAGATCCTGTACCAATTATATTACCTGATTTTGCTACACAAGATTGTTCTAGGTTGCCGCAAGTTCCGGTGTGTCCATCTGTGCATTTATAACCATTTTTACCGTTTCCAGCTACTCCTGCCTGATCACATGTGCATTGTACCTGTTGTGTCGCTGCATAAACATATTTAGGCAGTTGCAGAAAGATAAAAAAAGAGAGAAAAAAAATAACAAAAAACAAAGTAAATAAATACTTCTTCACTTATTTAGCATCGCATATAATAAAAGCTAATACAATAGAATCTTTTTTCTTTCTTTATGTCCTTGACAAGGTTTGGCACTCATGTTATATTATTGCTAATCTGAATATTATTTATACGGATTCAATTTTCTATGCATAATTTAACGCAGCGGCAAATTGAGATTCTTCGAAGCGTTATTGAAGAATATATTGAAACAGCCGAACCGGTGGGATCCGAAACAATTGAAAAAAAACACAATTTAAGTGCAAGTCCTGCAACTATTAGAAATGAGATGGTAAAACTTTCGGAATATGGTTATCTGAAAAAACCTCATTCTTCTGCAGGTCGGATTCCAACTGCTGCAGGAATGAAATTCTATGTTCGTGAATTGATGAAGGAAAAAGAGCTTTCAACTGTTGAGGAAGTTGCTCTTAAAGAAAAGGTATGGGATTATCGTGAACGGATGCAACGGTTTCTTAAAGAAACAACTCGTTCACTTGCCGAGAAGACTAACACGCTTGCAGTTGCAGTAACGAGCGAAGGTGATATTTATTGTTCAGGATATGCAAATATTCTTGAGATGCCTGAATTTTTTGATATCGATGTTACCAAGACACTTCTTGAAGCAATTGATGAGTATGGGAGTTTTGAAAGCATCTTTGCCAACGCAAATGATGATGAAGATATCCATGTATTGATTGAAGACGAATTGGGGAGTCACCTGCGGGGGCCATATGGGTTTATTTTTACTGAATATACAACACCATTAAATGTACATGGAAGAATTGGGGTACTTGGACCGGCGCGATTGAGGTACACTTCAATCATTCCGGCAGTAAGATACTTTGCGGAATTGATTAATAGCAGCGCAAAAGGTTGGTAAGCTAAAATAAAGGAAAATAATGAAAAATGACGACAAACAAAAAGAAGAAGAAAAAATTGATGAACCTGAGGATAAAGATACTGTAGATGAATCTGAAGATTTAAAACAACAGATTGAGGACGTTGAAAATAAATATAAGAGAGCGATCGCAGACTATCAAAATTTGCAAAGGCGTGTCCAGGAAGAAAAAAGTGAATGGATTAAGACTGCAAATGGAAATTTGATAATCCGGCTTTTGCCAGCACTAGATCATTTGGAGACTGCTCTTAAAGGGGCAAAAGAAAGCGGACAGCAATCTTCTTGGTTACAAGGTGTAGAAATGACTGTCGCAGAGTTGCGAAGAGTATTAGAAGAAGAAGGGTTACATCCAGTACAGGTTGAGAAGTTTGATCCGAATATACATGAAGTAGTCAAGGCCACAGAAGGACCTGAAGGGACTATTGAAGACGTTTATCAAATGGGATATACTCTAAATGGGAAATTAATTAGGCCTGCAAAAGTAGCAGCAGGGAAAGGAAAATAATTATGGCAAAAATAATTGGTATTGATTTAGGTACAACAAATTCGTGTGTTGCAGTCATGGAGGGTGGATCTCCTAAAGTTATCCATTCTGCTGAAGGACGCAATACAATTCCTTCAGTGGTTGATCCAATAACGCATGTTGTTGGTGATGTTGCGAAAAGACAGCTCGTTTTGAAATCCAAACAAACAATTTTTTCAATAAAGCGATTGATGGGTAAGAAATTTAGCGATCCAACAGTAAAGGAAGATATGAAGTGGCTTCCATATACCATTAAAGCAGGCCGTGATGATATGGCCGTTGTTGAAGTTGATGGTAAGACTTACACTCCTCAAGAGATTAGTGCAATGATCCTTCAAAAAATTAAAGCAGATGCTGAAAGTTATCTTGGTGATAAGGTAACGCAAGCTGTTATTACTGTTCCTGCATATTTTGATGATAGTGAGCGTCAAGCTACCAAACAGGCTGGTGAAATTGCAGGTTTGGAAGTTTTGAGAATTATTAATGAGCCAACTGCAGCAGCTCTGGCATATGGGTTGGATAAGAAAAATGCTCATACAATCGCAGTTTATGATTTAGGTGGCGGTACTTTTGATATTTCTATTCTTGAACTTGGAGATGGTGTATATGAAGTCAAATCCACCAACGGCGATACACATCTCGGTGGAGATGATTTTGATAAGAAAATTATTGACTATATTGCCGATGAGTTTAAAAAAGAGAATGGCATTGATTTGCGAAAAGATCCACAAGCTCTTCAACGTTTGAAAGAATCTGCTGAAAAAGCAAAAATCGAGCTTTCATCTTCACAAGAAGCACAAATCAACCAGCCATTTATTACCCAGGGGAAAGATGGTCCTTTGCATCTAACAATGACCTTAACTCGTGCGAAGTTAGAGCAGATTGTGGATGAATTGATCCAAAAATCGATGAAACCTGTTGAAAAAGCACTCAAGGATGCAAATAAGAAAGTATCAGAAATTGATGAAGTTATTCTCGTTGGTGGTATGACCCGTATGCCAAAAGTTGTTGAAGAAGTGACCAAATTCTTCGGCAAAGAAGCAAATCGTTCTGTTAATCCTGATGAAGTAGTCGCAATCGGTGCAGCTGTACAAGCAGGAGTTCTTGGCGGAGAAGTAAAAGACGTCCTACTTTTGGATGTTACTCCGTTGACTTTGGGTTTGGAAACTCTTGGAAGTGTTTCAACACCATTGATCAATCGTAATACAACAATTCCTACATCAAAATCCCAAGTTTTCTCAACAGCGGCTGATAATCAAACACAGGTTGAAATTAATATTCTTCAAGGAGAACGCCCTATGGCAGCAGATAATAAATCATTAGGTCGTTTTATTCTTGATGGTATTCCTCCTGCACCACGTGGTGTACCTCAAGTTGAAGTAACATTTGATATTGATGCAAGTGGTATTCTCAATGTCAAAGCAAAGGATAAAGCTTCAGGTAAAGAACAAAGTATCAAGATCACCGGATCGACAGGTCTTTCCAAGGATGAAGTTGAACGCATGACCAAAGAGGCAGAAGCTCATGCACAAGAAGATGAGGAGAAAAAAGAAAAGATTGAAGCACGCAACCATGCTGACGCGCTTATCTTTACAGCAGAAAAATCATTAAAAGACGGGGGAGATAAAGTTCCTGCTGAAATAAAGACAGATGTTGAGGAGAAGATAAAGGCTCTTAAGGACATTCTTGATAGCGGTAGTAAAGAAGAGATTGAAAGTAAGACAAAAGAACTTTCCGACACCCTACAAAAGATTGGTGAAGCGGCTTATCAACAAGGACAACAGGCTCAAGCAGAAGAAGAGATTGAAAGTAAAGAAGAGGAAGGCTCAAAGGATAAAAAATCAGAAGAGAAAAAAGATGACGAAAAGCCTGTTGAAGGAGAAGTTGTAGAGTAAGGTTTTTTCTGATTAAAGCCTAACCTAGAAGCCACTTAAAAATTTTAACCTAAATATTATATGGCAGCAGAAACCCTCGGTAGAATTCCGCCTCAATTTGCTGTCCATGGAACTATAAAACATGACTATGACGGTTTTGTTGATCTTCATTTACATCCAGACGGTGATACCTCTGATCCTGCGGAAGAGATTATTAAAGCTGCTGCCAATAGTGGACTTACAGGGTTTGCCGCTACTAATCATGACAGTACTAGAGAATTGGTAAGATATCAAGACGTCATAAGCGGCTTAGGTCTTGACTTAGAATTAATACCTGGAGTTGAAAGTACCACTTTAATGCCAGATAATAAAGGGCGGTACAATAGGGGACACCCGCGACATGCTCTTGCATTTTTTGAACCTTCGCTTTTAGAACAAGGAAATGTACCGGATGTACCTTGTTATATGCCTGCGAAAGAATTTAATATATTTGTGCATGAGCATGGAGGAAGAACTTCTGTAGCACATCCTGCAATGGGCGGATTCTCATTTAATTTACGTCAAATTCTTGAGGTACAAGCAGATAGTGATCCCAATGCTCATTTCGATTATGCTGAAGGACATCATGGAGGAGTTGTGAATCTCCATCGATTTCGTAAACAGAACCCACTTCTTGCAGAATCTTTACACGCCATAGGATTATTACCTCATGTATTAGATACAAATGGTATAACTCGAACTTTTGTTGAGCATAAAAATAGATCTTTGGATTTAAAAGGTATGACGGCAGGATCAGACGCTCACGATAATGTTCATCCTGGCATATCAGGAGTTAGATATAAGCGAAGTAATGGATTATTTTTTTCAATAGATAATGGAGAGTATGCTCTTGTACAAAGTTCACATATGGCTCCTCCATGGAATATAAGAGGCGTATATAAGGGGACTATTGGGGGATGGAAAATGGAAATAGATAGACGCAGAGGCGGAAGGAATGGATTTGTTATCTATAATGGAGATACAAGTAAAAATTAGCAGAATTAGCTTTGAAATGCTATAATAATAGTATGGCAGATACAAAAGATTATTATGATATATTAGGAGTTGGAAAGAGCTCAACACAGGATGAAATAAAAAAAGCTTATCGTAAATTAGCTCTTCAATATCATCCCGACCGTAATAAAACCAAGGAAGGTGAAGAAAAGTTTAAAGAAGTAACAAGAGCTTACGAGGTTTTATCTAATGAGGAAAAAAGGAAAACATACGATCAATTCGGTCACGCGGCGTTTGAGCAAGGAGCCGCCGCCGGTCAAGGACCTTTTGGCGGCGCAGGTGGTCCTTTTGGTGGACAGCAAGGACCATTCTCTTATACATATACTTCAAATGGGCAAGGATTTGACTTCGGTGGTGGTGTAGATCCATTTGACATTTTTGAACAATTCTTTGGTGGAGCATCACCGTTTGGTCAACGAGCACGGCGACCTGCATATTCAATAACAATTAGTTTTCTAGAAGCTGTTCATGGTGTCGAAAAAGAAGTAACAATAAATAATAAAAAGCAAAAAATTAAAATTCCGGCTGGAGTCGACCGTGGGTCACGAATACGGTTTGATGATTATGATGTTGTTATAGATGTGATGTCAGATGAGAGATTTGGCAGAGAAGGTTACGACATTATTACTGAAGAGTCTATCTCTTACCCTGATGCTGTTTTAGGCAAAGAGCTGTCTATTGAAACAATAGATGAACCTATTAAAATTCGCATTCCTGCAGGGACGCAGCCAAATACACTGATTAGACTTTCTGGACGTGGGGTAAAAAGAATCCGCGGAGGTGGCCGTGGAGACCATTATGTAAAAGTAATAGTTGTTATTCCTAAGAAATTGTCACATAAACAAAAGGAACTTCTTGAAGAGCTCCAAAGAGAAGAATCAGGGGATTCTTCGACAGAGAAAAAAGGGAGAAGTTGGTTCTAAATTCCGTAGGGCTATATATAATCAATCTACCATTTGATTTTTCTTATAATTCTATGCTACCGTTAAAGTATGCAATGTCCTGCAAATCAAATTTCTACAGACTTTGGATGCTTTCCAAATGACCCTGTGGGGTTTGTCCAAAAATTCTACGGAATTGGGCTTGGTTTTGTTGCCGGTATTGCGCTACTTGCACTTATTTGGGGAGGATATTCTATCATGACTTCACGTGGAGATCCTTACCGCGTAAATATAGGCAAAAGTTATATTTATTATGCAATCGCTGGCTTATTATTAGCAATTTTTGGCTATGTATTTATTCAGGCAGTGTTGGTTGATATCCTGCATGTTCCTGGATTTAGTAGTTAAAAAATAGTATGAAAAAGATTCTGCCCATCATTTTTAGCCTTTGGTTTTTATTTTTAACCTTTATCATACCGGTTAAAACATATGCGGCTACCGCACCTTCTCCCGCCGTGCAACAACAACAGGATAATTCCACAGACTCTCGTTGGGTTATTGATCCTGAAGTTACTTTTATTGGCAAGAATGCTGCACGTGCTGGACAATTTCTTGACTGGACACTTCAAAATTATAATTGGGTTTGTGTAAAACAAATTGCCTCCGGGACTTCTATCACATGTGATGATAGTAATAATCCTATCGCAAAATATTGGTCTGAAATTGTTCTTTATATAGTTGTTCCATTATTATTTGTGGTTATTCTTGCTACCTCAATGGTTATAATTATTACACGAGGGAAAAGCTTAACCATTATGCGCTTTATTCCGCGTTTCATTGCCGTTATTTTGCTCATCGTATTTTCTTATTCTCTTTTACAATTTTTCTACCAATTTACAGATTTAATACAAGGGTTTTTCCTTCGTACAAATATTAACCAAGCATGTCCACCGAATTGTATCTCACAGGCAAACCTGCTCTATGTTGGTTGGGATTATACTAATTTTGTTGGGCTTCGCTTACTTGGTGATAAATATGCTGAATCTGCATTTATTTCTTTGTTATTAACAAAATTAACCGCGCTTACATATTTTGTCATGGTTTTCTTACTGTTAGTAAGAAAGATTATCTTATGGTTTTTTATCATTGTATCTCCAATTTTTCCAATCCTTTTACTTTATTATCCAGTTCGTAATACAGGCAAGATATGGATCGGCGAATTTTTTAGATGGTTATTATATGCACCTCTTTTTGCAATTTTTTTGAATGGATTGGTCTTCTTATGGAGTAGTAAGAGTGGAATTCCTCTCGTATTTACCAATCCTGGTATCGGAAATGCTGCTGATATTGTCTATCCGACAGCAGTTAATATCCTTTTA
>Ga0206839_1013_pt1 | contig 43832 bp, 31 predicted proteins | sample Alteio_BWOrgCont_27_FD_152883 | JGI IMG/M metagenome (GOLD analysis project Ga0206839, IMG submission 152883) | Enriched cells from forest soil in Barre Woods Harvard Forest LTER site, Petersham, Massachusetts, United States -... | ecosystem: Environmental > Terrestrial > Soil > Temperate forest >... | reverse complement strand
GACCAGGCAAATGAATAATTATAATTCTCACTCGCATTGGCTATGAACTGCACACTGTCTTCCAGGCATAGTGGGGTGCCGGTCTTAGTCGTGTAGATAAAGGACGCATCCGGTTTTGTATGCACAAATACAGTATCAGGTGTAGGCGGGTTAGTACAGCCTTCCGGTGTTGATGCCTGCACTGTGATCACGTGGCGGCCACTGTCGTTCCAGCTGATGCTGAATGGACCTCCGCTGTTGCTGTTATGCGCTACAATATTCAATGCGGTAGATGTTTCCATCGGCACATTATCTATTGCCCAGGTGAATATCGAGGCGTCTGCTGATCTCGAACTCAATGCAAGGCTCACAGTATCCCCGGCGCATACATCCGATTTGGAGTGAGCGATAGCCGTAGGATGTGGTACCACAATGATACGGATGACCGTATCAAAGAAGCACATGCCATTGTTGTCGCTGGCATGGAGATGGAAATAGGTGTTCTGTGAGGCAGAGTCAAACCTTACATAGATCATGGAATCGGTAGCCAGCGATACGCCTGTTTCCATATTCAGGTTCCGGGCATAGACTGTGCCGCTCGGTATGCTCCATATATAGGACGGTGACGCAAGCACAGGACCCGTATAGGACAGCCACATCGAATCGAACTGGCACACGGATGGACGTTGCGGTGTGATATAGAAATTTGGTTGGTAAATCGTGGTCACCTTGATGGCAGTGCTATCGCTTTCGCATGCATTCACCGTTTGCGATACATACCAGGTAGTAGTGCCCGGTGTATTATTGGGTGGTACCGGGGCAGTAGACAGGTGAACACCCAGTATATACCAGTTCAACCGCGAATTATCAAGGCTGTCTGCAGTCAGCACGGCAGCAGGGGCATACTGGCAATAAGTAGTATCTTTTGTAAGCGGTGCAGATGGTCTTGGGCGGATATGAACTGTATCTATTGCACGCTCGCTTGCGCAGCCAAATGGAGATATTTCATTCACATAATAAGTATCAATGCCAGGTACTGTCGTAGGCGGAGTAGGCGCCAGGATTTTACCTGATGTATCGCTAAAGCCATTATACCACTTCAGTACATCACCGGTAATGCTGGGAGTAGCTATTACTTGTACCGCAGGCCAGTATTGGCAATACCATTGCGGTGTTACTTTTGGTGGCGCCGGTTTCGGATGCACTGTAATCACAACTGGCAACCTCGGCCCCTCGCAACCTGAATCTAACTGGCTTATCCAGAAATTATAAATACCTGCTACGGTTATATCTACAGGAGGCTCAGTGAATGAAAATGTGGTGCCTGTAGCGCTCGTATACCATTTCAATTGTGCTGATGCTGTGGTAGTACCTATTTTCAATGGTACAAATGGACCTTGATATTGACAATAATCCTCCGTGCCTCCGGTTAATATCGGCAAAGGTGGTGTTGGAGTTACCTTAACTGTGATAGAGGCACGATTGCTCTCACAGCCGCCTACCCTTTGGCTCACCCATATAGTAGTAACTCCCGGGATAGACGTATTAATCACAGGAGCAGTCGTGCTCGCAGTGCCCCCTACCGGCACACTATACCATTCAAGCGTTCCGTAATAACCGGATACGGTAAATGGCACAAATGAAGTACCCTGGCAATAAAATGTAGGCCCTGTAAGAATAGGAGGTGGCGGTTGAGGTAATACCGATACATAGGTAGAACCAGTATCCGGACAACCAAATATTGTTCTGGCTATAACGGTATACGTACCAGTATCTGCGGAAACAAAGGGAATAGAAGGGAATTGCATTGTAGAACTGAAAGAATTAGGCCCTGACCAGTTAAAGGTTTCTCCTGGTGTAGATGGATTTACATATAGATCAAGTGAATCCAGCAATCCGTCACACAGAGGTGAATTGTTTGTAGCTATTACAATAGGTTTGGGATGTATCACAACATGTGTGCTGTCTGTATCATTCACCAGGCCAGCATATCTTACCACGCGGTACCAACCTGTATCAGCAAAAGTAGGCGGATAAATAAATGGGCTCTGTAATGTGCTGGTAAACCCACCTGGACCAGTCCATAAATAGGTGGCGCCTGTTGAGTCACCAACCATATCCAGTTTCAAAGTATCATAAATACAAGGGCTGTTATTAGCAGCATATACGCAACTTAAAGATTTATTGGTATCCACGTATATATCATAGGCTACACCGTTCAAAATACCGTTGCAATACAATTCAAAAGAATCAATGCCAGTACAGGAATTTATTATAAAGTCAGCACCATTATAATTAAAGGTGCTTGGAGTTGGGCCCATCAAAAAACCAGTCCATAAATAACATGGCCCTCCTCCGGGACAAGTTTCAGTGTACGATGTTACATCAGTAGGCTGAATAGGATAAAAAACGCCATTAATAAATACCTGAACATACTCCCCTGCTCCTAAAGTGCCTCCGTTCAAACCCTGGTACATAATTTTTATCGACCAGATTGGTCTGCTAAATTTATAGGAATAACTACCCGGTGCTAATGAGGGCACAGGATATCCCGCCCAATAGGTGGAGCCTGAACCAGGCAAGCATGTGCCACCACCTGAACTTACGCTTCCGGCAGAGGTAACCGTTACGCCCAGGCTGCCGTAAAAGGCTGTACCAGACAGATTGGTAACCCACACCTGTGCTTCAGAGTGTATTGCCAATAATAACAATATAATTATACGAGTAATAGATTTCATAGGAATCTTCATTGATTAAAATTAATGATTTTTCTTTAATTCCTTATATTATTAACAATTACAGTACATTAATAATTAGGCTATGCACTTTAATAAGACAGGCACTTTCATCTTTTTGATGGGTTATTAATCAAATATTATTTTTCATAAAATAAAAATAGCTGCTCTGTTAGAAGCAGCTATTTTTATTTTATGCTTTTTTACTTATTATCTTATCAACGTTACATCACCTGATTGTTCTATAGTATTGCCGCCGCAGTCAAACTGGAGGTAATAGAAGTATACACCCATATCCTGCGGTATGCCATTGTATGTACCATCCCACTGCATCTTGCTGTTGGTGGATTCGTATACCGTTTGACCCCAGCGGTTGGCTATCCGGAACACATGGAACCGGTGGTAACCCACAAATATCGGACGGAACAGATCATTGTGGCCATCTCCATTCGGTGTAAACGCATTCGGGAAGCTCACCGTGCAGCATGAGCTTGGGTCTATCTCCTGCATAGTGGTGGCATTACAGCCAAACGGATCTGATACCTGTAGTGTAATGATACTCTTCGATTGCTCTACCTTGCCCCAGGTTACTCCTTTATTGATGTTCTGGAAGAAGTGTTCCGGCGACCAGGCAAATGAATAATTATAATTCTCACTCGCATTGGCTATGAACTGCACACTGTCTTCCAGGCATAGTGGGGTGCCGGTCTTAGTCGTGTAGATAAAGGACGCATCCGGTTTTGTATGCACAAATACAGTATCAGGTGTAGGCGGGTTCGTACAGCCTTCCGGCGTAGATGCCTGCACTGTAATCACGTGGCGGCCACTGTCGTTCCAGCTGATGCTGAAGGGGCCTCCGCTGTTGCTGTTATGAGCCACTATATTCAAGGCAGTGGATGTTTCCATCGGCACATTATCTATTGCCCAGGTGAATATCGAGGCATCTGCTGATCTCGAACTCAATGCAAGGCTTACAGTATCCCCGGCGCATACGTTTGATTTCGAATTTGATGTTGCCGTAGGATGTGGGATCACATTGATACGGATAACCGTATCAAAGAAACACATACCATTATTGTCACTTGCATGGAGATGGAAATAGGTATTCTGCGATACAGAATCAAACCTTACATAAATCATAGAATCAGTGGCCAGCGATACACCGGTTTCCATATTCGGGTTCCGGGCATAAGCAGTGCCGCTCGGTATGCTCCATATATAGGATGGTGCTGTAAGCACAGGACCCGTATAGGACAGCCACATCGAATCGAACTGGCAAGTCCACGGACGTTGCGGTGTGATATAAAAATTTGGTTGGTAAATCGTAGTCACCTTGATGGCAGTGCTATCACTTTCGCATGCTTCTATTGTCTGCGATACATACCAGGTAGTAGTGCCAGGTGTATTATTGGGTGGTACCGGGGCAGTAGACAGGTGAACACCCAGTATATACCAGTTGAGCCGCGAATTATCAAGACTGTCTGCAGTCAGCACGGCAGCAGGGGCATACTGGCAATAAGTGGTATCCTGTGTAAGCGGTGCAGATGGTCTCGGGCGGATACGAACCGTATCTATGGCACGGTCACCGGCACAACCAAAGGTAGATGTCTCATTCACATAATAAGTATCCACACCTGGTGTTGCTGTAGGCGGAACAGGTGCTATCGCATTCCCAATCGTATCGCCGGGACTGCTGTACCATCTCAGCGCATCACCAGATCCGCTGGCAGTAGCCTTCAGTTGAACCGCAGGCCAGTACTGGCAATACCATTGCGGTGTTACTACAGGTTGCGCAGGTTTGGGATGCACATTGATCACTATCGGTAACCTTGGCCCTTCGCAACCAGAATCTGTCTGGCTTACCCAGAAACTATAAGTACCAGCTGTGTTTATATCCACAAAAGGTTCTGTAAAGGAAGCTGAGCCGCCTGTCGGCACTGTGTACCACAATGCCTGCGCTGAAGCAGTTGCCAATGTGAGTTTTAATGGCACGAACGGACCATGATACTGGCAATAATCGGTTCCCCCTGCCGCAAGCGGTACAGGTGGCGTTGGTGTCACATGCACACGATCTGTGCCGCGCGGGCTTTCACAAGCCCCTACTGTTTGCGTTGCCCACACATTATATATACCCGGTATGGTGGTGGGGATAATCGGTGCAGTAGAACTGCCGGTGCCTCCCACAGGACCTGTATACCACAATATGCTACCTGTAGCCAGAACAGTAAACGGTACAAACGGTTTACCCTGGCAATAATCCATATCTGTAATGACTGGAGCAGCCGGAGGTGGAATCGTATCAGCAAACACCGTACCCGTATCCTTACAACCAAATGATGTGGTAGCTACAACCGTATAAGTACCGGTATTAATGCCACCAAAACCCGGAAGCAATGGGAACTCCAGCGTGGAGCCAAAAGCAGCAGGACCGGTCCATAAAAAGGTTTCACCCGGCGTAAAAGGCACTACGCTCAGCTTCAGCGTATCTGCCATTGTGGAACACAAGGGTGAATTATCCGAAACAATTAAAGTAGGCTTAGGGTGAACAATAACATAAGTACTGTCTGTATCAATTATTGCACCGGTTGTTTTATATACAAAATACCAACCGGTATCAGCAAAAGTGGCGGGGTATATAGTTGCGTCATGAATGGTGCTGGTAAACCCATGTGGTCCCTTCCATAAATAAGTAGCGCCGAGAGAGTCTCCCATCATTTCAAACTGGATAGTGGTCCCAAAACAAGGACTGTTATTCCATGCAGAATGGCAAGGCTTTATAGTGAAAATAAATGTTTTATAGTTGCAGGAAAGCATGTTAACAGAACTGTCAACTCCTATTACAGTGTAAGAAGTAACACCAGGAAGAGTAAGGCTTACAGTGACTGATGTGCCAGTAGTTGCTGATAATCCTGTAGCCGGGTACCAGGTCCACGTGCTCCAGCTCCAGTCTTTATCTGTAGCATAGGGTATAGTAAGAGGTACAGAATCAAGTGTCGGATACAAACAGGCATCAAGGGTATCCATGGTATTAAATGGATAGACAGGATAATCAGTCATAAGCCCTCCAATATTTAGTATCGGGTCTGGCAATGCGCTATCTATGCCATTGTCATTATCAAAAATGTAGGCATAAGAAATAATTGCGCTATCATTTGGGTTAATAGTACCCAGTTTCCAGCAGATGCCTATTCCCTGGTCTTGTGTATTTGCTCCGTTATAAAAATATCCCGCACCCACTGTTGCTGTTCCGGTATGAGAATAGATATCGCTGATTACAGGAGTAGGTACCAGGCCGGGGCAAATAAATGCCATAGCACGGCAATCTTTTGTGCCCAGCGACAAATAAGTTTTAATAGGGCCATAGCCCGGATCTGTAGCCGATACCTGTACCCTATGGTCCCAATCATTTTGGTGCACTATTGTGTTAATAGTTGTATATCCCCCGCTTGAGCTGCCCCAATATGCTGCATTATCCGGATCAAGCGTTCTCATGTAATAAACGTTTGCTATTGGGGCAACTGTAAGATTTTTAAACAATGTAGTAACAACTACCCAGGAAGCATAGGTATCTACACGGCTTGATTGAGTTATAGTAAGGCCATTATCCAGCCCGCTCCATACGCCAGTCATTATTCCCGGTGTGTGTATATAGGCCGAAATAGCCCCCGATATCCCAGTGCCTGAAAATGTACCGCCACCAGTACAGTATGCCTGTGTTTGCACACCATTTACCTGCATTGCCCAGCCCTCCTGTGGGTAACCAGGTAATCCGTAGGGTCCCATAAATGCAGGGGTTCCCGTAGACCAGCCATCATGTCCCCAATCGTAAGACATATCAAGCCCCGCACCTGTAGTAAATGCAGGTGCTGTGCCGCAGCAATTATGCGCGTGAAAACCTGCAGGGGAAGTACGCACTCCAAATGCGCCATTCGGCAGCTCACCTATTTCCAGCCACTGCCCTTGCATAAATACATTAGGGGGTATCAGCTGTGCATATATTAAATGACTGCAAAAAAGAAAAATCGTTAAAAGAAAAAAGTACTGTTTTTTCATGCTACAAATATTATTGGCTTAAAAATAAAGATTATTTAGTAAAAAGATAATAATATCTTCTTTTTTGAAAAAAAATTTTCACACATCCTCATATAAATACAAATTGTCAGAAATAGGTAAATTATCCATTAAAATTAATTTTAATTAAATAAATTAAATAAAAAAATATATTAATGAGGCTTATTAAAAAAGTGAAATTAATTAATTCTTTCATTAACTTGCTTGCGTTATTTATCTAAATCTTTTAAATCTTAATAAAAATGAAACTGAAATCTATTCTTTTTTGTGCATCTGCTATACTTCTTACAGGCAGTTCTTTTGCACAATCTTTTGTAAGCACTTCTGGTAAAAAAAACACAATGATTGAAGAAGCAACCGGCGTATGGTGTGGCTGGTGCCCAGATGGCGCACAGGTAATTGAGCAACAAATTGAGCCTAATTACCCTCATGTTGTTATAGCTTCTTGGCATGGTTATAACGGCACCGGTGATCCCATGATCTTACCAAGAAATCCCGCAATTGCTTCTTCTGTCACTGATAATGGAGATCCGTTCACTTCAGGCTCAACCTATATAACAGGCTTCCCTAACGGAACAGTTAACCGCGATGCGACCTCATTTTCAGGAGGCATACAGCAAGATAGGACTCAATGGATTGGAGATATCAATACCGACACTGTAAAAAAACCTAACTTCGATATATACATGAAATCCGTTTACGACCCTACAAACGATTCTGTAACTGTTGTCATAACTGCAAAAGCGCTCGTTGCATTATCAGGTACCTGGAATGTGAATGTTTTGATTACTGAAGATAGCATATCAAGCGGCACATATCCATCTGCTTACAATCAGCATAGCTACCTGTATACTACATCTACATCCTGGTTTTATAATCTCTGCACCGTTGGATGTGGCACTTATCCTTGTACTTCCTGCGCCATCCTCCCGACAGCTGATTATTCACATATGAATGTAGTAAGAGCTATATTAGCACAAGGAGCCTCTCCGCATGCTTCCCTTGATCAGTTATGGGGTGATCAGGCTTTTACCGGCACCATTGCTGCAGGCAGTATTTTTATCAAGACCTATGGCTATAAAATACCTTCCACATCAGTGCCCAACTATACTAAAGTAATTGGTATGGTTCAAAAATTCGGTTCTTCTAATACTGACAGAGTTGTAGAAAATTCAGTTATGGCTAGGGTGAGATTAATGAGCACTAATTATAAAACGCTGGAAGTTAATAACCTTACGCCATCGTTAGAAGAAGTTTCTATCTTCCCTAACCCTGCGAAGAATAATATAAATGTGGCTTTCACGCTTAATTCTCCATCTGAAACCAAAATAAAAATAACTGATATTGTAGGTAAGCTGGTATTTGAAAAATCATACGCTGCCGGTGGAACTACATTTTCTGAAAATATCTCAGTTGGCAACTTCAGTAATGGTACTTATTTTATGAATATTACCAATAATGATGGGCATGTGGTAAAAGAGTTTACTGTAAGTAAGTAATATAATATTTTCAAATAGTTTAATAAAAAAAGGCTCAGATCTGAGCCTTTTTTTATTAAACTACTCGCCTTAATTCATCTTATATGCGGTTTGCTGGAAAAATAATGTTGGTACATAAATCAAAAATCACTTAATTTCGTAGTTCAAAAAAAACTATAATTAAATTTAAAACAGGAAAAATGAAGAAAAAATTACTTCTCCTCAGCATTGCTGTAGGTCTTATTAGTTTTAATACAAAGGCTCAATTAGCACTTGAAAACTTCAACAGCAGTACGCTGCCTACAGGGTGGGTTTTGATAAATGACGGTAACACAGTAAGCACTTCTTTTACAGGTTCCACTGCAATCCAGGATACATTAGATGTGCACGCATGGTGGCCTGAGATAGCCTTAGGTGTTGCAGGTGATTATCAAATGATCACAACCTCTTTATTTACGCCGCCTGCGGCGGCTAATCGCTGGCTTATAACACCTTCTTTTAATGTTACAAGTGCTAATACCGTATTTCAATGGGATGACTATGATTTAAATGCATCAGGAGGTGAATTTTTTGAATTAAAACTTTCTCCTACAGCAGGCATCACTGCGCCTGCTTTTACTAAAATGCTGTATGCGGGTCCGGCTGCACCCGGTAATGGCTTGGTTACTCACCAAATCCCAATAGGAGCCTACAATGGAACTACTGTTACTATCGCGTTTCGTGATACAACTAATAGTCACTGGGGAATGGTAGTAGACAATGTTGAAACTAAAGTTTTACCTTCCTGGGACTTAGGTGTTACAGCTGTTTATCTACCTCCGTTTGGACAAACAGGTTCCAGCTATACAATTACAGGTACACTTAATAACTATGGCTATGATACTGTTACTTCCATAAATATAAATTATTCAGTAAATGGCGGTACTCCGGTAACTGCTTCTGTACCTAGCATTACTATTCCGCTTGCTAGCAGCTATTCCTATTCCTGTGCTACAGCCTGGGTTCCGTCTGCGGCAGGCACTTACACAATAAAGGTTTGGGCAGATAACATAAACGGAAACGTCGATGGGAATCATACCAATGATACAGGAATTGCTACAATAGTAGTAATAGATACGCTACAGCCTAAAACAGTTCTGGTAGAAGAGTTCAACCAGGCATCATGTGACCCATGTGCTGCTGCTACTCCAAATTTGGATTCTGTTTACGTCAATAACCTAAGCAATGCTATTATGGTCCGTTACCATGTTAACTTTCCCGGCAGGGATTGTATGGATAGCGTCACTCTGAATCCATTTGTACAGTCAAGGCTTATTTATTATAATGTCAGCGGCGTTCCGGATGCACAGGTAGATGGCCAGTATATATATCCTGGGGCAGGTGGTTTTAGTTCTACGATAGTAAGTGAGGCAAAATCATTTGGTTCACCATTAAATATTACAGTAAATCCAACTTTTAATGCCACTACACAAAAATATTCTTATACTGCTACCATTACATCTCACGGTGCGTTACCAGCAGGTTTAATAGCTTATACCACATTAACTGTTGATACTTTAAACTATGCTGGCAATCAAAGCACAGAAAGCATTCCGCAATATCTTTTCCCTGAAGTGGCTGAGAATATGTTCCCGAACGCTTCCGGCGCTTCTTTAGCTGCATTTACAGCAGGCTCTTCACAAACGCTCACCGGTTCATGGGTTAAGAACCATCCATGGGCTTCTGATGCTAAAGTTTGGTCTTATGATTCTTCCCTCCATGGCAAAATCGTGGTATGGGTAGAAAATACCGCTACTAAATATGTGTACCAGGCCGGCTATGCAGCTGTGAATACCGTATACTCCACTCCAACCGGCGTTGCTTCTGTTATAGGTACTAATGGCAGCATGGACTTATACCCTAACCCTGCTAACCAGACCACTATGATAGCCCTGACCCTGAAATCTGATGCCGATGTGAAACTGGAAATATATAATACCCTTGGCCAGTTGGTATATAGCATGCCTGCAGAACATCGCAATCCTGGAACTTCACACTCGTCAATAGACGTTGCTAACTTTGCAAGCGGAGAATACTTTGTAAAAGTTTTTGTGGGCAATGAATTGCTTACTAAAACACTTACTATTGCAAAATAATTAATTTAATTTCTCTCACAATTAGGGCTGGCTCAAAATAAGCTAGCCCTAATTGCATCTATGATACATGTAAATCACACAGCCGCCCGTGAAGCCGCCGGCAAAAAGCCGCAGATGAGCAAACTGAAACTGCCCATGAGAAGACCAATGAGCAATTTGAAACAAGCAAAACAGAACACAAAGAATTGATTATCAGTACAAATGAAGAAACGCCTGCAAACGAAATTGCCCAACCTGCAATTTTAGAAAAAAATGGGAAGATACATCCCAGGCCATTATTATCACATTAGTTTATTTTTAAAATTACTTCCCTTAACAAAGTTTTATTTTTCTGAAATAAAAGTAATAACTACCTTGCATTAGTAAAATTGGTGACGAATGAAAAAAATATTACTTGCTGGATTTACTTATTTAGCTTTATTTGCAGTTCCCTCTATTGTAAAGGCTGCCTCATGGACAATGACTGTATCAGGTGACACAGTTTATGCAACCGTTGATTCAACGGCATCTGTTTTAGACGACGTTACTGTATCCACTGGCTCTGTTACACTTAAATGGCAAGTGGTAGGTACTACATTTCCAGCCGATTGGTTAACAGAAGCTGCCTTTGGCATTTGTGACAACAACACCTGCATCAATAATACCAACAGCACTTATCTCTGGAATAATACTACAAAATCGGGTCCTGTTTTTACATCAAATCCTTATACTCCTACGGGAGACGACGACTTTCATCTGCAGCTTAATTTAAAAGGTGTAAGCTCCGGCACGCACATGGTAACCGTCAACCTCGCAGATCTATCATTAAACTCCAGGGCTATTACTTTTGTTATCAATAAGCCAAGCACTACCGCCGTTCAAAATGTGACTTCTCCTGAGAGCAGCACAATATTATATCCAAATCCTGCAAATAATGAATTAAACGTTGTCTACGATGCAAACGCAGATGTAAAAAATATTGCGGTATACAATGTAATAGGCAAGGTAATGACCGTATATAGGGTTAGTGGTAACAGTGCTAACCTGAACATCGAAAGTATACCATCAGGCATATATTTCGTAAGGCTCTTTAATTCTTCCGGTAATGTAGTTGTCACAAGAAAATTTACAAAACAATAAATACCTTCCGCCTAGGTCATCAGATCCAATAATCTGCTTTTTTTATAGTTTATACAATTACAAAGTACATTTTGTAATATAAAATTTCTTTTGTAGCTTGCATTCATATTACGTCTGCGTATGAAAAAGATTTTACTATTACTGGCTGGCATTGTAACCCTTTCTATTCCCGTTATATTACATGCCCAAACTGCAACATTTAATTTATCACTTGATACAGTAACGGCTACCGTAGTAAAAACGGGGCATCCTACTGATAATATTGTAAATATTACCGCAAATAATTTGACGCTTAAATGGCATGTATTAGATGCAAGCGATTTCCCCTCAGATTGGCTTACACCGGTAGCATTTGGCATTTGTGATAATTTTTTATGCAGGTATAATCTTGGTAATGTGCTTTGGAATGAATCTACGCATTCAGGCTCTACTATCACTTCTACTTATTCGGCAAATAGTGCGCACGAAGATACAGGCAGCTTTTATTTAAGCCTTGATTTGTCCAATGCAACCAGCCTCGGCACTCACTGGGTGAGCGTAAGCATTACAGATAGCGCTACCGGCTATAGTAAGACAATCACCTTTGTAATTAACAAATTAGCCAATAGCGTTCCAACAGTTACAAACATTGATGATAAAACTACACTATACCCTAATCCTGCAAATAATGAATTGAATATAGTCTATGATGCAAATGCTGATGTAAAGAATATTGCGGTATACAATGTTATAGGGAAAATAATGACTGTGTATAAAGTAACTGGAAACAGTGCTAACCTGAATATCGAAAGTATACCATCAGGCATATATTTCGTAAGGCTCTTTAATTCCAACGGGAACGTTGTTGTTACGAGAAAATTTACAAAGCAATAGTAGAACGATTAATCTCAAAAGCATTGCTTAATTCCAGATCATACCTTGGTGTGTAATCGTTAATTTATTTTGTTTTTCCATCGTTTACAAATTCAGAATTCCATATGAGTTGCTCCATTGCGGCTCTGCTGATAATAATATTGGCGCGATATTGAGAAATAAATTCCCACTTTTTTAAAGTGGGATTCCATTTTTCCGGGAGCGCTTCCCATAATATTTTTTTCTTGCGGTTCACTATAAACACTTTACTCAAACCAGGCATAGATGCAAATATAGATTGATCAGGAAGCTCAATAACATTACCGCCGGATAGAAACGGGAATGCCTCGGTGAAGGTTGTTTGTACGCTATCTATAGTATAATCATATTCCCATATTTTACTTAAATTATGCCCAGGCGAATCAGGCTCCTTCGCAATAATTATAGCCGGTAGTCCGGCAATTTCCGTATTATTATTGATCAGGTACAAGTATCCTTTATCAGAGCTTCTGATGCTATGCTGCCCTGTAAATAATTCATTCCTTTTTTCAGGTATTCCCTTCCTGAAACGTTCACCATACACATCTGTTACAGTACCCTCAGGATATTTTATCTTTATCACACGACTTATGTTCCTGAAACTTACATAAATGGCCTGCTTTTTCTCATCAAAAAAAAATGAATTATCATGTACATCTATGTCATTCCTTAAAAATGGTTTTAAATGATAATAAATATCTGACTCCTTAAAATACCTGGAAGATTTCCATGACCATACTATATCTCCTTTCTTATTATATTCTATTAATGTTCCAAATGGCATCGTACGAAAATTATTGGTACGGTTGCTACCCCGGTTACGGCCTTCAAAGAAAATAGACATGCTATCGCCAACTGGCACCGGAGCATAGGAAACATTTTCAGTTCCTAATACCATATAATTACCATTAGATAGTCTTGTAAGTTCATGATGATAATGCTCAATGGAATCTCCGCTAACGATACCATTATCCGGCCCCTTCCATAAAATAGCTCCGTTATAGTTTATTTCGAAAATTTTGGTGAATGCCGGGTTCACAATGAGTAAAGTAATAGTCTGTGCCGGAGTAGATTTCAAATCCCTGATAAGTGTCTTTTCATTTATAAGCCCTTCAATATCCGGCAGAAACCATACTGGGTTCCCTTTCATATCATACAATATCCTGTTGCCATCGAGAAATACATAAGCATCTTGATACTTTTCAGCTTGCTTCAATATTCTCAAACGAATATTATTTGTATCAACTTCCAGTATTGACAAAGTATTGAAATGATATAAAATACTGCTTACTTGCTTCTGATGGATAAAATAATGATATTGCCAGGTATATGTGCTTCCAAAAGACGGCACTTCCCCGATTATTCTATTATCCTTTCCGGCAATAATCTTAATACTGTTTTTTTTGAACATCGCTTCATTATCATAATTGCCGGAAGCTATTTCTATTGTGTACTTGCTCGCATGCTTTACTGAAGGAAAATTAAACCCTATAAGCCTGTAATTTAATTTACTGTTTTCTTTAGGAAATACTTGCGAATAGATATTGTATGGCAGGCCAGAAAAAAATAGCAAAACAAATAAGTATCTAAACACAAGAATAATTTTTATTGTTGTAAAAGTAGCACAAATGAAAATCCCATACATTAACGCATATCAAGGACTGTCATAAACCTGTGCGCAAACCATTGTAAAAATAAAATAGCGCCCCGATAGAAGCGCTAAAGAACAAAAACGTTAGAAAACTACAGTTATTATCTTTCCAAAACTATTCTCTTTGTCTCGATACCCTGCTCTGTTTGCACAGACACAAGATATGTTCCCGGTGCCAGGTCATTTACCGGAATTGATATAAAATTCCCGCTATTACCTGCCTGTATCAATTTCACCTCATGACCAAGGATATCAGTAATATGTACTGTTTCTGCTTTAGAGCCTGTAACACTAATATTAATAACATCATTGGCAGGATTGGGGTAAACCTGCATTATTGCAGTATTTGTTGTCTGCACGCCTAAAGCAGGGTTTTCTGGTACAATACCTATCAGTAAAGTCTGGTCATTATTAAACGTTTCAGTGCCGGGGGCAAGGTTACTAACAGTAAAGAAACCATTTTCATATCCACCCCAGCCCCAGTTGATATGTATACGGTCTCCAGTGGTATATCCATCCGCTACAAAACAATGTCCTCCGCTGCTACCATCACCGGTATAGATTACCGGCCTTTTGGCATCAATTTCAGATTCGATAATTGCTGCCCAGGTGCTGTCATCATATCCCCCTCTTGATAAGCCCTGTATGGTAGGTGCATAACGAAAATAGGCTACCAGTGCGTATTGGGCGCAATTAGTAATAGGACTGGAGGCCTTTGTTACAAAGGAACCGCTTTCTGTCACACCATAACTCATGTTTACACTTATGCCGGTATGCAACATCAGCGTACCAATATAAGTATCGTTTTTAGAAAGTATGTTGGGCATCGAATCCCATTCATAAGTTGTAGCACCAAAATTAGCCGACAACATACCGTATGGGGAGTTGTAAGAATTTGAACCCACACCCTGTTTTGGCCAGTTCCAGTATTTCATTACCTGAGCCATTGCAGTTGCCACGCAGCCGGTAACTGCATTTGTATCGGCAGATGCATCAAACGGGCAAAGCGAATTATAATACGGTGCCTGGTTCCATAATGTATGAAGCATCGGAGCTATATAAGTAGCTGTTGTTTTTTCCCCACTCCTTACAGAAGGAGTATTTTGCTGTAATAATCGCCATTGTTCTGCAACACCAGTATTTGCAGGTACATTATTCTGAATAACATAATTAATCTCGTTCTTGTAAGTTTCAAACCAACTGTTCACACTGGCAGGCATATTTTCAGTTCTGAACACAGATTCGGTAGAATACCCAAGCACAGGGATTACGTTATCATCACCTGAAACTATTACAAACCCGATAGCACCGGTACTAAACACATAAAAATCAGTAACAGATGCCCCATTAATTGTGGATGTTGCCGTATAAGTCAATGAAATTGCAGACCGGTCTGTATGTACCCCCTGATTATTTAAGAAATTATATCCGATAATTTTAGCAGATTGCTCATCAACAGATTTCCCAAAAGACACCTGGCAGGCAAAAAAAGCTGCCAAAAACAAAGAAATATTTCTCACTATTATTTTTTTTGAACAGCGAAGATATGAAATTATAGAGATATAATAAGCCTAAATGTTATTTAATTAAAATGAAATTATAGAAATTACTTTAGTACCTGAAGAGTACCTCTGTAGCTCCAAATCCATACCGGGCACTCCATTCATTTTTAAACCGGTTTACTTCAGGCATTTGTTTTAATATAGCATGCACTTCTTCTTTTAGCTTTCCTTTCCCTAATCCATGTATCACCACCATACGGTCTTGTCGGTGCACAATAGCAAGCTGCAGGTAGTGCCGTAATGTGTCCAATTGTATCTTCACAATATCCGCATTAGTCAATCCTTTTTTGTTATTCACCAGCGCTTCTATATGCAGGTCCAGCTCATACTTGGGAGGTTCTATGTTCCTCGTTGTTATTGTTTTTAATACCGGGGTGCTTATAGGTTCATATTTTTCTTTAGGTTCCGGTTTCTTCTTTGGCGAAAAATCATCTATCAAAAGATAGCTGAATGTAGGGGTCCCGGTTTTCAGCAAATTATTAATATGCTCAAACAGTTTCGCAGGCTTAATACGTAATATACCTTCGGCTGTTCCCATATTATCGTTTATGGTATCAGTTAGTTGCCAGTGAAACCGCGGCTGGTCATTCATATCTGCATAGTTGATACTATGCAGGTACAAATTTCCGAATGAATGCAGCATACCTTCATGCTTAAATGTGCTACTGCTCCCGATACGCAAATCATATATAAACTTCACTGCAACAGGCAACTCATTAAGCAGGTATACCTTAAGTACATCCACCAGCTCTTCCATATCCACTGTCTTAAAAACCGGCACAAACGACAAGTATATGCCTTTAGCCATCCGCTGCTTGCGCTCCGGTATTTTTTCTATTGGTAATTGTTCAGGTAAAGATGATTTTTTCTTTTTAGCCGTTTTATCTGTAAACCACTTCAGGTAGGGGTGATCTATATCTGCAGTATGTATAGGGAATGTAACACCGGCTACTTCTACCTCCAGCATCTCGTTATTTATATAAGCAGTCACCACACCTTCCTCACCAGTGCGTTTAAGTAATATCTTATCCCCTATCGAAAATTTCATAAATCTCCGGTTATCCGGACGTATTTAAATTATTGAGTAAAAATAAGTAAAGGCAGTAAATCCGTGTAATTTATAATTCTCAGGAGGATCTACCTTATGAGTGTAACATCTCCTTTTACCATCGTTATTTGTGACGAAGAAGACCTTGACTGTGTGCGGGGCCCAGTTAATGTATATTTAAGTATGTATGGATAAACTCCTATTTCCTGTGGCATTCCGTTAAAAGTACCATTCCACTTTTCACCGGGAGTGGTTGTTTGAAATACGATCTGCCCCCACCGGTTAAATATTGTAAAACTGAAATTTTGCAGATCAGGCTCACAATATGTGGTGCCGGGACCAAATTCATCATTTTCACCATCATTATTAGGCGTAAACGCGTTGGGCAGCCATACACAGCTTGTCAATGCTATTTCTTCTACCTTAAATGTATCTATATAATATTGGCAGTTGTTCCATCGCTGCCTTGTGTATACTCCTGGCAGCACTACATTGATCTCAAAAGAAGTATCCCCTGTACTCCACAGGTATTGTCCACCAGGGTTAATAGCTCCAACGGTGATAGGAAATTGCGGTGTATAAAGAGTGGTATCTGAAACTATTGGATCTTCCATATCAGTAACGCAAACATCATCAATAAACATGTTACAGGCAGAAGAAATGCTATCGAGGCTATTTACTGGTGAATATATCAGCTTTACATTCACATGATCCCTGTAAAAGGCACCTAACGTAAACCATTGCTCCCCACCTTTTGCATGGTATATCCAGGAGACTAACTGCCAGCTCGTATCTGATATAAAAACGTCCGGAGGAGTTTCCACATCAGCCGGGCCATTCACATAGAACATCGGGCCGTTACAAATCGTATCTATCATTTGCGTAGTGAGCCGCACGCCTATTTTATCAATAGCAACAATGTTATAATACTGTGGTAAATGAAATGTCAGGCATGCGTACATGCTTAAATAGTAGGTATGGCCTGCTATTAGTGGGCTTGATAGTTTTGTTTCCAGGTATTCACTCCAGTAATCTTCTGTTTCTTTTCCCGGTGTGCCTGAAAACACTGAAATACCTGCAAATGCGTCCCCGCTGTGCGGCCGGTGGTAGCCATCAAATGTGCAATAAGGTACCATTACCGGGGAATCTGTGGCGCAGGTGCTGAAATAATCAGGCGTGGTATTTAAAGGGCTTACCCAGTCTTGCACTGTTGCAAAATAATCGTAAAATGGCGTATAACTTATCTCTCCACGATTGTTGGGGCAATGATTTTTTAGTTCAAATCCGGGATTGGTAATAAGATTCTGACCATGAGCGTACATACTGCATAAAATCACAGGTACCAAAAGTAAGATAAGTATAGGCCTGCTCATGGAGTAGTATTATAGAATACTGTGAAGTTATAAAATATAACCCTATTTAAACAAAAATATTGCCTGGCTGGACGCCATTTAAACAAAACTTAATAATTGCTATGCCTTATTTGCTGCACCTCAGAAAAACACAAAACCAAATTGTGCCGCCCTATAAAAAACTACTATTTGGATGCCACAACTACTATGTGCCAATAATGTAAAACTTAACGCATTTGCTGTAGCATATAAATTTACCAGATCCTACTTTCTTTTAACCCTCCAATTACGGTTCAGAACAGTGTGATAGGCCTCAGCGGCTCGCTGAGACTGGATTTTCTCCGTTAAAATACCATGAAAAATCCCCCTTTATACCCGTCTTTTTCCTGATTTCAAAAATAAATCATGTGCAGTAAATTGCGCGACTATTGCAATAGTAGTTATCATTATTTTTTAACTTTAAAAAACTAAATCTATGAAAAAGTTAGCTTTATTATTAATAATCGCTTTAATCGGCCTTTCGCAACAATCGAAAGCCGCAGATGTTGTAAATAATACGAACTGTGCCGTTTCCGTGCAAATCGTATTTTACAATCCTAGCACTTGTGCGGTCACAAGCACCTGCACTGTTCTTAGCGTTGCCGCTCACAGCACCGTTACTATACCCACTGACTGTATATCCACATCAGTTGCTCTTTTAGGCTTTGAAATTTGCTGGTCGCCATCTGTTTGCACCAATTGCGCGTCCATCGGTAACAGTACTGGCGACCATCCATGTGCGCAATTTCCCGCAGGCCCTGTAACACTATACACAGACTGTAGCACTTGCGTCGCCATAACTCCCTTCGTTACTATTGCCTGGTCTTCCGCCGGAAACCTTGTTATTAGTTAATAATAGAAATCACGCTTTGTTTTAAAAGGGGCTGCTTCAAAAAGGCAGCCTCTTTTGCTTATGAAATGAGCGCGGAGACCATGGATTCGCTCCTGACGAAGCAACGAGAAATTACACTGCCTTTACATTATCTCGATAATATCATTTAAATTTGAGTTTCGATAAGTCATATAAAAAATATTTGCCATTATTTGATGGCGTAAACAAGATATTATGTCTAAAAATCTGAGTGAATTATCCGGTAGGAAAGGATTACGTGAAAATCTGTTTGAAGAATTGGGCATCTCAGCTACAGAAACAGGAACTGTAGCTAAACAAAAAGTAGAAGCACTCGCAGAAGAGTTTCTGATGGGCAAATCCAACGTCTATGGTGCGGTTACTTTTTATGACTTTTTAAGGCCGGAGAATCAAGGCAAAAAGGTATATGTATGCAATGGCAGTTCCTGCCTGACAGCCGGAACACAGCCGCAACTTACTGATAAACTGAAACAGGAATTCAAGCCAGAAGAAATAGGTGAAATGTGTTGCCTCGGCAGGTGCCATGAGAATAGCTCATTTCACTATCAGGGGCGCAATTATAGCGGCAATGATATCAATGAAATAGCTGCGATAAAAGATGGCATACCACAGCCAATGGATAAGTATAACGTAGCATCTGTAGGAACTGCAGTACTTACCTGCCCCTTTCCCGGTATTGATGCCTTTTATAAAACACTGGATAAGGCGCTTAAATTAACTCCAGACCAGTTACTGGCGGAACTAAAGACCTCCGGCCTGCGTGGTCGTGGGGGTGCCGGTTTCCCCATTGGCTTCAAGCTGGAATCCTGCAAGAATACAAAAGGCGAGGTGAAATTTATTGTCTGCAATGCAGACGAAGGCGATCCCGGCGCATATAGCGACCGATACCTGCTGGAAGAAAGGCCGCATGCCGTATTGCTCGGCATGATCATCGCCGGTTATATAGCAGGTGCTAATACAGGAGTCGTTTATATACGTGGTGAATATCCGGAAGCAATTGCCATTACCCAACAGGCAATAAACGATATTCTTGCTAAAGGATACCTCGGAGAAAATATACTGGGATCCGGTTTTACCTACAATTTCAAAGTAATAAAAGCACAGGGCGCATACATCTGCGGAGAAGAAACCGCTTTGTTGTCGTCCATAGAAGGGCAGCGCCCGGAAGTACGTGTGCGTCCTCCATATCCCACGCAATTTGGCCTGTTTAATAAACCAACGGTTGTAAATAATGTGGAAACACTGGCTTGCATACCCTGGGTAGTAGACAATGGCGGGGCAGCATTTGCAGCAATAGGCAGGGGTAAATCAACCGGTACGAAACTGGTTTCATTAGATGGTTTTTTCAATAAACCCGGCATCTATGAAGTGGATATGGGCACACCTCTTTCTGTAGTGGTCAATGATCTCGGCGGTGGCTTCCGCACCGGTATCAAAGCAATGCACATCGGCGGTCCGTTAGGTGGATTAGTTCCCATACATAAAATAAATGACCTCACGGTTGACTTTGAATCTTTCTCACAAAACGGCTTCTTATTAGGCCATGCGTCTGTAGTTTGCCTGCCAACCGATTACCCGGTTATAAAATACATAGAACATTTATTCCAGTTCACCGCACATGAAAGCTGCGGTAAATGTTTCCCTTGCAGGCTTGGCTCCACGCGCGGCTATGAAATGGTTGGCAAAGCGCTTACCTCAGATTATAAAATGAACCGTGAGTTATTCACAGACCTGATCACCACTATGGAGATTGGCTCCCTGTGCGCCCTCGGAGGCGGCCTGCCACTGCCCATTAGAAATTCATTGCAATATTTTGATGAGGAACTGGAACAGTATTTTGAAAAGTAGTTTTAGTAAATCAGAGTAATTCAATTTTATAACAGGCTTTATATAATTCAAAAAAAATTACTCCATAGGGCATCGCTAAGTTAACGATTTATGATTTTCATATAGCCCACGGTTTCAACCGTGGGTCTGTAAAAACAAAAAGCTTCAACGGTTTTAACCGTTTGCTGCGTACTTATTAACCAAAACGTGATTGCACAGAAATAATAATTTACCTGATCAGCGTCACATCACCTTTCACCATAGCAATTTCCGACTGGGCGGCTTTCGTTGGCGCCAATGGACCTTTATAGCTATACTGGAGTATATACGGATACACACCTATGGGTTGCGACATTCCGTTAAAAGTGCCATTCCATTTTTCTCCCGGCATATTGGTTTCAAAAACCACCTGTCCCCAACGGTTGAATATAGTGAAACTGAAATTTTGCAGATCAGGCTGGCAGTAAGTATTACCAGGGCCAAACAGATCATTCTCACCATCACCATTTGGGGTAAATGCGGAGGGCAGCCATATACAACTTGTTACAGCCATTTCAGACACTTTGAAGGTATCCACATAGTAGCCGCATTCGCTCCAGCTTTGCCGCAGGTAAACGCCCGGCGCCTGTATCTCTATAGTTGCAGATGTATCGCCGGTATTCCAGTGGTACTCGCCACTTTGTTTACGTGTCCCTATAGTAATAGGAAATTGCGGTGTATAAATCGTAGTATCTGAAGTACCCGGACTTTCCATATCCGTCACACATACATCATCCACTATCATATAGCAGGCACAGTGGATGCTATCCAGGCTGTTCACAGGAGAATATAGCAATTTCGCATTGATCTTTGACATATAAAACGAACCTATTGTCAGCCACTGCTCACCTCCATTGGCATGATAAATGCCGGAAATCAATGTCCAGTTAGTGGTATCAGTGATAAATAAACCAGCCGGGGTTTCTATATCCGCTGGGCCATTCACGTAAAACATAGGCCCTTCACATTGCGTATCTATCATATTCACCGTGAGCCGGACGCCAATCCGGTCAATGGCAATAATATTGTAATACTGTGGTGAATGGTAAGCCATGCACGTATAATAGCTCACATAATAAGTATGTCCGGCAATCATAGGTGATGATAACTTAGTCTCCAGGTATTCACTCCAATAATCTTTCGTTTCTGCGTTAGGTGCACCGGTAAACATGGATATACCCGCAAATGCATCGCCGCTATGTGGCTCATGATAGCCATCAAAAGTAAGATGCGGTATCGTAATAGATGAATCCGTACCGCACCTGTTAAAATAATCCGGCGTAGTATTCAGCGGACTTACCCAGTCAAGCACCGTAGCAAAATAATCATAGTAGGGGGTATAACTGACTTCCCCCCTACCGGTGGGGCAATGATTTTTTTGCTCAAAGCCAGGATTAGTGACAAGGTTTTGCGCCTTGCCTGCCTGGCTCAGCAGGATAAATAAAAAAACAGATGTAATTATATAGTTTTTCATATAATAAAACTACCTGTTATGTGAGGTCGTGAATTATAACGCTTATTTTTTGAGGATATTATATCTGCACTCAATTTAAAATTTTCATATAGTTGGCAAGCTGTTTTGCATAGGTGTACCACACCTACGCAAAGCGCTCACTCGACCTCACTCGCTCCTTTGGAGAGGGCCGGTGTGAGGCCCTTCATTTCCGCGCCATTACCTGCCTGCAGGTAATCATGGCCTGCCCGCAGGTAAAGGCGCCAAATATTTCCATAGTTTCCAAAATTCTTTAGGAACTTTGTGATGCCCAGGTGGCATAAGTTCTTTGAATAGATTATACCGATTATACATATATCACACAGCCCGTCCATGAAGCCGCCCGCAAAAAAGCCGCAGATGAGCAAATTGAAAATGCAAATGGGAAGACAAATGAGCAATTTGAAACAAGCAAAAAAGAACACAAATAATTGATTATCAGCGCAAATTGAAAAACACCAGCAAACCAAATTGCCCAACCTGCAATTTTCAGAAAAAACGGGAAAATACACCCCAGGCCATAGCCCCGGATACTATACCGGCGGCCTGCAGGCAAAGTATAATACCAGTTCAGCTTGAAAAATACCCTACTCAACTCATTTGTGCGGGGCTGCAACAAAAACAATTTCGCATAACACTTTAAAAAATAAATTAATATGTTTTATCTGCGATTCAGACAAATTGGAAAAAAAATGGAAAAAAGTAGAAAGAAATTGGAAATTTTTTACCATCTTTTTTCCAGAAAATCATTGATAATCAATGAAAACGCACAAAAAAAATCGTAAAAAAGGTTTGGAAAAAATAGCTTCAAAAAATGGATCCTTAAACTTGAACCAATTTTAACTCGCTCACTTGTTATTTGCGCCTATATAAGTGATTTATTTTGAAAAATATTAATTAAATTTGAGCTGTTATAGCCCGGTAAAAAACCGAAAGTTAGTTTTTTGTAAAAAACGAACTAGAAGTTCCTGAAACCCGGCCACAAAATACGTACTATGAGCAAGCAATATTATATCGAAAGTAAGACGGGCAGCGGTTCTTTGGACAAATTAACAGCTCCCGCCGTTGGCGCTAAAGTAGCTTATATTGACGATCAGCCTTATGAGATAAAAGAAGGCGATACTATACTCTCGCTCATGCGCCGGTATTTTGGTAAAAAATCTATCCCTACCCTATGCGATGCTCCTAACCTTGACCCATTTGGTTCCTGCCGTGTGTGCAGTGTGGATGTAGCACTTACTAAAGGCGGCCCGGTAAAAACAATGGCTTCATGCCATACCCCCGTAATGCCCGGCTCATTCATATACCCGGAATCAGACCGTGTGCAAAAACTGAGAAAGAACATAGTAGAGTTGGTGCTTACAGACCACCCATTGGATTGCCTTACCTGCGAAGTAAACAATAACTGTGAATTGCAGGAAGTAGCGGCAAGAGTAGGCATCCGCGATGTGCGCTACCCCGAAGGGAAAAATCACCTCGACAGGAAGAAAGACCTCAGCCATCCTTATATGACGTCTGACTTCTCTAAATGTATCAACTGTTTCCGCTGTGTGCGTGCGTGTGATGAAGTGCAGGGGCAGTTTGTACTCAGCATGGGTGGGCGTGGATTTGACAGCCATATCATTAAAGATATTGAAACCAATTTCGAACAATCAAGTTGCGTAAGCTGCGGCGCATGTGCGCAGGCTTGCCCCACCTCTGCTATATCAGATGTATTTGAATCCAAATCCATACAGGTGGATGAAAAGGTGCGCACCGTATGCACCTATTGTGGCGTAGGCTGCAACTTGGAAGTAGCAGTGAAAGGTGGCAAAATAAAATCCATACAGGCCCCTTATAGCGCGGAAGCTAATGCCGGGCATACCTGCCTGAAAGGCCGTTTTGCTTTCTCGTTCTACAACCACAAAGACAGGCTGCGCACACCACTTATCAGGAAAGATGGGGAACTGGTGCCGGTAAGCTGGGATGAGGCATATGAGTTCATTGCAAACAAGCTCACTGAAATAAAGACAAAATATGGTGGCGACGCTATAGCAGGTATCTCATCTTCCCGCGGCACCAATGAGGAAAACTACCTCATGCAGAAATTTATACGTGCGGTAATGGGCACCAACAATATTGATTGCTGCGCCCGTGTATGTCACTCACCTACCGCTATTGGTATGCAACGCACCTTCGGCACAGGAGCTGCCACTAACTCTATAAAAGATTTAAAACTTACTGATTGTATCCTGGTAATTGGAGCTAACCCCACTGATGGTCATCCAGTAACAGGTGCCAAGCTGAAACAGGTAGCCATGAGCGGCAGAACTTCCATCGTGATTGATCCCCGCCGAACAGAGCTTGCTAAATACGCTACTTACCACCTTCAGCTTCGCCCTGGCACCAACATGGCCATCCTCAATATGATGCTATACTACATCATCACAGAGGGTATGGAGGATAAAGACTTTGTGGCACAGCGCACGGAAGGTTACGAAGAATTTAAAAAAGAGATACTCTCCCAGAACATGGACGAACTCGAAGCCATCTGTGGAGTAGATAAGAAACTGGTACGTGATGCTGCTATTGCTTATGCAAAGGCACCCAATGCTATGGAGTTTCATGGCTTGGGTGTAACAGAACACTCACAAGGTACGTTCACTATTATGATGATCACCAGTCTTGCTATGATTACCGGCAATGTGGGCCGCCCTGGCGTAGGTGTGAATCCACTTCGTGGACAAAATAACGTGCAAGGCTCTGCCGATATGGGCTGCCAGCCCTACCAGGGGGCAGGATATTTTGATGTATCAGATCCGGTATATCATAAAAAGTACGAAGACTTTTACCATGCCGAATTGCCGAATTATGCCGGTTTAAAAATACCACAGATGTATGATGCCGCGCTGAATGGCAAGCTCAAAGCAATGTGGGTAATAGGCGAGGACATGGCACAGACTGATCCCAATACGCATCACGTAAAAGCAGCACTCGCTAAGCTGGAATTATTCGTAGTACAGGAATTGTTTATGACAGAAACTGCAAAACTGGCTAACGTAGTGCTGCCTGCGGCTTCCTTCCTCGAGAAGAGCGGTACATTCACCAGCGGAGAAAGAAGGATACAGCGTGTAAATGCAGTAGTGGAACCAATAGAAGGCACCAGGAGCGATGGACAGGTAATGGTAGATATCATGAACCTCATGGGCTATAAACAACCTGAAATATATCATCCTGAATGGGTGCTGGAAGAAATAGCGCAGATAGTGCCTTTCTTCGAAGGCGTGAAATGGAGCGAGCTTGGGGAAAATGGCAAGCAATGGCCGGTGAACAAAGAAGGTAAGGGTACCGATATACTGCATATTGACTCATTCAAAAGAGGCAAGGGCAAATTTGTGTATAATAAATATAAGAAATCAGAAGAGCTGATACAGAATGAAAAGCAATATCCTTATATCATCACCACCAACCGCGAACTGGAACACTATAACTGTGGCGCCATGACTCGCCGTACCAGAAATGTGCTGATAGTAAAAGACGATGTGCTGATGATAAATCCGGAAGATGCAGCAAAGCACCTGATAGCAGAAGGGGATATGGTATGCGTGGAATCTCCGCGCGGCAAAGTGGATATAAAAGCAAAGATTACGGATGAAGTAAAACCCGGCATACTCAGCAGCACTTTCCACTTCCCAGAGATCATGATGAATAATATCACCTCCAGCATATCAGACTCTGAAGCCATGTGCCCCGAATTCAAAGTGGTGGCCTGCAACATCAGGAAAAGCAAAGGAGAGTATAAGAAGAAGGCGATAGCGTAAAAGAGTAAATAAAGCAGGAACAATTTAAGGAGCGTAGCTAATCACATAAAATAATTGATTCTTGAGAAAAAGTTAAGTGTATGAAACAAGTTACTTTAAATATCCCCGATAAAAAATTCCATTTTTTTATGGAATTAGTAAACAATTTGGGATTTATAAAAAAAGTAAAAACAGATGACGAACTCACAAAAGAACAGATATTACAGGATTTAAAGGATGCCGTTGAAGAGGTGAATTTAATTAAAGCTGGCAAACTTAAAGGGATTCCCGCTAAAGATTTAATTCATGAGCTTTAATATTATTGCCACACCCAGGTTTAAAAGAGAACTAAAGCGATTAGCTAAAAAATATCCTTCCATTAAAACGAATATATTGAATTGGTCGACGCATTGGAGCATCAGCCAAATATTGGCACTCCGATTGGTAGCGATTGTTACAAAATAAGACTTGCCATAGCATCTAAAGGAAAAGGAAAGTCTGGCAGTGCTAGAATAATTACTTACTTATACGTTGTAGGTAAAATTGTTTTTTTATTATCTATTTACAATAAAGGAGAACAAGATACTATTACAGATAGCGAACTTCAGGCAATGTTGAAAAATATAAAATCACTATAATCCTCACTCTATGACTACCACCCTTTTTGCATCCGTAGATAAATACATCAGCAACCTCCTTGCAAAAGAAGATGAAACCCTAATTGCAATTACAAAATCAAATGAAGCTGCTGGTCTCCCGCAATGGCATATATCTCCCAACCAGGGAAAATTTTTGCAGGTTATGGCAAGGCTCTGCAATGCAAAAAAGATATTGGAACTGGGCACTTTGGGCGGGTACAGCACTTACTGGCTGGCAAAAGCATTACCAGCAGATGGCAAGCTCATCAGCATAGAAGCAGACCCGGCATTTGCAGCAATATCAAAACACAATATGCAACTTGCAAACCTGGATAAGATAGTAGATATAAGAACAGGAAAGGCGCTGGATGTGCTACATCAAATAGAAGCAGAAGGGATTTCCCCATTTGATATGATATTTATTGATGCCGACAAACCACCCTATGTTGAATACTTCCAATGGGCATTGAAATTATCGCGTCCCGGCACTATGATTATTGCAGACAATGTAATACGCGAAGGAAAGGTATTGGACGAAAACAGTACTGATGAAAAAGTGCAGGGAGTGCAGCGACTTAATCAATTCTTAGCTACTAACACAGGAGTTACTGCAACTATCATTACCTCTGTAGGCGGAAAAGAATATGATGGAATGGGTATTGCCGTTGTAAATTAAATGTTGTGCTATTTTCTACCACTAACAAAATACATATCCATCTCTCCTTTATTTTTCGCCATTATTTTGCCCCGGTATTCGCAGTCAAAATAGTCCTTCACCAACTGATACGTAGCGCCTGAAATATTTATCCGGCCTGCTTCTGAATGCTGCTCCATACGCGCAGCCACGTTCACTGCATCACCCCAAATATCGTAAGCAAATTTCTTAACCCCTACTATCCCTGCTACTACGCTCCCGCTATGTATACCGATACGCAACTGAAATGTCTTATCACCCATTTTCTCTTCCCTTGCAATCATAAATTCATTGATCTCTATGGCGGCATTTACTATTTCCATTGCATGTTGCGGATCTGCTTTGGGCAAGCCCGTTACCGCAAGGTATGCATCCCCTATCGTTTTGATCTTTTCAATATTATACTTACCAATGATGCCATCAAATGCTTTAAAGCAGGAGTCCAGTTCATCTATTAATTGTTGCGGGCTCATTTGTTCACTTAACGTCGTGAAATCAACAAAATCAGTAAACATCACTGTTACATGCTCAAAATATTTGGCGGCAGCGCTGCCTTTATCTTTCAGCTCTTCCGCTACTTCAGATGGCAAAATGTTGAGCAGCAAGTCATCAGACCGTTTCTTTTCTTCTTCAATAATCCTGTTGCGCAGCAATATCTCCTCATTGCTGTTTTTTAATTCTACATTACGAAGACGGTATATCTCCGCATCACGGTGTTTTACTTCAAGCTGAAGCTGTAATTCTGCCTGCTCGGCGATTTTCTCTGCTTCAAACAATTCCTGGTTCTTTTTATTAATTACTTCCTCACTACGGTGAATAGCTATTGTGATAAACCATCCCCACATCGCATTCAGCGCAAAGCAAAAGAAGATATTCGAATAGTTGAACCCCTTCATTACCACCTCGCCCAGGATAAAAACGGGAGGACGGTCTTTAAAGAATATCTCCAGGTATAAAAAAGTACACAGGCCGCATAGCACCAAAAGCGACTTTACTGCCAGGCTGCTATCCTTTTTTAAAAACGGGAACATAACAATAGCCGGAATAATGTACTGGAATCCTGCCCCCCATCCTAATACGGCAACTGCCAGCAGTTGGTGCGCCACAACTTCCAGCATACCAATGATCATTGCTATCTGATGCCTTCCTTTGCGGTTAAAGATGATCGCAGCCACATGGCAACCTATACTTGCCACCTGCACACTCGCCATTGTATATTGCCCGATACTGAAAAAAACTATCAGCCAAACAAGGTGTACCATCCATGCCACTGTATAGGCAATGTTGGAAATGATATAAAACCGATAATTCTCTAATGATATAGCTGGGGGAATTGTGTCAAAATGCCTGTATACGCGAATAACTATTTGCGCTACAGGGTTATTTACTAACAATTCTTTTGGTGTCATTTATAGAAAATTTTCCTTAAATATTGCTGGTTCAAATATTTAAGACAATATATAATTTTAAAAAACAGGCAAATTTAATTGATATAAATAAATAGAATGCTAATAACCTCATTCCTGTTATCTGGCATTTTGATCACTTATTAATTGGGCATTCAAAAAATCTATCATCTTTCTTACAGCCTTTCCACGATGGCTTATTTGATTCTTAATAGTTAAAGGAAGTTCACCAAAAGTCTGGTCATAACCTACCGGTATGAATATTGGATCATAACCAAATCCTCCTTTTCCGCGTTTCTCTTCCGTTATTGTCCCTTCGCATATCCCTTCAAAATAATACATTGCCTCATTCCACACCAAGCATATCACCGCTTTATAAAATGCGCTTCTGTCGTCCATTCCGTTTAGCTCATCCAGCACTTTCTGTAAGTTCTTTTCATCATCCCGCTCACCAGAATAATGGGCGCTGATAACTCCGGGGGTACCATGCAATGCCTGCACACATAACCCACTGTCATCAGCGAATACATTCTTGCCAGAAAATTCGTGAATAGCGGCTGCTTTAGCATGAGCATTCTCTTCAAAAGTATTGTATGGCTCCGGAATATCTGCCGTAAATCCTATGTCTTTCAGTGATAATAACTCCATATCGCTGATCATATTTCTTATCTCTACGATCTTGCCTTCATTATTAGAGGCTATTACTAACTGATGCATGTACAAATATAAGTGTTGGTCAATATCATAAAAAATGAGAGACTCTTTAAACTATGAGTCTCTCATTCAATTGTATATTTTGCAAATTATTCATTTGCACATTATTACTGCTTCCATTGCTTTGAAACAAAGCGTTCGCTTACGATAAGCTCTTTGCTGCCCGGAGTATATTTGTAAAACCCTTCTCCTGATTTTACGCCGAGGTAGCCTGCCTGCACCATATTGGCAAGCAGGGTTGCTGGCGCATATTTCTGGGCGCCAAAGCCCATATGCAGTACATTCATAATAGAGTAGCAGGTATCCAGCCCTATAAAATCAGCAAGTTGAAGCGGCCCCATCGGGTGCGCCATGCCCAGCTTCATGATCGTATCTATTTCCGTTATCCCGGCTACGCCTTCCTGTAATGCCAGCACGGCTTCATTTATCAATGGCATCAGTATACGGTTAGATATAAAGCCGGGATAATCGTTTACCACGCAAGGCACTTTTCCTAATTTTTCAGACAAATTGAACACTGTCTTTGTCACTTCTGCATCCGTGGCATAACCATTTATTATTTCTACCAGTTTCATGATCGGCACCGGGTTCATAAAGTGCATACCAATCACTTTTCCAGGGCGTTTTGTTACAGACCCAATGCGAGTGAGTGATATGGAAGATGTGTTTGTGGCCAATATACAATGCTCCGGGCAATACTTGTCAAGCTCCCGGAAAATGTTGAGTTTAAGATCTATATTCTCACTGGCAGCTTCTACTACCAGGTCTGCATTTTTCACCGATGCAGCAAGGTCAGTATAGGTCGTTATGCGTCCCAGGGCCTGCTGTTTTGCTTCTTCTGTAAGTGTTCCTTTTGCAACAAGGCGATCCATATTCTTACCGATTGTAGCTAATGCTTTATCAAGTGCACCCTGGTTAATATCCATCATGTGCACATCAAAACCATATTGGGCAAACACGTGGCTGATACCATTGCCCATGGTGCCAGAACCAATAATCGTAATTTTTTTTAATTCCAAAGACATAAAAAATGTGTGTTTCGTTTTTTGAGCCGCCAAGGTAAGGATTACTGGCTGCAAATTCAAAAAAGCAGTGAATTGTGCCTATTAAATTATTCGCATAACTAATTTATATACAGCATACTAAATTGCATAAACATGTATTTCAAAAATCATACGACTTTCCAGATGTTAAATTTATTTCTTCACAAAAAAAAATGTAATAGATTTTTACCATTCTTAGATTGGCAATAACAATATTCTTTTAATAAAAGTAATTTGCCACAAATATTCAGATATTACTTTAAATGCACGAAATTTGGGACATTGTAAGTTTTTACGTCTATTTTATGCATCGGAGAATATTTTACATGTGAGAAACAGGGTATCGGCATTATTATTTATACTGCTATTTCTTACGCAGAGTACTGAGAGCTATGCCAGCCATATATTTGGTGGGGAATTGCTATACACATATGTTTCCGGAAATACTTATAAAGTAACACTTACGGTATATGGCGATTGCGGGGCTTCTGCAGATATCTTCAATACACTTTATACTGCAGCACCTGTAATATATGTCTCTAATGGAGCGTCTTTATACACCAAACTTAATTTAAACGGAATTGAATTAGGAACCGAAGTATCCCCGGTTTGTGCCAGCCAGCTACCGCTCACTAAATGTAACGGGGGCACATTGCCGGGAGTCAGAAGGTTTGTTTATTCTGATACAGTTATTATACCTTATAAATCAGCTAATTGGTCATTTATTTACAGGGGTGAAATGGGTGCCTCCTCCGGCGCAGGGAGGAGCAGTAGCATTACTAATATTATTAACGTTACTCCAGGCACCACTTCCACAACTATCATACAACTTGAAGCAGACCTGAATAATACCATATCCAACAATTCTTCTCCGGCATACTCTACCATACCTACACCATTTTATTGCGTTAACGTGGAAGAACAGTATAATCACGGAGCCATTGACCCCGATGGAGATTCTCTCGCTTTTAGTCTTATACCTGCAATTGATGCTAATACCGGCGCCAGTGTTACATATGTTTCACCATTTACAGCAAGCCTGCCGTTGTCAACAGATACCGGCGCATTTAATTTCAATACACTGAACGGGCAAATCACTTTTACGCCAAATGAAACACAGGATGGCCTTATTGTTTGCCAAGTGTCTGAATATAAAGGCGGAGTGCTTGTTGGCACCAGCGAACGCGAAATGACATTTGTTGTACTCGATGGCTGCAATGGTACGCCGCCAGAACTCTCCCTGCAAAATGTTTCCGGCGGCTCTATCACAGGGAAGAATATTGTCAATATTTGTGCAGGCACTTCGCATCTGTCTTTTGGTGTAGCAGTCAGCAACCCTGACGGAGACAGCACTATCATCATTAGCAGCACTTTGCCAGGTTCTTCCACACTAAGCATTGCCAATAATAATACCCCAAACCCATCTATTAATTTCGACTGGGGCACTGCCAGTGTTCCGGCAGGCATTTATACTTTTTATCTTACGGTCAACAATAATCATTGCCCGCTTGCCAATAAGCAAACCATTGCCTATACAATCAATGTAACGCCATTACCTACAGCGGTTTCCAAACTGCTTGCCCCTACTCAATGTGTGCACCAGGCATATATGCAGTATACCCTTTATAATGGCTATACACCCCGTACTGTTACCATTATGCAGGGCAGTACCATATTGAAGACGTATATTGACTCAACAGGCATTGTCAAAGACAGCCTGCCTAAAGGGAACTATACCATTTATGTAAGCTCCGACCCACTATGCTATACCTCGTCCATGTTTTATATTCCAGATAGTGGCAAGCTGCCTTTATTACCAGATACTCTATCCTATTGCGTTAATGCCCCGGCATCGTCTGTAGTTATACCACCTATAGGCAATGATGCTATTATCACATGGTACAATGCTGAGCATTACCTGATGGATTATCCGCCAATACCTAATACATCTGTGATTGGTATACAGAAATGGTATTATGCAGAGGAATATGAATATTGCCAATCAGACACCGTTCCGGTAATAGCGGATGTGCATCCGTTACCGGTTCCTGTTCCGGTAATACCTGCTACTATTTGCCTGGGTGATACTATATCTTTAGTTGCTACTGGTGGCGTTACCTATACATGGACACCTCAAAGTGAAGTACTCACCGATAATAAAGGCAACCCCTATATCAGGGTCATGACTCCTGTAACACTGCAGGTAAATGTTACAGACCAATATGGATGTACCGATTCAACACTCGCCACCTATAAGGATATACAATACTGCTGCAACTTCATTTACCCGAATGCGTTTACCCCTAATGGAGACGGCAAAAATGACGGGTTCAAAGTGACCTTCTACGGTAACTTGGTGCAATATCACCTTATCATCTATAACCGCTGGGGACAGCAGGTATTCGCTACAGAAGACCCGGAACAATATTGGGATGGAAAATTTAACGGTATCCCATGTGATATTGGTACCTACTACTATTATTTCAAAGGCCAATGCCTTACCGGCAATAAAGAAGAATCAAAAGGCGATGTTATTTTGATCCGGTAGACTTTTATGATTAAATAGTTAATAAGTTAATTGGTTAAAAAGTACCTGACCAATTAACCCTTTAGCCAATCAACCTTTTAACCAATTATCTATCTTCGCAGCATGAAATTTCTTATAGTCGGGCTTGGCAATATAGGGACGGAATATGACGCCACCCGCCACAATATAGGCTTTGATATTGCTGATACTTTCGTGATAAAACATGGTGGTATTTTTGCTTTAGACCGTCATGCTTTTGTATCAGAAGTAAAGTGGAAAGGCAAGATTTTTTTTGTGATAAAGCCCACCACTTATATGAACCTGAGTGGTAAAGCTGCAAAATACTGGCTTGACAAAGAAAAGATATTGCCGGAAAATATGCTGGTTCTGGTTGATGATCTCGCGCTTCCGCTTGGTACATTGCGCCTGCGTGCATCTGGCAGTGATGCAGGGCATAACGGCCTGAAAAATATACAGCTCGTGCTTATGACGGACAAATACCCCCGCCTTCGTTTTGGCATAGGCAATGATTTTCCAAAGGGTATGCAGGTGGATTTTGTATTGGGTAAGTGGAAGCCGTCAGAAATGCCTGCGGTGAAAGACGCCATGCTGAAAAGCGTAGATGCGATAGAATGCTTTGCCACGCAGGGGCTTGGGAAGGCGATGACGTTTTTTAATAAGTAAAAAGCAGAAAGCGATGTGGATATGCTCTCTGCCTTTTTGAATTATATACTAATATTCCTTCCTGATTATTCACCCTGGTGAAAAGGATATCTATAATCAACCGGTGGTACAAAAGTTTCTTTGATCGTTCTTGCGCTAAGCCAGCGGTAGAGATTTAATATAGAGCCTGCTTTGTCATTAGTACCGGAAGCCCTTGCCCCGCCAAATGGCTGCTGGCCTACTACTGCGCCTGTTGGCTTATCATTGATGTAGAAGTTGCCTGCACTGTTTACCAATGCTTTAGTCATGTATTCTATCGCGTGGCGGTCGTGCGCAAAAATGGAGCCGGTAAGTGCATAGGGTGATGTACCATCCAGCACATCCAGCGTTTGTATCCATTGGTCTGTTTCATACACATAGATGGTCAATACCGGGCCAAATATTTCTTCGCACATGGTTACGTAAGAAGGATCACTGGTTTCTATAACTGTAGGCTCCACAAACCATCCTTTTGATTTATCGCACTTGCCGCCGCACAATATCTTTGCCGCCCCATTACTGTTCTTTACATTATCAATGTATTTTGAAATACTGTTGAACGAGTTTTCATCAATCACCGCATTAATGAAATTGGTGAAGTCATCCACTACGCCCATTTTCATTGTCTTCAGCTCTGCCACCAGCTTTGTCTTTATTTCTTCCGCAAGGTTAGCAGGCAGGTAGGCACGAGATGCGGCGGAGCATTTCTGGCCCTGGTATTCAAATGCCCCTCTTGCAAGCCCTGCTACCACAGCGTCTACATGCGCAGATGGGTGCACAAATACAAAATCCTTACCGCCGGTTTCCCCTACTATGCGCGGGTATGATTTATACCTGGCTATATTATTACCGATGCTCTTCCACATACTTTGAAAAACGCCTGTGGAGCCTGTGAAATGTACACCTGCAAACAGCGGGTGCGCATAACATATCTCGCCCAAAACGGGGCCTGATGGATAAATGAGGTTAATAACACCATTGGGCAGTCCCGCTTCCAGCAATATCTCCATAAATACGCTTGCGGAATATACCTGTGTATTTGCCGGTTTCCATACTACTACATTGCCACACATGGCAGGCGCAGTGGGGAGGTTACCACCAATTGCTGAGAAGTTAAAAGGTGTTACCGCCAGCACAAATCCTTCCAGCGGGCGGTATTCCATACGGTTGTTGATGCCTTGCGGCGATAATGGCTGCTGCTTATATACCTGGCTGAGGAAATGCACATTGAACCTTAAAAAATCTATCAGCTCACATGCGCTGTCAATCTCTGCCTGGTATGCATTTTTGCTCTGCCCCAGCATGGTGGCAGCATTCATTTTAAAGCGATATTTTGTAGCCAGCAATTCTGCTGCTTTCATAAAGATAGAAGCCCGATGCTCCCAGCTTGTAGCCGCCCAGGTAACCCTCGCGGCCAGTGCCGCATCTATGGCATCATGCACATGCTGCTCGTCAGATACATGAAAATGTCCCAGCAAATGGGCTGTTTCATGCGGCGGGCGTATTTCTTTTTTCGCACCGCTACGCACTTCTTTACCATCTACATACATGGGGATATCCCTTTGCTGCCCTTTGAGGTCGGCTATTGCTTTCTGCAATGCTTTCCGCTCATGGCTATGGGGTGCATAATTTAATACAGGTTCATTCTTTGGTTCGGCAAAATCAAAATATGCGTTATTCATTTTTATATTTTATGTATTGGGATGCAAAGGTAGGCATTTAGCTTGTTTCTTAAAATGTAAAGGTTTTAGGTTTTAGGGCCGTCCGTTTCCCGGTTTTTTGTACTTTTTTTCTTTTTCTTTTAACCTGCTTAAATTTGAACTAAAAAAGCCTCAGTGCGAAATCCATTTTAAACTAAACGAGTATTCAATCGTTTTTTGCTTGGTGCGGATTTATTGCTCTTCCGAGAGTTACCCACCGAACTAAATTTTTATAGCTGTTTGAAATGATAAATCTGCACGAACGCATCTTTGTCGTCAATTGTGACTAAAGCGGATACGAAAAACATACCATATATTTGTTTTTATTACTCTAATTTTGCTAGAAACGAATAATCATTAATGGAAATTATCTGCCTGGAAGACGAAGCCTTTTATTCACTAATTGAACAGGTATTTGAGCCTTTAAAAGACAAAGAAGATAAATGGGCTTCTGTAGAAGAAGCTATGCAGAAACTACGTATACGCAACAAGACCACCTTGCAGAAATTACGAGATGAAGGAAAAATCCGGTTTTCGCAGCCAGAAAAGAAACACATTGTTTACGATCTTGCTTCCATATATGACTATCTTGAAAAACATGCAAAAGACACTTTTTAATTATGAGCACAGGAGTGATAGAGGTGGTTATGAGAACTGATAAAACCAGCAGAGATTTTAAGCCGATGCATAAAAGATGGATAGTAGAAAGAACATTTGCGTGGTTGAACAATGACCGAAGGCTTTGTAGAAATTATGAGTTGCTCATGGAATCTGTCGAAGAAATGGTCAAATTATTAGCTATAAAACGTTTAATCAACAAATTTTAAACAGACTCTTAGTTGATGAATAGCCTTACAACCAGCAATACAAGAGAATCTTTTATAGTCAGAAATAATATACTTTCTGAGCATGACAGGGGCAGCATGGTAGCAAAGAGGCTGCTATGGTTGCTTGGCAAGACAGATCTTAGCGAAGTTAGACAGATACTGGACGTAGGCAGTAGGGATATAGGGCAGAGCATAGAGTTGGCCACTATATTTCCCCATGCGCGCATAGATGCTTTTGAACCGGTGCCGGATTCTTATAATATGTGCGTACAAAGGCATGCAATACTTCCAGACCAACTACGAAAAAGAATTTATGTACGCCACATAGCGCTCAGCGATGCTGCCGGGCAAATACCATTTTACCCGGTAGATGCGGTAGCGAGCTCCGTGCCCAATGTTGGCGCATCATCCATGTTCCGCTTTAAGGACGGGCTAAATGGCACTCCTTTCGGCCAGCACCTGGTGCAGCGCGAAATAATGGTACAGGCAGATACACTGGACAATTGGTGCGCGCGGCAGGGGGTAACGGATATAGACATTATGTGGGTAGATGTACAGGGGGCGGAACTACTGGTGTTCAAGGGTGGGCTGCATATGCTGAACCATACAAAAGTAATTATGACCGAGGTGGGGCTTAAGCCTTATTACGAAGGCCATACTCTGAAGGCAGATATAGATGCTTTGCTTGCAAATCATGGTTTTTATGAGCTGAAAAATGCTTTTGAATTGAATGGGTTTGATTATGAAGCAAATACTATTTACATTAGACAATAGGAACGAAACAACTAATTATTAACCAATAACTACTAAACTATGAAAATCATCTTCCAGATCGATGGCGGCATAGGCAAGAGCGTGGCCGCCACAGCCGTATGCAGGGCTATCAAGACTCAATATCCCAAAGATCAGCTGATCGTCATTACGGGATATCCTGAAGTATTTTTATGCAACCCGCATATAGACAAAGTGTTTAACTTCAATGATCTTCGTTATTTTTTTAATGACTATATAGAAGAGCAGGATGTGAAAATAATGGCACATAATCCTTATGTGGAGACTAATTTCATCAAAGAGCAAGGCCACTTGGTAAAGGTGTGGTGCGAGATGTTTGACATCAAATATAACGGGGAACTGCCTGAGTTATTCATCAATAACCGCGAGATGAATTTTTATGCCAACCAGTTCAAATCGCAAAAGCCCATAATGATATTGCAAACGAATGGCGGCGCTGCCAACCAGCAAAATAAATATTCCTGGACACGGGATTTGCCTACAGCTACTGCACAAAAGGTAGTTTACGCCTTTGCCAATGATTATAACATTGTGCATGTTCGCCGGGAAGACCAGATACCGTTACAAGGTACTACACCGCTGCAGGCAGATTTTCGGGCTATTACTACCGTGATAATGATGAGCCAGAAGCGCCTGTTTATAGATAGCTTCTGTCAGCATACTGCCGCAGCCCTGGGTATGCACTCTGTAGTGTGCTGGATTGGCAACAAACCATCGCAATTTGGTTATGACATGCATACCAATATAGTAGCTCATGCTCCTACTATACGGCCCGAACTACGTCATTCTGTATACAGCAGATACAACATCAGCGGCAATGCTACCGAATTTCCTTATAATAATGAAGATGAGATATTTGATATTGACCAGATTATTGAAACCCTGCGCATGGATAGTAAGTCCGCCCCTGCACCAGTGCTGGTACCCGAAGCAGCAATAGCAGAGGAATCAGTGACAAAGAAAAATAAGAAGGAAAAAGCGGAAATCGTTGCTCAATAAAGGAAATACCTAATCTGGTAATTGTAACGCTGGTTAGGGTTGATTATTGGCTGTTAGTCGCGTTAATCCAAATAAATTTATCACTACATTTAGCTCGTTGGTTAATTACCCAATTGGCTAATTGGCACATTCATTAAAACATGCCTCAAAAAATATTTTTTCAAAGCTCTCTGCCGCGTGTAGGCAGTACCTTGTTTCAAAACCTGATGAACCAGGATCCCCGGTTTTACGCATCATCTACAAGCGGAATGCTGGAGCTCATTTATGCTGCAAGGCACAATTATACTGAAAGCCCTGAATTCAAGGCACAAGATGCAGAGCAGATGAAAAAAGCGTTTTTTGGTTTTTGCAGGGAGGGGATACATGGTTATTACGATGCTATCACAGATAAGTCATATATCATAGATAAATCGCGCGGGCATTTTGCTCATTATGGCTTTATTGATAGTTTTTATCCCAATCCTAAAATCATATGCCTGGTGCGCTCGTTGCCTGATATTATTGCATCAATGGAAAGGATGTTCAGGAACAATCAATACAAATCAAGCCCTATGGTAAACCACGCTACCATGCAGGGAACCAGCACGCCCAAGCGTGTAGATATTTGGTTTAATTCTCCTCCTGTAGGATTGGCAGTCGAACGCTTGGCCGAGGCCATCAGGCAAGGTATAGATAAGAAGCTGCTGTTCATTAAATATGAATCATTATGCCTGCACCCTGAAATAGAGATGAAGCGGGTATATGAATACCTGGAGATAGAGCCATTTGTGCATGATTTTGACCACATAGAACAAACGACGAAGGAAGACGATGAAATATATGGCATTTCTGGTTTGCATAGTATCCGTTCTCAACTGGAAATGAAGCCTTCTGATGCAAAAGATGTACTTGGAAAGGATGTGTATGACTGGATAATGAACCAATATATGTGGTACAATGATTATTTCGGGTATAAATAGTCAGAAAAGAATATTTTCCTATGAGATTCGTTTGCTATGGTGATTTTTTCTTTCAGGCAATTAAATTTTTATGCGAAAAATGCTTTATGTCAAAAAAAATAAATGCAAATTTAATTTGTATATTTAAATCAAAATAGTAAATTCGTTTATAATTTCTATTTCACCTAACACTTCACTATATGGCAAACGGTAACAAATCCATTACTGCTGTCTCTCCGGTTTGGAACACCATTCAAATATTTGGTTACGGAGAGGTCGTTATTTCAAATGATACATCCACCTCAAAAGTTACACTCGAAGGCATATCTGCGTTATCTCCGGTAATTACTGCTTTGACGAAAAAACAACAAGCAGGAACAACCATTGAATTGGATAGTTTGCGCACACTTAATATCTATAAGGGATACGGAGTAGATTTTCAACCAAAAGCGGCTTCAAATAACAAACCTCAGCGTTTCGCCTGGTCGGATATTGATACAAATCTCATAGAAAACCTGGCTTCGGAAATAAGCTCAAAAGTAACTCCAAGAAAGCCAAATACAGCATTTAAAGATTTGTTGAAGAAATTCAGTGATGCCGGAAAATAACCGGTAGCTGCATGCTCTCTACGACTTTGTTTCAACATCTTCACATTTCAAATTTTATTACTCACACCTTTCAACTATGATTTTATGTCAGTAAATCGCTGTCCATATGTCGATACTACTGTGTCGGCTTATCAAACATTACGGCAAGAGCCGACAGGAGGAAATCCATCTGCGGGAACTATTGACACTGCCAGTACCTATTCAAGCATTCTTGGCGGGCCAATAATTCCTGCGTTGCCAGGCGGAACAAATAATATCTGTATGAGCCCGAATTCCACTATTGTGATGGGTTCAGACAACAAAATAAACCCACACGGGCTTTGCAGCGGATTTAACGCGATCGTAAACGGCCAGTCAAATATTGCTTCCAACTTTTATGGTGCAATTTTGAATGGCGAGTTTAACCTGGCGTGCGGCAATTATGGAGCCGTAGTTAATGGAGAGAGTAACACATCGTGTTGCCAGTTTGCATTTATCGGTAACGGAAACCGAAACAGCTCATCAAACTTTTATGCTTTTATTGGTAATGGTGGAGGTCCTACTACTGATACGGCATACACACTTGGCAACTGTGCTACCGGCTGCTTTTCCTTTATTGGGAACGGGCGCTCTCATACTTCATCCGGAAACTACTCTTTCATTGGTAATGGCGGTGGGTGCAATAACTGGCCTATTGGTCCTGGTATTGGTAATAATGCAATAGGAAACTGCTCTTTTATTGGCAATGGTCTGTGCCATACCATTGCAGCAAGTGGCGGAAATGGTTTTATCGGCTCTGGAAATACAAATACTGTTTCGGGTGCTTACTCAACGATTGTAAATGGTATGTCCAATACAGTATCCGGTGCAAGCTCGATAGTAGGAGGCGGTTCAACGCATACTATCTCCGGTAATTTCTCCGGCACAATGAGCGGTAGTTACAATCAGGTAATTGTTTCAGATTACAGTGTCATTGGAGGAGGACAAAGCAATTGTATATTCAATACAGGTAGTTCTTATTCATATTACAATGTGGTAGCAGGGGGAGCCGGAAATTCCATTAGCAACGTCTCATCTGCTAGCAGTTGCTACAACATGTTAATGTCCCATTTCATCGGAAGCGGGAACTCTAACTGTATAACTAACACGTCTGTCTCCGGGTGTTACAACTTCACAGATGCAAACACGATTGGCGGCGGCTCAAATAATGCTGTCGGACTTGTTACCTCTTGCAGTTCCTACAATACTGCATGCAACAATGTTATTGGCGGTGGCGCCGGAAACTGTGTTGGTGCGGTTGTTACCAGTTGCTCTGCCAACCGCATCGATGACAATATGATAGGTAGTGGTTTTTGCAATATTATTGCTACAATAGCATCATGCGGATCTGACAATAATTCGCAATATAATTTTATCGGTGCGGGGCAGAGCAACGTTATATCAACAACCGTAAACTGTGCCTGCAAAAATTGCTCCATAGATAACTTTATAGGTGCAGGCGCAAGCAATCAAATCCTGTTAAACGCCGTCACATCAGGAAATAGTTCAATAGCCAACTTCATCGGCAGCGGTTGCCGCAATACAATAACAAGCAATTGTTCATCCATTGTAGGAGGTGTCTCCAATTTTGTGATTAGTAACAATTCATTTATCGGAGGTGGTTCCGGTAATACTATTTGCGCCAATTCAGACGATAGCTCCATTATTGGAGGAGCAAATAATGTCATTTTCAAAGGCGCTCCAGGCAGTTTCATTGCGAGTGGTAACTCAAATCAGATATGCCCGTCAACTTCCGTCATAATTGGGGGATCCTCAAACGGAATATGTCAGGGATCTGATTCAAGTTTTATCGCCATGGGTACTCAGGTAAGAATAATGAATTGTTCTCCTTTTAATTTTGTCGGGAACCTTTACACCGGCACAGTCGGCATGTGTAGCAAGAGTAATGCGATGGTAGGAGGTGGTTTCCACACGGTCAGCGGGTGCTATCATTTTATTGGCGGTGGCTGCAATCATGGTGCATATTCATGTGCTGCTGTAATAGGTGGTGGAAACAACAACTTTGTGCAGGCTCCCTGGGGCATCGTACTTGGTGGCGGTGTTAACTGTGTTCAGGGAACACACTCAAACATACTTGGAGGCTACTTTAATTCTTCATCAGGTTGTTATGCTCTTATAGGAAACGGGTTGGGTAATACGAGTTGCGGTGCATTCATGGGAGATATCGTTAATGGTGCTATCAATACGCAGGGAGCTGTTTACTCCGGTTGCGAGTTGTATGCATGTGGTGGTTTCCATTGCGTTGGCGCATCTGCTTTTATCTGTGTTAACTGTTGCCTGGGTCCTTCTTTTGCAAATGGCACTGGAGTTACTTTATACAATAAAACCAATAATACTGTCTGGAGGGGTAGTACGGTTTGTGCATGCTCTTCCGCAGGGGCCCTGGATACTTGTTTCCAATTGTTCCTGGATCCTTTCCCGTTCCTGCCGGGTGAAGAATATGTGCTTCGTAGCGAAGCATGGTATTGTCCTGCTCCAGTACCTCCACCATACGCCACGTGCTGTTATAATACTATAATGAATGGCATGGCCAATTCTGTATCTGGCTGTTATCAGTATCTTGGCTCAGGGTATAACAATACCGTTTCCGGATGCTTATCAAATCTGAATAGTGGGTTCAACAATACTATTTGTGCAAGCAGTACTTCGAACCTGATCAACGGCTTCGGCAATACGACATTCTGTTCATTTACGAGCGATATTATTAACGGTGCGGTAAATACTCACGGAGCTGTTGCAGCGGGCTCAGTTCTATATGCCCAAGGTTCTAGCGCAAGCGGTTACATAAATGTAAGCTGCAATCTCACTGGCTCATTTTCATCTCTTAACAGAGTGACAGTGTACGACCGCACGAATTTTTCGATTCAGGCAAATGCATGTGTCAATGCTATTTCATACGGAGCTACCTCTTGCTTCAATTTAATTGGCGCAACTGTCATTAACGGGCATGATTATATTGTTCGCAATGATACTAACTACAATCACGTAGCAGGTTCTAATTGCAACTTTAATTCTATAGTCAATGGTGTTGGTAATTCGATTTCCGGATACTACAATTTTATCGGCAATGGGTATTTGAATACCGTGGCAGGTAATCACTCTGCTATATTGGGAGGAGGTTGCAATATAGTGAACAGTAGCTTTAATTATGCTGGGATTTTCGGTTGCAATGTAAAGACTGTTTTAAGCTGTGCCTTCCATGTAAACAATCAGGTCATTCAAAATATGCCTGTAGTGACTACACCTGGCGGATGGACATCTCTGGCAGCAGGACAGTTATATACAACTTGTGCACCTAATACCGGCCTGTGTTGTAGTCCGGTGTATATAAAGTAGGGATAATAGTACATTTTTTACTAAGGGGCTGGTCAAGAGATTCAGTCCCTTTTTTATTTAGTTTGCTTATCAAAGTACAAAAGAAGATACTAGACTTCTTGTATAATTCAAATGTTTAATTGACAATTGCAAAGAGCAGCGATTAGATTTAAACGTAAGCCAAATTTCTTTCTACGGTTCCTATATCGTTCACCAATTATTCTAAAGATTTTCAGTCTTCTTATTACATTTTCTACTAAAACTCTACTACTTAATAAGATATGGTTTTCGTCTTTTTGCTGTTTAGTTAAAGGATTCTTTTGGGTTGATTTTAATGGCAACTCGCTATTTGCATGGAGTTTTTTTATGCCCTGATATCCACTGTCGACTTGGATTAAGCATGATGGCAGAAAGTGTGTTTTACTTTCTTTGTATACCCGAAAGTCATGTCTGCGGCCTTTTTCGACACAAGTACATATAATTTTCCCCGTACTTTTATCTACAACTACCTGACTTTTTATAGTATGTCTTTTTTTCTTGCCGGAATAATACCTGCGTTGTTTTTTTTAGGTCGCTCAACCGGACTCTCTGTTACATCAACGATCACTACTTCAAATTCAACACCTCCACCAATCAACTTTTTCTTACCAGGTATATGAAACAATTTTGACGCTATCAATATCGCTTCAATTTTTGTAACCACACGATGGCATTGCCCTTCGCTTAACCCATAACTGCTGCCAACATGAAAGAAAGTGCGATACTCCCGGTAATACATCAACATGACCAATACTTGATCAGCAGTGCTTAGCTTAGGTGGTC
>Ga0206839_1017_pt1 | contig 47467 bp, 36 predicted proteins | sample Alteio_BWOrgCont_27_FD_152883 | JGI IMG/M metagenome (GOLD analysis project Ga0206839, IMG submission 152883) | Enriched cells from forest soil in Barre Woods Harvard Forest LTER site, Petersham, Massachusetts, United States -... | ecosystem: Environmental > Terrestrial > Soil > Temperate forest >... | reverse complement strand
GTTGGAGATGCGTTTTTCGCCACTGGTGCGGATCACAAGATCGGGATCAGGCATTCCGCCTGTAGAGAGAAACGACTGCATAACGTGCTCATCAATGGCATCGGCGTGCAATTCACCACGTTCAACCGCTTTGGCGAGGCGATGGGCGGCGGTTGTAATTTCCTGACGACCGCCGTAGCTAAGAGCCAATGTTAGGGTTAAGGCCTTGTTATCTTGCGTTAGATCTTCTGCATGGGTGATAAGATCGACTATATCTTGAGGCAATTTTTTGCGTTCGCCGATAACTTTAATGCGCACGCCTTCTTTGTGAAGAACAGCCAGCTCGCTACGTAAGTAAAAACGCAGCAACTGCATCAATTCTTCTATTTCCATCAATGGCCGACGCCAGTTTTCGGATGAAAAACTGTAAAGCGTGAGATGACTGACCGGCAATTCCTTGGCTGCCTTAAGCGTGCGGCGCACCGCCTCAATGCCAGCGCGATGCCCCATGGTGCGCGGCAATCCGCGCGCAGCCGCCCAGCGTCCGTTACCATCCATGATAATGGCAATATGTAGTTTATCAGAAGGCGGGCTGACTTTACTCATACGTGAGAAATCTCTTTTTCTTTATGGACTAATGACTCGTCGATTTTCTTGATGCTGTCATCGGTCAGCTTTTGTACTTTTTCGGTTTGAGCCTTGTGTTCGTCCTCAGATAGTTTTCCATCCTTTTGCTGCTTTTTTAGCGCATCCATGGCATCACGTCGTACATTACGAACGGCAACGCGCGCTTGCTCGGCATATTTTCCTGCGATTTTAGCCAATTCCTGGCGACGCTCTTGACTTAATTCTGGTACCGGCACGCGGATAAGTTGGCCGTCTGGTTGCGGGTTTAGACCGAGACCTGCATCACGTATTGCCTTTTCAACTGATTTGACCAAACCAGTATCCCATACCTGCACCGTGAGCAATCTAGGCTCTGGTACGCCAACAGTCCCCACTTGATTGAGAGGCATGGCACTTCCGTAAGCATCGACATGAATATTATCAAGCAAGCTGGTTGAAGCGCGTCCTGTACGTAAGCCGCTAAACTCTTTGCGTAACGCTTCCAACGCGCCATCCATGCGCTGTTTGGTTTGATCGAGATTCATGACGTAACCCTTAGTCAGAGATAATTGTGAAACGACCCTTGCCTTGCATGACTTCAGCAAAAGCGCCGTGGGTAAAAATCGAAAATACCAGGATTGGGATTTTACTTTGCCGCGCTAACGATATCGCGGATGTGTCCATGACTTGTAAATCTTGGGTAAGCACATCTAGATAGCTTAGTTTATCGTAGCGTTTGGCATCTTTAACTTTGGTTGGATCCGCACTGTAAACGCCATCTACCTTTGTCGCTTTAAGCAAGGCATTGCATTGCATTTCAGAAGCGCGCAAGGCCGCTGCAGAATCCGTCGTAAAAAATGGATTACCTGTCCCAGCTGCAAAAATCACCACACGGCCTTTTTCCATATGACGCATAGCGCGGCGGCGGATATAGGGCTCACAAACAGATGACATCGGTATGGCCGAAAGCACGCGGGTTTGCACACCGACAGTTTCAAGCGCGTTTTGCATGGCAAGCGCGTTGATGACGGTCGCCAGCATGCCCATATAGTCGGCTGTCGCTCGATCCATCCCATTTGCAGCACCCGAAACGCCGCGGAAAATGTTACCGCCGCCGATCACGGCACAAACCTGGACACCCATTTCAGCGACTGATTTTATTTCTTCGGCAACGCGGGTTACCGTTTCGGGATCAAGACCATAATCACGATCGCCCATCAACGCTTCGCCCGACAGTTTTAATAAGACCCGCTTATACCGCGCTTTTCCTGTTTTGGCCGAGGAGCTTGCTGAGGGGGATGAGGACATTTTTTGTTTCTCCGCAAGATTGTTCGCCATATCAGCCTCCAGGATTTTAAGCGTCAGCCTTCAGCACGCATAACATTTACTGTGAATTGGGTATTAACATAAAGCAGAAACCTAGCCAAACACCTGTTCTCTGAGACGCTATACCCAAGCTAACTGGCCATTTTTGCAACTTCAGCCGCGAAGTCATCTTGCGTTTTCTCGATGCCCTCACCTAATTGATAGCGCGCAAAACCAGCCAGTGTAACCGGTTTACCAAACGATTTGCCGGCCTTTTCTATGACTTCTGCCATACGCGTTTCACCGTCAACGACGTAAACCTGCTCAAGAAGAACGACTTCTTCGTAATATTTACGAATGCGACCATCGACCATCTTGGCGATAATGTTTTCTGGTTTTCCGCTAGCTTTAGCCTGCTCGGCAATGATGTCACGTTCGCGCTGCAGTGCCTTCGGATCAACATCGGTAATCGCCAATGCCTCGGGTCGAGCGGCTGCTACATGCATGGCAATTTGCTTGCCGAGCTCTTGTAGTTTGGCAGGCTCGGCTGAAGATTGAAGCGCCACAAGCACGCCTATTTTACCAAGATCGGGCGCCAGAGAGTTGTGCACATAGGTAGCCACAATTCCCTCGCTGACACTCAACTGTGCTACCCGGCGGATATTCATATTCTCGCCGATGGTGGCGATAAGTGTCGTGAGTGCGTCCTGGACTGTCCCACCAGTGCAAGCTTTGGTCTTAAGCGCTTCCGCGTCGGCGCCGGTCTGAAGCGCAATTTTTACCGCCTCTAAAGCAAACTTTTGGAACGCTTCATTGCGCGCCACAAAATCGGTCTCGGCATTAACTTCAACCATAGACGCCTTGTTACCCTTAGCAGCCACGGCGATCAGGCCTTCGGCCGCAACGCGCCCCGACTTTTTAGCTGCCGCTGAAAGTCCCTTTTTACGCAGCCAGTCGACGGCAGCTTCAAGATCTCCCGCAACTTCAGACAGCGCCTTTTTACAATCCATCATTCCGGCGCCGGTCTTCTCGCGCAGTTCCTTTACGAGCGCCGCTGTAATTTCCGGCATTTTATTCTCCTTATGATAGTGTTGTGGCAATCATTTCGAAAAGCCACGCGATACAAATAATCAAGCGGGGTTAAGCGTTTACTGCCGCCGGCACTTCGTCGGCAGGTGCTGCCTTCGTTTCACTAGCAGGAACTTCGGCGGATGCACCCACATCCTTGTCACTCGACATCAATTCAGCCTCAAGCCCATCCAAGACAGCTTGGGCAGCTAGATCGCAATAGAGTTCGATCGCGCGCGATGCATCGTCGTTACCAGGAATAGGATGGGTAATATGGGTAGGATCAGAATTACTATCGACGATGGCAATCACGGGAAGCCCGAGCTTAGTTGCCTCTTCAATCGAGATGTTTTCTTTGATCGTATCAATGACAAACAGAATATCCGGCAACCCGCCCATATCCTTGATGCCGCCCAAGGCGCGCTCAAGCTTGTCGCGCTCACGCGTCATCTGCAGCATTTCCTTTTTAGTGAATTTACCTGGAGCTTCGAGTTTTTCAGTGAGTTCACGCAACCGCTTGATGGATTGCGAAATTGTTTTCCAGTTTGTCAGCATGCCGCCAAGCCAACGATGGTTGACATAGTACTGACCGCAACGTTTGGCAGCTTCGGCAATACGTTCCTGGGCTTGACGCTTGGTGCCGACAAAAAGAACGCGGCCACCGCCAGCGGCGACATCGCGCATCGTTTGAAGCGCGCGCTGCAACGCAGGAACCGTTTGTTCCAGATCAATGATGTGCACAGAGTTGCGCACGCCAAAGAGATAAGACTCCATTTTAGGATTCCAGCGGCGCGTGTTGTGGCCAAAATGAACGCCAGCTTCAAACAATTGCCGCAGGGATACGACGGGCATCGTCATGATTTTCTTCCTTTTCCGGTTAATCCGCCATGCGTTGTAGAGCCGCCTTAGCGGCACCGGACGGCTGATGGCGGGACAGACCGCATCAACCAAACGCATGTGAGTTTTAAGTTACCCTGGGAACCATTCCCTATAGGCAGGCGTTTTGTAAGTGATAAAGCGCGGGAATGCAATGAGTTTGTCGCCTTGGCTGGAGCGCCCCTAGAGGCTAACCAATTGATTTATAATGATTAATATTCAACCACCTCTAAACCACCACCGATCTGACGAAGGCTGGACTTCATGACATCAGAAAGCTGCCAGCTCCCTGCAAGCTCTACTTCAGCTTCTTCGTCATCCAACTCGAGATGTAATATGACGCGCCCACGTCCCGGTGCTGCGGCATCCAAAAGTTTTTTGACCTCGGCAACGAGGGCAGAATCGAAAAGTCGAACACGGATACCTTGCGCGGCACGTTGCGCAGCTTCGGTTAAAGACTCGATGGAGCGAGCAATAAAGCGTAATTCATCGCCTCTATCAGGACCACCTTGGCGTGTGTCGCTTTGGGCATCGACCTCCACCAGCAGCGCTTGTCCCGCCTCCAACATATCGCGGCGGGCAGCAAGCAGTTCCGAAAATACTGTGATTTCAAAAGCCCCGCTGGTATCTGACATTTGTATGAATGCAAATTTGTTGCCCGCTTTTGATGTGCGTTCCTGTTTGCCAAGAACGATGCCGCCAAGCTTGAACCGGCTTGGCCCCAGCACACGTTGCTTGGACGCAACGCTATTAACCGTCACAACACCCATGCGCTCTAATACAGCCCGATAATTATCAAGCGGATGGGCCGAAAGATAAAATCCAAGCGCTTGGAATTCATGCTGCAGTCGTAAAATCTCGTCCCACATCTTTATTTGCGGCAAGGGCGGACGTATATCGGCCTCTGCTGTGCCAAACATATTTGTCTGACCGCTACTCCGTTCGTCGCCTCTTTGATGGCTATGTTTCAAAAGCAGATCAACCGCTTCCATGACCTGCGCACGATTGCGGTTAAGGCTATCGAAAGCGCCTGCCGTGATAAGGTTTTCCATCTGTTTTCGGTTCATGGCCTTGGCATCAACGCGTTCCGCAAAATCAAACAGGTCTTTAAACGGACCCACGGTATCGCGCGCTTCTACGACCGCGCGCATGGCAGCGTCACCGACACCTTTGATGGCGGCAAGGGCATAGCGGATGGCGGGTTTACCGTCTTCACGTTCTTCAACGGCAAATAGCGGAAAGGATTTATTGATATCAGGCGGTAAGAGGGTGATTGAGTGCCGCACTAATTCTTGGCGGAATATATTAAGTTTATCGGTATCGTTTAACTCAAAGTTCATAGCAGCAGCAAAAAATTCAACCGGATAGTTCGCTTTCAGCCAAGCTGTTTGATATGCAATTAACGCATAGGCGGCCGCATGAGATTTATTAAAACCGTAACCTGCGAATTTATCGATCTGATCAAAAATCATGCCTGCTTGATTTTCCGGAACGCCATTGCGGGCAGCACCGGCGATAAAATTGGCGCGCTGCGCAGCCATTTCTGAGGCTTTCTTCTTGCCCATAGCGCGACGCAGTAAATCGGCGCTGCCAAGGCTATAGCCCGCCATAATCTGCGCCGCTTGCATCACTTGTTCCTGATAGATCAAGATGCCGAAAGTATCTTTTAAAATCGGCTCCAACATCGGATGCAGATAGTCGGCTTGTTCTTCACCATTTTTGCTTTTGATGAATTTTGGGATGTTGTCCATCGGGCCCGGACGGTAAAGCGCTACGAGGGCGATGATTTCCTCGAACCGGTTGGGCCGTAACTTGCGCAGCACATCGCGCATGCCGGAACTTTCAAGCTGAAACATGCCCGTGGTATCGCCCTTGGACATCATGGCAAAAGTCTTAGCGTCATCCAGCGGTAGACGCGTCAAATCAACTTCTATGCCCCGTGCTTTGAGTAATTCTGTAGCTTGCTGCAAGACATCCAACGTTTTCAGGCCGAGGAAGTCGAATTTTACCAGGCCGGCAATTTCAACCGTCTTCATATTGAACTGTGTCGCTGGCAAAGTTGCATGCGGATCGCGGTAGAGCGGAACCAACTCGACCAAAGGACGATCGCCAATAACGACACCGGCGGCATGCGTCGAGGCATTGCGGTATAGTCCTTCAAGTTTGAGCGCAATATCCATCATTTGCGCTACCGTCGGATCGCTTTCGCGCATCTGCTGCAACTGCGGTTCTGTCTCGATGGCTTGGGATAATGTTAGCGGATTGGCGGGATTGTTCGGCACCAATTTGCTGATTTTGTCGACATAGCCATAGGGCATCGCCAACACACGGCCAACGTCGCGTAGTACTGCGCGCGCCTGAAGCTTACCAAAAGTGATGATCTGGGCTACGCGGTCAGCGCCATATTTCTGTTGTACATAGGTAATGACTTCGTCGCGACGTTCTTGGCAAAAGTCGATATCGAAGTCCGGCATGGAAACACGTTCGGGATTTAGAAAGCGTTCAAACAGAAGACCGAAGCGAATGGGATCGAGATCTGTGATCAGAAGTGACCAGGCAACGACCGATCCGGCACCAGATCCACGGCCAGGACCAACCGATATGCCATTGCTTTTGGACCAACGAATAAAATCTGACACGATGAGAAAGTAACCGGCAAATCCCATTTTGATAATGACATCAAGCTCAAACGCCAAACGATCTTCATATATTTTGGCATCGGCTGCAGCGTTGGCTTGTAACCGCACTCTCAACCCTGCTTCAGCTTCAGCGCGCAATTCTTCGCCTTCGGTGCGACCATGAGATGTTGGGAATGCTGGCAAGATCGGCTGGTGCATGCGCGGCATAAAGGCACAGCGTTTAGCAATCAGGGCCGTGTTGTCGCAGGCTTCAGGAAGATCGGCAAACAAGGCGCGCATCTCGGCGGCTGATTTGAAATAATGATCGCGTGTTAAATGGCGTCGGTTTTGTTCACTGACGAGCGTTTTATCGGCAATACAAAGCAAAGCGTCTTGTGCCTCATACATATCTGCTTCGCCAAAATAGACATCGTTGGTTGCCACCAACGGCACATTATGGCGATAGGCTATATCAATAAGATCATTCTCAATGCGCGTCTCTTCGCGGGCCACACTACCGCCGTGATGGCGTGTGATTTCTATATAAAATCGGTTATGAAAAAGTGAGCGAAGCTGATCTACCATGGCCACAGCAGCTGTCATCTGGCCAGCCAATAAGAGTCGCCCGATAGCGCCCTCAGATCCGGCAGAAAGCGCTATGAGGCCACCGGCATGCTGGGTCAACTCGTCTTGCGTGACGAACGGAAATGGTCTGTCCAACGCCAGAAACGACTGCGTAACCAGGGCCGAAAGATTTCGGTATCCAAGCTCGTTCTGCACCAAAAGAACCAATTGATCATAGGCTTCGCGCCCCAGATTACGCACTGTAGCTTGTTCAGGTCTTTGCACGGCAATTTGACAGCCAATGATGGGCTGTAAGCCAGCTTCAGATGCAGCGAGCGCAAACTCGAGAGCACCAAACAGATTTCCTTTATCCGTAAGCGCTAAGGCTGGCATTTGATGCTGTAGACAAAGCTGAATGAGATCTTTACGTGCGGCTTTACCGCCGTCTTTCGGCTTTTCCTCGGTGATTTTAACAGCACCTTCGGTCAGCGAATAGGACGAGTGTACGCGGAGATGAATGAAGGAATTATCCGTCATGTCGTGAGCTTAATTGACCCTCATACTTTTGGACAGACCAAAAGCGATGAAAATCTTATTCTAAAAGTTTCACGTAGAAAAATTTAAAGCCGGCTTAAGTGGACAATCGCAGTCCTTAAAATGGGATCTCGTCGTCTAGTTCAGGTGCCGCACTTTTGCCGCCACTTGATTTGGCTGGGACCGAGAAGGAACTATCTCCAGCGAAATCGGGAACTTCGCCAGCCGAGGAGCGATTACTATTCGCACCATCCAGCATGGTAAGTTCGCCGCGGAAAGGCCGTAGTACGACCTCAGTTGAAAAGCGCTCCTTGCCTTCTTGATCCGTCCATTTACGGGTCTCAAGCTGGCCTTCGATAAACACTTTGGCGCCTTTTTTGAGATAGCGCTCAGCAATCCCAACCAAATTTTCATTGAAAATGGAAACGCGATGCCATTCGGTTTTTTCCTTACGTTCGCCGCTTGCCTTATCCTTCCAGCTTTCGGAAGTCGCAATATTGAGATGCGCGACGCGGCCGCCATTCTGAAAAGTGCGCACTTCGGGATCGCGACCAAGATTACCAACGATGATGACTTTGTTAACGCTGCCAGCCATAAAACTTCTCCTAAAATATTTGTCGCGGCTGTTTTCGCCGGCTGATTCCGTACATGAAATGTGGCCCGGAAAACCACGCGAGTCGAGTCCGTTATGCCGGATTCGATAGAACAAAACAAGTACAAAATAGCCCTGTTTTAAGCTCTTTCCTGGATTTATTTGGTGATGAGTGACGCTAACGCACTAAGACTAGGCAGATCTTACATCTGCGCCGCAAATCAAGGAGCAGACCGTCTCACCTTCTTTGGCCTTAAGCGCACCGGTTTGTAGGGCTGCAACGCCAGCGGCCCCAGCCATCTCGGCTGAGACATTGCATTCATTCCATAACCAGCGAATCGCTTGCATCATGTCTTCATCGCTAACGGTGATGATATCATCAACGTAGCGCCGAACAAGATCAAGATTAAGTTCGGTCGTCATGCGTTGCGCTATTGAAACAGCTTTTGTCGTGACTTCAGCCAAACTCACAACATGTCCGGCACGAAGCGCCAACGACATTTTGGCGGCACCATCAGCCTCAACGCCGATCACGCGACATTTTGGCCGACGTGTTTTTATGATTTGCGCAATGCCACCAATAAGACCGCCGCCGCCTATCGCCACAATAACACAATCAAGCTGGGGTAATTGATCGAGCAGCTCAAGGCCGAGGGTACCCTGTCCTGCAATGACGGCTGGATCTGCAAAGCCATGGATATAACAGCCACCCGACTGAGACGCGTATTCTTGCGCAATGAGAAGCGTTTCATCATAATTATTACCGCTGACATGCACTATAGCACCCCAGCTGCGCAGTTTCTCTACGCGCTGCTCGGGAACGGCTGTGCTGACAAATACAGTGGCGGAAGTTTTTGCAATTTTTGATGCATAGGCAACAGCAAGCCCGTGATTGCCGCCGGATGCTGTGACGAGGCCCTTGCGAATTTTTTCTGGCGCTTGGGTGAGAACAAAATTCATCGCACCGCGTACTTTAAACGAACCCGTAACTTGATGATTTTCCAGTTTGAGCCAAAGCTGCGCATCAGTAAGTGGCGAGCGCATGTAGCCAACGTTCATTACAGGTGTCAGGCGCACGTAGGGCGCTATACGCACGGCTGCGCTATCGATATTGATCGACGAAAGAGAGGGCGGCGGTGCGAAGGCCATATTGGCTGCCGCTATCATTCCGTCTTTCGTTCGCAGGGGTTTTGATTCGCCTAACATAGACGTTCACCTTACTTGAGCATGATTAAGATTGGGTTTGTACTTTTAGTTTGCGATGCACCATGACTGAGCGAATGCAAAAATCATCCTGCAATCATGTCAAATTTATGTAGCGGCTCGGAGCTCGCACTATTATTACCCACCTTCATAAAAGCCTGGGAAAACACGGAGAACAAAACGGGCACAAAAAATGTGGCAATTTTCTCGTGCCGCCACCATATTAGCCTTTATGCAAAAGACAATCCATATTCGCGGCGCGCGTGAACACAATCTTAAAAATATCGACGTGGAGATGCCGCGCGACCAATTGATTGTCATTACCGGCCTGTCCGGCTCGGGTAAATCATCACTCGCTTTCGATACGATCTACGCAGAAGGTCAAAGACGCTATGTCGAAAGCCTTTCGGCTTACGCGCGGCAATTTCTTGAGCTGATGCAAAAACCAGATGTTGACAGCATCGATGGGCTTTCACCGGCTATTTCCATTGAACAAAAAACAACTTCGCGCAATCCGCGCTCTACTGTCGGCACCGTAACGGAAATTTATGACTACATGCGCCTCTTGTTCGCGCGCGTTGGCGTTCCGTATTCACCAACAACTGGATTACCAATCGAAAGCCAAACAGTTTCGCAAATGGCCGATCGTATTCTGTCGATGCCAGAAGGTACCAAGTTAATGCTGCTTGCACCCATCGTGCGCGGACGCAAAGGCGAATATCGCAAAGAGTTACAGGATCTGCGCAAACAGGGATTTCAGCGCGTCAAAGTCGATGGCAAGGTCTTCGATATTGAGGATGTGCCGTCACTCAACAAAAAACTAAAGCACGAAATTGCCGTTGTCGTAGACCGTATCGTAACAAAACCAGATATAGGTCACCGCTTGCCGGATTCTATCGAAACAGCGCTCAAACTCGCCGATGGTATCTTATTTGCGGAAAACACCGCAACCGGCGAGGTCATCACTTTTTCCTCTAAATTTGCTTGCCCAGTTAGCGGTTTTACAATCGATGAAATCGAACCCCGTCTGTTTTCTTTCAACAATCCCTATGGTGCCTGTCCGGCCTGCGACGGGTTAGGGGAAAAGCTTTATTTTGATCCCGAGTTTGTCGTACCCGATGAAAATCTTAGCTTAGCCCAAGGCGCCATAGCGCCATGGAAAAGCATCACCTCACCTTTTTATACACAAACGCTTGAGGCTTTGACGCGTCATTTCAAGACAAGCCTGCACAAACCATGGAAAGAACTTGATAAAAACTTCCGCGATGCCATTCTTAACGGTACCGGTGATACAGAAATTTCATTTTCTTACAAAGACGATAAACGAAGCTATCGGGCGGTTAAATCTTTTGAAGGTGTTATCCCAAATCTGGAGCGGCGCTGGAAAGATACCGAAAGCTCATGGATGCGGGAGGAGCTTAGCCGTTTTCAATCCTCTCAACCATGCGAAGCTTGTCATGGTCAACGCCTTAAGCCCGAGGCTTTATCGGTGAAAATTGCGGATAAAAACATCAGCGATGTGAGCACATTTTCAATAAAGGCCGCCGCTCTGTGGTTTCAGAACCTCAGCAAACACCTCACACCCAAACAGCGTGAGATCGCAGCCCGGATTTTAAAAGAAATAAATGAACGCTTGGGCTTTCTCAATAATGTCGGTCTTGAATATCTAACCTTATCGCGGGCTTCTGGCACATTGTCGGGCGGCGAAAGTCAACGTATCCGCCTAGCTTCTCAGATTGGCTCAGGACTTACAGGCGTTCTCTATGTGCTCGATGAACCTTCAATTGGTTTACATCAACGCGATAATGATCGTCTCTTGACTACGCTGCAACGGCTACGCGATCTCGGTAATACTGTTTTGGTCGTTGAGCACGATGAAGACGCTATTCGACATGCTGATTACCTAATCGATATGGGCCCTGGCGCTGGCATTCACGGCGGTCAGGTTGTGGCTGCCGGCCTGCCGAGCGAAGTTTTAAAATCACCGCACAGTCTGACCGCCCAATATTTAAGCGGTAAGCGTAAAATTGCGATACCTGCTGTACGCCGCTCTGGCCATAAGGGACAATGGCTCGAGATTATAGGTGCGCGCGAAAATAATTTAAAGAACATCAGAGCTCGCTTTCCGCTTGGCACATTCACTTGTGTCACAGGTGTCTCAGGCGGCGGTAAATCAACCCTCGTCATCGATACCTTATACAAAGCGCTAGCGCGCAAACTTAACGATGCCCGGGAAATCCCAGGCGAGCACGATACGATTAAGGGAACCGAACTTATCGATAAGATCGTCGATATAGACCAATCCCCTATCGGCCGCACTCCGCGCTCGAACCCGGCGACTTATACCGGCGCTTTCACCCCCATTCGCGATTGGTTCACGGGTTTGCCTGAGGCCAAAGCACGCGGTTACAGTCCGGGGCGATTTTCTTTCAATGTCAAAGGCGGACGTTGTGAAGCCTGCGAGGGTGATGGCGTCATCAAAATCGAGATGCACTTTTTGCCAGATGTATTTGTTACCTGCGATACTTGCCATGGCAGGCGCTATAACCGTGAAACGCTGGAAGTGAAATATCGGGATAAATCAATTGCCGACGTGCTCGATATGACTGTTGAGGAAGGCGCTGAGTTTTTCAAAGCGGTGCCTTCCATTCGTGACAAACTTGAAACACTTAATCGTGTCGGATTGAGCTATGTAAAAATAGGACAGTCCGCAACGACTCTTTCCGGCGGCGAGGCCCAGCGTGTCAAGTTAGCCAAAGAATTGGCACGCCGCGCCACGGGAAAAACCCTTTATATACTTGATGAACCCACAACCGGCTTGCATTTTGAAGATGTCAGTAAACTACTTGAGGTCCTACACACTCTGGTTGATCAAGGCAACACCGTGATCGTGATTGAGCATAATCTGGAAGTGATCAAGACAGCCGACTACATTATCGATTTAGGCCCCGAGGGCGGCGATGCCGGCGGCGAGATTGTGGCAACCGGAACGCCCGAAGACATCTGCAAAGTCGGTGGCAGTTATACCGGCCACTATCTTGCGGCCTATTTAGGCACAGAGATTAAAGGTGGACGTCAAATTCGTAGGGCGTGACTTTTCTCCCTTTGGCATTCCTACGAAACATGTCGTCCAATGCCATCGTGTATTTGGCGCCAGCGACAACTTCAATACCTAAATGTTGCATAACGCCAGTCGCTGCAGCAAAAGTATGGGCTGGGCCATCTTTCGTCGTAACTATAAATCGTTGAACATCCTTCGCCGGAGGTACCCACACAACTAATGTTTCGTCAGCGTTATCGTTTGGTCTAAAAACGCCCGAATAGGTTACTCTACCCTGGACAATCCTTTGCTCGCCGAGGAAGACCTGTAAAGCACTCTGCACTCGGGGCTCTTCTGACCGTAAAAGTTCGGTGCTGGCTGCCGGCCATTGGTTTGCAGTTCCTGCGGCGGCGTCATCTGGTAGGCTCATTTTTAATTTCCCCTTATCAATAAATTTCAATGAATGCCTGATCTTATTGCGTTACACCTATTTGTCTAGGGGCGATTTAATTTCGTCTTTAATGGGCTCTTCTAGAAAACTGGAAAAACCAAAGGTTCAAAATATCTTCTGCACGCTTTATCTAACGCCCAGTCGAGGGGTCTGTGAACAATCAGGCGAGCAAATTGTCTGGCAAATCTGTCGATACAGTTTTCTTTAACAATGATCGGATCAGGTGGCGCCCCACGCAAATATATCTCTTGCACAATCTTTTGTAGAACGAAACCGTAGTCCTTCAGTACATCTTGAGAGGAAGCCCCGCGTTCAACGCGAACAAAGATATCCAAAATCTTCAGGCCTACATGATTTACATCGGATTCTTTGCGCGCAACGACCGCGCGCTCAATGACATCCACTATGCTTTCGTTTTTTCGCGCCTCTATCAACACATCAAAATCTTCTGCCTTTAAATCGACGTAGGCCATATCGTTTCTCCAACAATCAAATGTTATTATAAATAAAGCCAAATAACGGAAGCAGACTACTGTAGGGGAGTTGTTTTGACTACTTGAATATTGCAATCTCTCTATTCCAGATCATTAAGGTAATAAATTGTCCAACGAACCGCCTTTACCGCCCCTGACTTCTCAAACCCTCGAGCGCTTACGCAAAATCGCCGACGGTAACGGTCTTGCGCCCAATGCCATTCAGTTAATCTTAACTGAAGAAAATATTTATACGATCGAAGGTGAAATGCGCCTCATACCGAAATGCGAACGGCAAGGGATGAGGTATCAAGGCAACGTGCGCGGCAAAGACCGACGGCTCTTGCCTAGTTATGCCGCACTTCAAAACGAAGCCGATAAGTTACAAAAAGAATTTTACGAATCCAAAGATTGGTTGCCCAAAGCCATTGCGGAGCTCAAGTCAATTCCAGGCCAAGGCTGGGGACAAGATGGCGCCCAAATTACTTTTCCCAAGCAATCCGCTAAACTTGCAGCAACAGAAGCTTGTCCCACTTGCCAAGGCAAGCAACTCATAACCTGCAGCCAATGCCAGGGACAAGGTGTCGTCATCTGCTCGCATTGCGGCGGCCGTGGCATAGAAACTTGCTACAATTGCATGGGCCGCGGCGAAAATCCCGTACAGCCGGGTCAGCCCTGCCCTGTTTGCCTCGGCAAACTCGTAACCCAGTGTCGCTTTTGTCATGGCACAAGCAAACTTGCGTGCCCAACCTGCCAAGGCCGCGGGGGAACACCATGTCAAAACTGTCAGGGAACCGGCAATATCACCGAAGAGCTTACCCTCAACACTATTGTTGTGGCGCAGTTCAAGCTCGGCAGTGGAACTTCCTTACCAACGGGTCTTCGTCGTGCTATGGAGCGCATAGGCGTTCCCGATCTCGCCAAAGGCCACGCCGATATCGAGCTCACCGTTCCCGAGCCTGAGGAAGATAAGTCAGAAGGCCAAGCAACACAAAATCAAGGGCCGCCGTCAGAAGAAAGCACCACCCTTAAATATCGCGTGCGTGTGCCCTATGCCGATTTGAAATTACGTTTTGGCACGAAAGCCGTGATGGCAGGAGCTTTCGGAAAACGCGGTTTGCTGTTTGGCTTGCCTGCCTTTTTGGATGAGGCACTGCGGCCTTGGCGTGAACGCTTACAACAAAGCGGGAATGCTAGAGATACGCTCGAAAAAGCAACCGAAGTGCGGGTTATACGCGATGCTTTGGCGCTTGAGTTGTCATCCCAAGGACAAATCGTGAGTTTACGCAAATTGTATCCGATAGGTTTATCGCCTGAATGTGCCAAAGAAATTTTAGTCAATATGGCGCTGGTGTTGAAGCGCTTTACGCTACATTCACGTCTTCTCGTGGCACTTGCCTGCTTTATATTTAGCGCGGCTATTTTCTCGGGCTTGTTCCTGACGCCCCTTCACAGCCAACTCACCCATAGTTTGCCACTGGGCTTTGAGATCTCGCTGGACTTCGTTTTACTGATATCTCTTTTAGTTTTGAGCTGGGTTGGTTTGAGTAAATCTATACAACTGATTTTGCAGCGGCATTTTCCTCATCTCAAAATTGCCCTGCGACAAAAAACAGGCCGCATTGGTTATGGAATGCTAGGCGGTATTGTTTTTGCTTATTTGCTTATAATTACTATGGCGCCAATGAAACCGACATGGTGCTTACGGCTAATGGGCAGTCTATTAAAAATGGTTAACCCACATCATTGAAAATATTTCTAATAAAAGCTGCTTGACAACCGGGGCAAGAAATTGCTTTTAATGGAGCCTATGGATTGATCCACCTTGACGGATTCGCGGGATTTGACAGGAGCAGCTTGCTACCGCGTTATCAATAGCTAAAGCGCCACGGTAAGAAAGCTCCGAGCTTCCGCACTGTGGTCCCTGGTTGGGTGACCGCGTTTGTGCCGAAGCTCTTTTTTTAGCTTCATTGACATAACCGTTCGTTACCCAGCGTTGAATGAGCAGTTCAACGAAGGGCTTTGCCGTCGCGCCTTTAGAAGTGGCGGTGATTTGGGTATTCCTTGTCAATTGTAGGCAGGGAAGGAGAAAAAAATGGGTACTGCTGCACTCGCAATTCCACGTCGTCCACCTGGTATGCAACCATCAACGCCAGCGCGGTATGGATCAATGACGGCTTTAAGCCTCGCTATTGCCGATCCTGACGTTTCACCCAAAAGAATCGTGCAAGAAATAGACGATGATGCAATTTCTGAATCGCCGATAGTTCGCGCTCTTGAGGATTTACGAATTTATAGTGGGGTAGACTATTGGTTTCAAGATAATGGATCCAGCCAGCCTCTGCCTGGCACAGCGGTAAGATTTCTTCCGCCTACCGTATATACAGATGATCCGCAAAGAGTGACTACCGCACTTGCAAGAGTCCCTAATGTAATTGTGAGACAACTGGCACCGAGAGCCGGCTAGACTATTCGACTCGAACCACAGGAGAACGAACAAAATACTGGTTCAATCTAAATTGATCAGATCAAGAATGAACGAAAAGTGGTTCTGAATAGAACTCGCGGGATTTGAGGGGCAGCTTGCTACCGCGTTACCAAGAGCTAAAGCGCTACAGACACTGTCTGTAGGCCCGATTGAGACCGCCTACAGGAGTTATAAAGTGTCTTTTTCTTTGAGAAAAATTGACTGGCGTCAGCCTTTTAGAATTGCACAGCGTGCCCTGCTGGGACCAGCAGTGTCTGAGCTCGATCCCCAAGCCTCCCTGGAAACGTTACTCGACAAAATTTCCGGCGCTGGATTTAAGCTCGCCCCAGGAGGCCAAGGCGGATGTGGGGGTCCTCTCTTGAAGGCTTATGGACCCAGTGGGCCAACTGAAAAAAACCTTTCCTACATATGGAAATATAACAACCCAAAAACGGATGCGATCCTATTCGTTACCCTTTCGGGCGATGTCACGTTTGAAGATGGGAGACCCAACAATCCAAAATTTTCCAACGCAAGCCAAATCGGTCTTGGTTTGATCATCGAAAAATCGGGTACATGGCCACTCCGAAAAGCCTCTTTCCAAGACTACATAAGAGTTCGCGGTGAAACTGCCTGGTATTTGATGGCATCCATCGGCTCTTGGAAATCTCCGGCCACACAGGCGACAAGACCGAGACAGTGGCGTTGGCCAGCCCGTGCCACTCAAAACATTTCTCAAGCTAATGCTGCCTAGCAATAATAACAGCACTTTGATTTTAGAAAGAATTTAGACAAATGGATTTACACATAGGGGACAACATAGCTTCGGCGGCGCTGGCCATACTCTCGCCACGCTTTCGCGACAGTCACGGAGACTTGGACGATCATACAGACCGCACTTACGAAAAAGAGGAAACGGTATCAGAGATACTTCTCAGATTTCCCCAGTTTCATCCGCAATTAGAAAACTTGCGACTCTTCGATGCCGGTATTGGTAGCGGCATTGTGATGGCATCTATGATGAAAGAGATGCGCACGCGTTTTCCGCTTATGCCGTATCTCTATGCCGGCCGGGAATTAGATCCTGGAAATGCCAGTGAAGCGCTGGGGAAATTACCTGAATATCTGGCACGTGATCCCGAACATCCGGAAGACGATCAACCTTTCGTCTTTGCGCTCACCAACATGACTTACGGGAGTGGCGCGCCCTGGTTGGCCTTCAAGAACCAAAAGACGCCCAAGAAGCTTCGTTGGAAAGAACTCGCCTTGGAAGCAGACACACTGGATGGCATCAAAGAAGAATTTCGCCAATTGCAATCTTTTCTAACCGATCACTGGCAGGTAAAAAGAGGCGCAAACGGTAATCTGTTACCCGAAGAGCCAACCGTTCTCGTGATCTTTCGCAAGAGCCAGCACAACATGTTGAAGGGTCTCATTCCCGCAGAAGGTGGCATTGTGCCGGGTTATGACCGCATTATCGCCTCGCAGCCCTACCGGGCACGCGCAGCAAAAGAAAGCATAGCTCAAAACACCATGCTGCCCCTTGCCGAAGCACTCTTGCCGGGCGGCGCGTTAACCGCTGTCCATGCCTGCAATGAGAGCTCTGTCCTTGGCAATAATGGCCTGCCCATTAATGATCCACGCTCCGTCATGAAGATAATTGAAGGAGTTTGGCCGGGATCTAATCCATTGCCCAACAAAGGTATTGATATTTTTGATGCCGTACATGAACTGCTTTCAGAAAATAACAGAGCCCGCCTCCAACTCAGATTTGAAGGGGGTCGAAGGAGCCGTGATGGTTTATTAAGAGATACGACATTGTTCGAGTACGGCATGAAGCCGCTACCAGATGCTTTAGTTTTAGAAGCGGCCTACAAAGCCGCCGTTTATGCCGCTCAGATTGAGCACCATGACGTCATGGCGGCGCTTGAAAACGGCAGTCTTTTAACAGCTACGCGCAATGTCTTGGCTCAGGGCGGACTGAGGTTTTACAATGAGCTGTACCAGTTTGTGCGTCAGGGGCCAGTTTAACCAATATTCAGTAGAGAGCTACTGGGTTAAACGATCAATCTCTACACTTTTTCATTGACTTTCCTACCTCAAATACGGCTGAATAGGGGTAATTCTACTGAGAATTCGCGGGTTTTGATGGGGCAGCTTGCACCGCGTTAAAAATGCTAAAGCGCTACAGATGAACTCTGTGGCCCATTAATCAGGACCGTGGAGTTTTTTTATGCCTTCATCTGCTGTGAGATCTGCTGCTGTATCAGCCCAACTTTCTTCGGGCGCCGTGGGCGATCATCCCATCTTTAATCTCGTTTCCGACCAGGCTAACCATGCAATCGCCGCCATGACGTTTTCGCACAATAAAACTTTTGTGAAGCCTTCTCGCTCCACGTCCATTTCCTTCGAGTTCTTTCCGCCCAAGACAGGTGCTGGCGCAGACAAGTTGTGGGATACCATTTCGCAGCTATTGATTTGGCAGCCCAAGTTTGTCTCAATCACGTGTGGGGCTGGTGGCTCGGCGATCGACGGCACTTTCGCTGTCGTGCGCCATGTCCGCGAAAAAATTGGCATCAACGTAGCGCCGCACATCGCCATTTCACGTCAAAGCCGTGCACGGCTACGTGAGGCCCTGCAAGCGTATAAAAATCTCGGTGTCCGTCATGTTGTTGCCATCCGTGGCGATGCCTCGCAAACGGGGCAAGAAATTTCTACGGATGACCTGTATGGCTCGACGATCGATTTTGTCGCCGATCTCAGTAAAAACTTTGGCCTTGAAGCTATTGTCGCCGCCTACCCTGATTCGCACCCCCTCGCCCCATCGCCTCAGCACGATTTAGACTATTTGCGGCGCAAAGCCGAGGCCGGCAGTCAACGTGCCGTCAGCCAGTTTTTCTTTGACCCGGAAACCTTTTTGCGCTTCCGCGACCGCGTGCAAAAAGCTTCCATTAACGTTTCCCTGACGCCTGGGATTATGCCCATTCATAACCTTGCACAGGTGCTTAAGTTCGCCCAAGGCTGCGGCACCCTTATACCTTCAGGGTTTGCCAGCCGTTTTGAACGTTGGGGCCTGGATCAAGCCGCCCTCTTCAACGAAGGCGTTGCTCATGCCTCGGCTTTATGCGATGACCTGCGCCGCGAGGGTGTGCAGGATTTCCACTTTTATACCCTTAACCGAAGCGAGATGACTTACGCGATTTGCGAACGGTTGGGGTTAAACAGAGCTGACGCTGCTGCGGAAGCTAGCAATTAAAACACTATTACAGGAGGACAACATGGTATTGGCAACAAATTTAGGATTTCCGCGCATTGGTTTGAAGCGTGAATTGAAATCAGCTCTCGAGGCATACTGGTCTGGCAAACAGACTGTGGAACAGTTGCAACAAACGGCAAAAGAATTACGTGCGCGTCATTGGCGCTTACAAAAGGATGCCGGTCTCGATCATATCCCTTCTAACGATTTTTCATTTTATGATCATGTGCTTGATACCATCTTGCTGACGGGCGCCGTGCCGGCTGCCTATGGCAAGAATACCGATCTGCACACCTACTTTTCCATGGCGCGCGGACATCAAACGACTTGTTGCGGTGGTCATGTCCATGCTGCATCCGATAAGCCGACGGATGTGCCGGCTCTTGAGATGACAAAATGGTTCGATACCAACTACCATTATATTGTGCCGGTATTTGACGCCAACCAAAGTTTTCGTCTGGCCTCGACCAAGCCTATTGATGAGTTTCTTGAAGCCAAAGCGCTTGGCATCACCACCCGCCCGGTCATTTTAGGTCCCGTCAGTTTCCTTTCGCTTGGCAAACGCCGCGATCATGGCTCAACGCTCGAATTGCTGCCTCAATTGCTGCCGGTTTATACGCAACTCTTGGAAAAGCTCGCCGCTGCTGGCGCTGAATGGGTACAAATTGATGAGCCTGTTTTGGTCCTCGATAAAAATCTGGCAACACAAGAAGCCTTGCGTCAGGCCTATTTGGCTCTGTCACGGGCGAGTGCACGTCCGAAAATCTTGCTTGCTACCTATTTTGGCTCATTATATCCGAATGCCTCTGTCGCCTATAACTTGCCTGTTGATGCTCTTCATATCGACTTGGTACGGGCACCAGAACAGTTGGACAGCGCTCTTGAAGCTATTTCTGATAAGAGCATTCTGTCATTGGGCGTCATTGATGGCCGTAATATCTGGCGGACTGATCTTGATAAGGCGCAGAAACTTTTGCAACACGCTATCAGTGAACTCGGGCCCGATCGCGTTTGGGTTGGACCAAGCTGTTCGCTTCTGCATAGCCCGATTGATCTTGCCGCTGAAACCAAACTTGATGACGAGCTGAAAAGCTGGCTCGCTTTTGCCACCCAGAAATTGGGTGAAATCGCAACGCTAACCAAAGCACTGCGCGGCGAAAAAGGTGAGACCGAGAAAGCCATCGCAGCTGCCCGGACTGCCCAAGAAGCGCGTCGCGCCTCGAAGCGTATCCATAACCAAGCCATTAAACAGCGCGTCAAGTCAATTACCCCGGATCAGACTGAGCGTCGCAGTACTTACGCCAATCGCCGCGAACAACAAGCCAAGCGCCTTGATTTGCCGGGCTTACCGACAACGACCATTGGTTCATTCCCGCAGACACCTGAAGTGCGTGTCGCCAGAGCCGAGTGGCGCAGCGGCAAGAAGTCGACGGCTGAGTACGAAAAATTCCTTGAAGACCAAACCAAGCAAGTTATCCGCTGGCAGGAAGAAATCGGCCTCGATGTCCTTGTCCATGGCGAATTTGAGCGCAATGACATGGTGGAATATTTTGGCGAACAGCTCGAAGGCTTCACCTTCACATCGAACGGCTGGGTTCAGTCTTACGGTTCACGCTGCGTCAAGCCACCGGTCATTTTCGGCGATGTTGCGCGCAAAGGCCCGATGACTGTGCGTTGGTCAAAGTTTGCCCAATCACTGACGCCACAGCCGGTCAAAGGCATGCTCACGGGTCCTGTAACGATCTTGCAATGGTCGTTCGTACGCGATGATCAACCGCGCTCTGAAACCTGTCGCCAAATTGCCCTCGCCATTCGCGATGAGGTTGTGGATCTTGAGACGGCCGGTATTGCCGCCATTCAGATCGACGAGCCCGCTATTCGCGAAGGGTTACCGCTGGTGGAAGCTGCTCGCCCTGATTATTTGAAATGGGCCGTTGAGTGTTTCCGCATAAGCGCAGCTGGCGTACGCGATGAGACACAGATCCATACACATATGTGCTACTCCGAGTTCAACGACATCATCACGGCTATTGCCGCTATGGATGCCGATGTGATCTCGATTGAAACAGCACGCTCGCAGATGGAACTCCTCGATGCCTTCGTCAATTTCAAATATCCCAACGAAATTGGCCCTGGCGTCTATGATATTCATAGTCCGCGCGTACCAACGACTGAAGAGATGAAAAAGCTTATCCAGCTTGCCGCCAAGCTGCTGCCAGTGGAGCATATCTGGGTCAATCCGGATTGCGGTCTTAAAACCCGCGCCTGGCCTGAGACTAAAACGGCACTCATCAATCTGGTAGCGGCAGCAAAAGAACTGCGCGCGCAATACAATTTGTCTGAAGGTAAGGCAAAGTTGGTGACAGCTAAGGCGGCGTAAGAATTCTATGTGTCGCTGAAGCCACGGGTCTAGAAACACGCATTTGAAGGGCCACGCCGCTTGACCAGGGCGAATAAACGATTACTAATCAGGTCATGGGATTGATCCACCATAACGGATCCGCGGGATTTGACAGGAGCAGCTTGCTACCGCGTTACCAATAGCTAAAGCGCCACGGCAAGAAAGCCCCGAGCTTCCGCTCTAGCTTCAGCACTGTGGTCCCTGGTTGGGTGACCGCGTTTGTGCCGAAGCTCTTTTTTTAGCTTCATCGACATAACCGTTCGTTACCCAGCGTTGAATAAGCAATTCAACGCAAAGGCTTTGCTGTCCACGCCTAGTGAAGTGGTGGCAGAACGGGATTTGGGCGATATGTCTAAAGTTTACAAAATTTCTATCGTTGGAAATGGCACGTCGGCCGTTAATGCCATTGACGCGCTTCTCAACGAAATTGAAAACCTTAATCCAGCGCTTATACCACCTATTGAAATCACAGTGTACGGGCTCGGACCGGAATCCGACTGTGGAAAAGGATTTGCCTACGGGATCGCTGGTGATGACGGTAATATGACCCAATCAGCGCGCGAAGGGCGCGCTGATTATGGGTCAAAAAAAGGCGACTTCTGCCGCTATGCGGCCCAACAACTTAAACGCCCTGCAAATGATATTGAGCGCCGAAGTGTCGTCGGTGGATTTCACAACCACCGCCATTATGAGAATAAGAAACGGGGAGAAGGGCTTAATGTTCGCATTGCCTATAGTCAGGCCGAAGTCATAGATGTCACACAAGACACGGCGGCCTCCGGCTATCAAATAATAACTCGCGATGGGGTTGCTGGAAACGCCGATCGCGTTGTCTTGGCGGTAGGCGACATTCTTTCGTCACGATTTGACGAAGCTATAGAGCAATTCCCGGACCAGGTTTTTTCATCGCCTTATGTTGCCTTTGATGAAATTCTTAAAGGTAATAGTGAAGAAAGTCATGTCGTCGCCTTTGGCACACGCTCAACATTTCTTGATCTTGTAAATCAACTTTTCGATCGTGGGTACAAAGGCAAAGTAACAGGCATATCATCGACCGGCCAAACATCGTGGCAATCAAAAGAGCATCATATCCCTTATCTTCCTCAACATTTAAGATCAGACGGAACACTGGGAACAACCAAAGATGTTCTCCGGGCTCTTCTGCTAGAATTAAGCGAGGCGGAACACAAAGGCGCCTATGTGCCGCATAGCTTAAGGCCCAAACTTTTTAATGCAGTAAGATCCGATGCCGAGCCATATCGTTTGCGATGGCAATTCGATTTAAAAGAAGAAGCGGAGCGTGCTGCTGGGTTGACTTATCATGAAGTTATACAAGGCGTTAATTGGGAAAAAATCTATGAAGGTCTTCGTTCTAAAAAAGAGCAAGAAGTCTTCCTAACGACACTTGGTGATTTTATCATATATAATCGTGTCAATTGCGTTGTTCCTGCGGATTTTCGGAAATTCTGCGGACATGTTGAGGCTGGTCGCGTTAAGATTGAGCAAAATACTTTTACTACATTTGACATCCATTCGAGGTTTAATGACGCAGCCCTCGAAATTTCCCTTCAGGGCGAGCAATCCATAATATGTCATCAAATAGTCAATTGTGCGATTGGCCCAGCCTCTTCGCGTGCGCAAGCACGAGAAATGGATTTACTGGGAAATCTTGTTGGCAAGGGCTGGCTCGTGCCGCTTGAAGGTACCGGCTTTTCCGTATCAGGAAGACACAACATAGATCTTTTGGGCGTACAGGGCCGGCCTTATCCATTTTCAAGTATCGGACTGGAAACAAATGGTCGGCAAATTGCTTATTGGGTAAAAGAAATAAGCCAGGATATAGTGTCCCGTACAGCGGGAGTAGCTGTAAAATTATTTAGACCAGCACAAAGAGTTGCCGCCCATGGCTGAATCTCTGACCATCCCCGCCAACGCCTCCAAGCGCGAGACATATGAGGCGTTGTTGCCGCAGATCGATGCCGTGATTTCAGGCGTTGATGATCTCATTGCCAATCTTGCGAATATATCTGCCATTCTAAAACAGGCGTTCAACTTTCATTGGGTCGGTTTTTACCGTACGACGTCGCCCAAACTTCTCATGCTTGGGCCGTTTCAAGGCCCTCTCGCCTGTGTCACCATCCCATTTACAAAAGGTGTTTGTGGGACAGCAGCAAGCACACAGAAAACCGTTCTGGTTCCTGATGTAGAAAAGTTTCCAGGGCACATTGCCTGCAGTAGCTTATCAAAATCAGAAATCGTTGTGCCACTTGTACATAACGGCGAAACGCAACTCATCCTCGATATCGATAGCGACAAGCTTAATGATTTTGATGAAACCGACCAAATTTATCTGGAGCGGATAGTATTCATTATCGCATCGCAACATTTTGCTTCGCACAAAACCGCTTAACGCAATAATCGATCTTTTTTATCATTGTCTACGTTTGTAATGGAGATAATCTTTCAGTCAAATAATATGATCGCATTTACGATTGATAGATATTAGCAATATTTTTGTGGCCCTCAGGAATTTACATGACGCTTTATTTGCCATCAGAAAGCTTTGCCTATGAACAACTTAGACTGAAAAGTCTTGATGTTCGCACAGATGACGAAGCGCCCCATGGAACGATCGAGACGCTTTTCGTCAATCCTATGTTTTTCCCGCGCTCGGCTGAGGTCGATTGGTTTGAGCACTTTGCGCGCTCAAAACATAATGTGCGGGTCACGCTTGTTATTCCCGATGCCTATGTCGATAGCGATTATTTTAAAGAGCTTTCCACAGATGATGCTGCCTATGTGAAAGCGACTTATATCCCCTGGTTAGCCTTAAAAAGAACCTTTCGCCAAGATAGGCTTGATTTTGATGGCGCCCTCTTTGCCGGCGCTGGTTTTGAATGCACGCCTTTTGAAGACCTTCCGACCTACGATTCGTTCGTCAAAATGTTCGAATGGTCCTACGTCCATTCGGCCAGCACACTGTTCAGTTGTTATCTCGCGAATGTAGCCTACAGCCATTTTTATGGCATTAAGGCCCAACAAAGGGGCGAAAAACTATTCGATGTGTATTCCCAGCAATTACTCGCCAATCCTCGCTTTCCAATCTCTAGGCGATTATGCGAAAAGCTTAAAACATTAACCCCTCTAGAAATGCCCGCTTCGAGATTATTGTTCAGAGAGCCAAGTCAGCTGAGTGCCGACACCGATATTGTTCTTTCCTCGTTCGAAGCAGGTGCTACTCTTTTTGTTACGCATAGAGGAGATGAAAAGAGCGGCAAAGAAATGATCTTTTTGGAAGATCACCCTGAAAGTGCACGTGTTTTATTAGACGTATATAACCATTGCAACGCGAGATACCTCGCCCAAAAAACCAATCGCAAGCCAAGGCGGCTTCCCACAAGGCAGGTTATTCCGGCGAATGGAGGCGCACCTGAAGCACCTTGGCTGCCTATTGGCCAAACCATCGTCGATACATGGCTTGAAAGGCTTTTTGAGGCTCGCTTGGCAAAACTTCAGCTGGCCGCGTAAATTACCCGAACGCCTTGCCGTGCGTCTCGAGAAGAGCTTTTAGCTTTTCTTCTGTCTCGGGCTTGATTTGCTTATCGGTACGGATAGCGGCGAGAATACCGGCGCCACCACCACGTAAGTCACGCAATAAACCCGTCTCGTAACGCTGCACGTCTTCGATCTTTACCTTGTCGAGATAGCCTTTAACGCCGGCATAGATGACGCAAACCTGCTCTTCAACAACCAGCGGTGCATATTGCGGCTGCTTCAAAAGTTCAGTTAAGCGGCGGCCACGATTAAGGAGGCGCTGTGTCGCTGGATCGAGGTCCGATGCAAATTGCGAAAACGCTTCCATCTCACGAAACTGGGCTAATTCTAGCTTAATCGAGCCGGCGACTTGTTTCATGGCCTTGATTTGAGCGGCAGAGCCAACACGGCTCACGGAAAGGCCGACATTAATTGCCGGCCGCACACCTTTATAGAACAAACCCGTTTCTAAAAAGATCTGACCATCGGTGATCGAAATCACGTTGGTCGGAATATAAGCCGATACGTCACCGGCTTGCGTTTCAATTACGGGAAGTGCCGTCAGTGATCCGCCGCCTTTTTCGTCATTCATCTTCGCTGCCCGCTCCAACAAACGGGAGTGAAGATAAAATACGTCACCCGGATAAGCTTCACGCCCCGGCGGGCGACGTAACAAAAGAGACATCTGGCGATAAGCCACAGCTTGCTTCGATAAATCATCATAAACAATGAGCGCATGCATACCATTATCGCGAAAATATTCACCCATCGCGCAACCCGTATAGGGCGCCAGGAATTGGAGCGGCGCTGGCTCTGATGCCGTCGCCGCCACAATGATTGAATATTCAAGCGCACCGGCGTCTTCGAGCGTTTTGACAATTTGTGCCACGGTTGAACGTTTCTGTCCGATAGCTACATAGATACAATAGAGTTTTTTGGATTCGTCAGTGCCTTGATTAACCGATTTTTGGTTGATGAAGGTATCAATCGCCACGGCCGTTTTGCCCGTCTGGCGATCACCAATGATGAGTTCGCGCTGACCGCGGCCAATGGGCACCAAACTATCGATGGCCTTAAGACCCGTTTGCATCGGCTCACTCACCGATTTGCGGGGAATAATGCCCGGCGCCTTCACCTCAACGCGGGTAAGTTTCACATCTTTAAGCGGGCCTTTGCCGTCAATTGGGTTGCCAAGACCATCGACTACGCGGCCAAGCAGGCCTCGCCCGACAGGCACTTCAACGATGGCGCCGGTGCGCTTAACCATATCGCCTTCGCGAATACCACGATCGTCACCAAAGATAACAACGCCGACATTGTCGCTTTCCAGATTGAGCGCCATGCCTTTGACGCCGCTCTGGAATTCAACCATTTCACCAGCGCGGACGTTATCGAGGCCATACACACGAGCGACACCGTCGCCGACAGAAAGCACTTGGCCCACTTCGGCAACTTCGGCCATCGTGCCAAATTGCGTGATCTGCTGTTTAAGAACGGAAGAAATTTCTGACGCACGAATATCCATAGTTAAGCCGCTCCCTGTAATGTTTTTAGCTGACGCTCAAGCCGAGCTAGTTTGCTTTTGACGGAGGCATCAATGAGGCGAGATCCCAGTTTTACCACAAGACCGCCTAAAAGGCTGGTATCCTCCTCAACAATTAGATGTACTTTGCCGCCAGCCAATTGCCGTAATTGCGCGGTAAGCTGTTCATGCTGCGCTTCGCTAAGCATCTGCGTCGTGCGTACTTCTGCCGTGAATTCATTGCGTCTCTGTGCAAGCTCGGCGAGAAAAGCATCAACCATGGCCGACAGATGAACAAGGCGCCGATTTTGTGCCACGAGAGCCAAAAAATTACCGGTCAAGACATTGAGCTTACCCGTTTCAGTTATCTTGCGAACAACCTTGACCAACTCAGCCCGCGTTAGACGCGGGTGCTTCATGATTTGTTTAAATTCAGCACTCGTCTGACCAAGCGTCTTGAGAAGGCGCAGCTCAGCTGCCACTTCATCAAGTGCCGACTGTTCCTCAGCCAACTCGTAAAGAGCCTTGGCATATCGGCGAGCAAGAACAGCCGCGTCGCCAGCAATGGTTAAGCTGGTCGTTTCTGTATCTGGCTGTTGCGAACTCTGCTGCGACATTATCTTGCTTCTTTAGGGTTAACTATCTGAATCTCAAGGTCGAGCTGGAAATAGCAGAGCTATCAAAGGCGTGCAACTAATTAGAGATGTTCAAATAGGCCTAAAAAACAGTGTAAATATATCCCCATAGTTCACTATAGCTTTTTGAAAGACCTAATAATGACAGACCCTACGAGGGGTGGCTTTTTTCAACGCCACAGGAAAACGAGAGCGCTGCTCTTGACAATTTTTACGTTGGCAGCAGTTGACGTTTTACGTATGGCAATAGTTGCCGGTAGCCAATCCACACCAGAAAATATATGCTTACTGATAGAAGGCAATCCTTCACCTCCGTCCGATGAAAGCTGCCTCGCAAGACAAATACGCCGACTGGCTACGATAGGCGTGCATAATAATTAACCGGTGTGAACTTAGCTTTATGTATCTATTGTTCAGAAAATTTTTGTGTTTGTATTTAGCTCTGGCTTGCCCACTGCTTTTGTCCTCACCTGCAAAGGCCGATCAGACCCCGAGCACACCCAATAATATCCAAAGACTGTCCACCACGACCACGGGGGCAGCCAATGAACTTCAATCCACGACGAGCCAAACTCAGGGCACGTCTCCACCATCAACGGGGCGTAATTTCAATGGCAATAACGACAACGGTAATTATAGATCGCAGGATAATCAGAGCCCACAGCAGCATCTAAATAATTACCTGCCGCCAGCCGCGATCGCCGTCTCTGGCTGTCTGCCCACAACTCTTCCCATCTGTGGTACGAGCGTATCTTTGCCTGCAGCACCCCTTGGTTACGCGACTAGCCTTACCGTGCCACCACCTTATCTTAGCCAAGCCTTTACCGTACAATGCCTCAGTAACGGTATCTCGGCCGGCTATGTCATTACTGACGCCTCCGCTGTATCTTGCGCCCTTGTTCCTTGTATGGACCAAAATGTAAGGATTTGTGGTCGCGATATAACCGTGCCCGGGGGGACAAGTGTCGGATCCAGCATAAAAATGAATGTCCCTGTTTCTTATTTGGCTGCACCCTCGCCCTTTGTTCATCCCGCCTTTACCGTGCAGTGCGCCTATACGGGTGGCAATGAACCCATCTATCAACTAACCGACGCTAGTGGCGTTTCTTGCAATCTTTTTTCATGTCCATCCACCCAACTAAAAGTCTGCGGCGCAAGTGTGCCGATCGAAGGAGGGCTGGCTTTGGGTGAGCGCATCGATCTTAACGCACCGCCTCCTTATGTCCCTGATCCCTTTGTCGTGCAGTGCCTAGGATCTGAAGGCAAAGCACCGGTTTACCAGATTACGGATAGTTCGGCGTTGACATGTGGCTTGTTGCCACACTAACTCAACTTTAGAATTCAAGTCCGAACATCTGATAAAACTCGGGACGCTCTTGCCATTTCTCATCGACTTTTACTTCTAAAAATAGATGCACGGGGTGACCTAATAGTTTTTCGATTTCACGCCGCGACGCCTGACCAATAGACTTAATTCGTGCGCCGGCTTTACCAAGCACGATGGGTTTGTGTCCTTGCCGTGCGACAATGATTGTCTGACGTATGACGAATGAACCATCTTTCTTGTTTTCCCAAGCGTCAGGCACAACTGTCGCTGCGTAAGGAAGTTCCTGCTGCAACTGGCGATATATCTGCTCACGGGTCACCTCAGCCGCGAGAAGCCTTTCCGGTAAATCGCTCAATTGATCTTCTGGAAATAGCCAAGGACCGTGTGGCATTTTATCCATAAAATGCTTTTTTAGATCATCCAAGCCATCGCCGCCCAGGGCGGAAATCATAAAAGTGTCGCTGACAATCCCACTTTCATTGAACTGTGCCGCAAGTGGCAATAGATTGGCTAATTCGATCTTATCAATTTTGTTGAGCACTAAAGTTACCTTTTGTTTTCTTTTCTTTAGCTCGGCAATAATATTTTCTGTTTTCTCATCGGGTTGTCGCGCGCTGGCATCTACCAGAAGCAAAACGACATCGGCACCTTCGAGACTACGCCAGGCAGCGTTGACCATCGCACTATCCAGCCGCCGCTTGGGCGCGAATATTCCGGGCGTATCAATAAAGCCGATTTGTATCTTGCCTTCTGTGAGCACACCCAAAATGCGCATGCGCGTCGTCTGCGCCTTGGGGCTGACAATAGAAACTTTTTGACCCACAAGACGATTAAGCAGCGTCGATTTGCCGGCATTGGGCGCGCCTAAAATGGCGACGAAGCCAGCTTTTGTCGTAGGTTTCTTTGTCGTCATGCTTTTTTTAACTGTTTTAAGAGCAGCTGGGCCGCCGTCTTTTCCGCCGCTCGTTTAGAAGGGCCTTCGGCCGAAACTGAGGGGTGGCCTTTGACACTAACTTCAATGATAAATTTCGGCGCGTGCGCTGGACCAGTACGTTCGACAACTTTGTAGTTTGGCAACGGCAGAGCTTGTCCTTGCGCCCACTCTTGTAAAACAGTTTTTGGGTCCGCCGGTGTTTCTTCGATAGCGATCTCTTTTTTCCAATAGTTATGAATAAATTTCTGCGCTGCCTTTAGTCCGCCATCCAAATAGAGCGCACCAATCATTGCCTCCATAGCGTCCGCCAGCGTGGCAATGTTTTTACGTGGGCCATCGGCAACTTCGCCGCGCGCCAAACGAAGGTATTTGCCGAGACCTATCTCCACCGCCACAACACGCAAAGCATCACGGTTAACCAACGCGGCGTGACGCTTAGCGAGTTCACCTTCGGAGGCGGTAGGAAATTTTTCGTATAGCCATTGAGCTATAATAAGACCTAAGACGCGGTCACCGAGAAATTCCAGCCTTTCGTAGGGCATGGTGCTGTTTTTCTTGCGTTGCTTAAACCCTGCCAAAGAAGGATGAGTTAAGGCATCCTGGAGTAATTCAGGCGCAACAAAAACATACCCCAGCCGCGCCATCAACTCGTCAACCTCAGATGCTTTGCGCGCTGGCATCAGTTAATTTTCTTAAACAAGCGGTCCCAACGCACCGCCCAAGGCCATTTCCAAACTTCCCAGAAATGTGCGTTCTCATCGAGTGAAAAAAATAGAATTTCGGCGCGGCCAACAAGGTTTTCCTCCGGAACAAAACCAACATTAACCGTGCGGCTATCCTGTGAATTATCGCGATTGTCGCCCATAAAAAAGTAGCTGTGTGGTGGCACCTCGAATATTTCCGTATTATCAAGCGGCTCATCTTCACCCATTTTGCGTATCACGTGTGTGACCCCGTTCGGTAATCGTTCGAGATAGTCAGTCACACCTTGGGACGGTTCTTCACCTGGCTCCGATACGGGCGTTGCTAGTTTCTGTAACTGTACGGGAACACCATTGATATAGAGCAAACCCTGACGCATCTGAACCGTATCGCCGGGCAGGCCAATAAGACGTTTTATGTAGTCGGTTTTGCCATCACGCGGCAGTTTGAAAACAATGACGTCGCCACGCTTAGGGTCACGGCTAAAAATTCTGCCTGAGAATGGCAGCACCCCCCAAAACGTACCTTTGCTGCCGTAGCCATAAGAAAATTTTGATACAAACAAATAATCGCCGATCAACAAATCAGGCACCATCGAACTTGACGGTATATTGAAGGGCTCAAAAGCCAATGTGCGAATGCACATAGCTATAACAATAGCCATAACGATGGTGCGCAGTGTTTCACCTAGACCATCTTGTTGGTCTGGATTGTCATCTGATTGTGGCAAAGGGGAGGTCATACGAATTCCATGGTGGCTAAAGCAATGCTAAGGACAAATGCGGCAAGACTACGGCCCTGACCGCCTCCAATTGCCTCCTTTACCACCAAATCATCCCGTTCAACAATCAAGGATTGGGGACAGCCTCAATAATCACGAAAGCCTGAGCCCAAGGTAGCTCATCTGTAAGCGAAAGATGTATATGGGCTTTCATGCCAAGCGGCACCATGTATTGTAGCCGCGTCAAAGCACCACCGGTGAGTTCCATGGTTGGCTGGCCCGTTGGCAGATTGATTACGCCCATATCGCGAAAGAAAACCCCCCGTCGCAATCCTGTACCCAAGGCTTTGGAACAAGCTTCTTTAGCGGCAAAACGCTTAGCATAAGTCGCCGCTTTGGTAAGGCGTTTATCAGCCTTAGCCTGTTCAGCCGTTGTGAATAAACGTTGAATGAAGCGCTCACCGTAACGCTCAAGAGCGCGTTCAATGCGCCGTATGTCAGTGAGATCGCTACCGACACCAAGGATCATTTCTTCCTTCCCGATGCCATCACACCCCGCATCTTCTTCACAGCCGCCTGCATGCCAATAAAGAGGGCTTCACCAACAAGAAAATGCCCGATATTCAACTCAACAATTTCTGGAATGGCCGCCACGTCAGCCGTATTTGCATAATTTAAGCCATGTCCGGCATGAACCTCGAGACCCAGTCTATGGGCTTCCTTGGCGGCCTTTTTCAAACGACCAAGCTCCCGTTGTCGTGTGTGAGCCGACGCCCCAGCATAACAACCGGTGTGGAGCTCAACAGCTAACGCACCACTGGATTTTGCGGCCGCGACTTGTTCAACATCAGGATCAATAAATAACGCAACCTGCATGCCGGCTTTTTGCAAATCTGCAATTATTTTTTTTAACTTAGGACCACCACTACGCGCATCCAAACCACCTTCGGTTGTCACTTCTCGTCTATTTTCTGGGACCAAGCAGACAGCCTGCGGCTTTAATCGTAGAGCGATCTTGCGCATCTCCTCAGTTACCGCCATTTCCAGATTGATCGGCACTTTGAGCGCTTGATGTAACCTTTGAGCATCGTCGTCACTTATATGCCGCCTATCCTCGCGTAAATGAAAGGTGATGCTATCGGCGCCTCCGCGCACGGCCTCCATGGCCGACCGCAACAAATCAGGCAAGGCATCCCGGTCTCTATTACGCGCATTGCGTAACGTCGCCACATGATCGATGTTAATGCCAAGACGCAGCTTTGCCATGGATTTCAAGCCCCTTCCCTCTTCAACACGATAACGGCTAAATTCACTTCCCCGCAAGTTTATTGAAATTGGTATTTTATGGTCATAGCACAGCCCAAGTTTTTGCCCGAAATTGCCGAGGAGCCAGCAACCCCTTTAATGGCCCAGTATCTGGCCATAAAGGCACAACATCAGGATTGCCTGATTTTCTTTCGTCTCGGCGACTTTTATGAGTTGTTTTTTGAAGATGCCATCAAAGCATCGCGGTCTCTCGACATCGCTCTCACGCGTCGCGGACAGATGAACGGTCAAGAGGTGCCGATGTGTGGCGTCCCTGCCCATGCCTATGAAAATTATCTCGCCAAACTGATTCGACAAGGCTTTCGGGTTGCCATCTGCGAACAGACAGAAGATCCAGCACAAGCCAAGAAGCGGGGCGCTAAATCTATCGTTAGGCGAGAGGTTGTGCGTATTGTAACCCCGGGCACGATTACCGAAGACAGCCTGCTTGACGCGCGCCAGGCGAACTATCTTGCCTGTCTTGCCAGCGCCAGCGATGCCTTAGCGCTCAGTTGGATTGACTTAGCTTCTGGTCAGCCCCAAGCCCAAAGCGTGAGCGTCACTGAGTTGAGTGGCGTTCTGTCGCGTCTTGATGCCAGTGAGATACTTATTCCACAACGTCTTATTGAACGGCCAGATTTGTGCGAACTTTTAGCGCCTTGGCGCCCACAACTTGTCCCGCTACCCAACAGCCGTTTTGAATTAGAGAACGCGCGGCTTTATCTGCAAAAAACATACAATGTTAGCGCATTGGGGGCTTTTGGAGATTTTTCGCGGGCCGAGATTATCGCACTCGGTGCTTTATTAGACTATGCCGCCCTCACACAAAAAAGTGATCTAACGCATCTAGCACAGCCGCAAAAAACTGCCCTGACGCAAATCATGGCGATTGATCCAGCAACACGGCGTAATCTTGAATTAACGCGCACCTTGCAGGGCGAACGGCAGGGCAGTCTCTTGGCCTCAATTGACCGCACTTTGACGGGTGCAGGTGCTCGCCTTCTGGCGGCAAGACTTGTAAGCCCACTCACCGACAGTGACGCCATCAATCATCGCCTTGATGCGGTTGCTTTCATGGTGAAAGATACAAACTTACGTGTAAATGCGCGCACTTCACTAAGACAATCACCACTAAGACAATCACCGGACCTCGAACGCGCCTTGGCCCGTCTGGCGCTTAATCGCGGCGGACCGCGCGATTTAGCCGTTGTTCGCGATGCTTTGTTAACGGCCAGCGCTATGCGCAAGATATTGGATGGCCCGGCATCCGAGACAGTTCCAAAAGAAATGGCTGATGTGCGTGCAGCTCTATATCAGGACGATACTTTAATTGATCGGCTGCAGCGAGCGCTGAGCGCCGAGTTGCCTCTCCTGGCGCGCGACGGCGGATTTATAGCAGCCGGTTATGCGCCCCTTTTAGACGAGCTTGTTAGTCTGCGCGATAACAGCCGGCGATTGGTTGTGGGTTTGCAACAAAAATATGCCGATATAAGTGGCGTTAGCTCACTCAAGATTCGTCATAACAACGTTCTAGGTTATTACATTGAAGTGACGCCGACACATGCAGATAAATTGCTGTTACAAAAAGAGTTGTTTATTCATCGCCAAAGCCTAGCAAGCGCCATTCGCTTTACAACGGTTGAACTCAGCGAGCTTGAAAGTAAGATTACCGAAGCCGCCGGCAAGACCCTCGCACTTGAGCTGCAACTTTTCACAGAGTTAGTGGCCGCGATTATACAAAATCTCCCGACCTTACGCCAAACGGCTGAAGCGATAGCCGTTCTTGATGTCACTTGCGGTTTGGCCGAGCTTGCTGTGACAGAGAACTATGCGCGACCGCAAATTGATCGATCGCTTGCCTTTAAAATTAAGGACGGGCGGCACCCTGTCGTTGAGCAATTCTTAAAAGCACAAAATAGCACTCCCTTCATCGCCAATAGCTGTGATTTGGCGCCTGAGACACGATTATGGCTGCTGACTGGGCCAAATATGGCAGGAAAATCAACGTTTTTGCGCCAAAACGCCTTAATAGCCATTTTAGCCCAAGCCGGTGCCTTTATACCCGCCGCCAGCGCTCATTTAGGGATAATTGATCGTCTTTTCAGCCGTGTAGGCGCTGCTGATGACCTCGCCCGTGGGCGGTCTACCTTCATGGTCGAAATGGTCGAAACCGCCGCTATCCTCAATCAATCCGGTGAGCACGCCTTGGTCATTTTGGATGAAATCGGACGCGGCACAGCCACCTATGACGGCCTTTCGATTGCTTGGGCGACCATTGAACATTTACACGACGTCAACCGCTGCCGTGCGTTGTTTGCCACCCATTATCACGAATTAACAGTCCTCGCCGACAAATTGCCGGCCTTGCAATGCTGGACCATGCGAATTAAAGAATGGCAGAAAGATATCATTTTTCTGCACGAAGTAGCGCGGGGCGTGGCTGACCGCTCTTACGGCATACACGTCGCCCAAATGGCAGGCATACCGGGAAATGTTATTGCGCGCGCGGAAGAGGTTTTAACTTTGCTCGAACATAAATCTCTCGAGGATAATATCGGCAAACTCAGCGCAGAACTGCCATTATTCACAACCTCGCGCGAGCCTCAAGTGGGCACAAAAACAATTAAACCCAAGCTTGAAATTATGCTGGCTGAACTAAACCCGGACGAAATGACACCCAAAAGCGCACTTGAGTGGCTTTACAAACTCAAGGCTGTCAGCTCTGATCAGAAATAATCTTCGTTTGCAGCGCAAAACGTGGGAACCTTCGTTAAGCCCACAACTTATCAACAGGTAAGTTCTCTGCCAGGAGAGGGAAATTTTTGTCCCTAATCAGCCGTGCCTGCACCCCTTGATGCAGCCAAAGCGCGTCTTGAATAAACAGGGGTTAACACGCGGTTAATGCTTCCATTTGGCCTTAGGGAACTGCTAGAGTCGCAGGCCCGTTGCGGAAACGGAGCAACTTTCGGCAGCATCGCCGGCAGTATCACATTCGTCGATATAAAGTTTACATCTGGCTTTAGGGATTCTTGAGGCAAAACATGGTTGAACAGAAATCTTCCCCATCCCCCATTCGCACTTTGCCTTCGACAGTACCAGCCCAAGGGGCCAAGGCGCAGGGCGCACCCAGTAATAAAGTAAAGCAACCCGCTCGAAAGTCGGGCGATTTTTCGTCGATGCCCTTTTGGTTTGGCCTTTTTCTTTCGATCAGCTGGACAGGTATTGTTGCCTTTGTCCTTTTCGCATCTGGTCCCGCCCATACTTTTGGCGGCGTACCGCTCATTAATTGGTCCATTGCTCTTTCTGCCATCGCTTCACCCGTCGCTCTCATTTGGATGGTAACGGCTTATCTGCAACGTGCTGCCGACATTCAGTCGATTGCCGAGCCCTTGCGTCGGCAATTAAGCATGATCACTGGCGAATCGGGTGCCGCTGAAGTGCGTATCCGCCGTTTCAACCAAGCCATTCGCGAGCAGCTCGAAACTCTGCGCAGCGCGCAAACCATGACCCATGACGATCTCGTCGGGATTATGGATCGCGTTCGCCAACACCGCAATGAACTTGAGCGCTTCGAGCATGACAGCATTCATCAGGTTAAAGAAATCCAAGAAATCGTCCGTCGCAATATGCAGCAAGTCGAACAGTTGATGGATGACAAGTTCACCATGCTACGCGTCTTGGACGATAAACTGATCCAGAGCGGTGATGGCGTCTCACGTCAAACCGAAGCGGTGCGTGATCAAATCACTAATCTTCTCTCTGAAATTGAATCGAATAGCCAACACGTGGCCATGTCCGTTGAACGCGCCATGCGTGACAGCAAAAAGCTCTCCGATACCTCGCGGGCCCAGGAAGCCAGTCTTCTTACGGCTGCTGAAAGCGCTTCCGATACCCTATCTGGCCTTTCTGGCAAAATTGATCTCAACATTGCGCGCTTTCTCGAACGTGCCGGTACAGCCCGCGAAGAAGCCGAACGTCTTGCCGCTACTCTGGACGCCCAAACGCGCTCTTTAGACGAGTTTAGCAATACCATGCCAACGCGGGTTAGCGAAGCTGAGTCCGTTTTGCGGGGCGTTGCCGATCGTCTTTACGCGAGCGAACAATTGGCGCGTGAACAGGCCGTTCATCTCAGTGAAAAGCTTGCCCTACAAGTCGATAGCCTCCAACAATTGATGGATAAATTCGGCGTGCGCTTGAATGATATCGATAGCAATTTACAACAACGCCGCAGTGATCTTGATGGCCTCATTAGCCGTATCGGCGAGGCGACTGGGAACTTTACGGTGGAGTGGCAAAACTCCATCAACAATCTTAGCGACACCACAACCGATACGCTCAGCCGTTTTATGGCTGTCAACCAAGAAGCACGTAAAGGGGCTGACGATGTTGCTACGCATCTATCGGCAACAGCAGAGCGCTATGAAAGCGCGGCAACGCAGCTCAATACTCTCTCCGAGGCCAGTAGCGCACAACTCAGGTCAATGACTTCCGAGATATCAACGCACGTCGCACAGTTTGAAGCCTTGCGCAACGCCTCTGAACAAGCTGGCCAAGAAGTACAGAACCGTGCAGCTGCCGCCATGCAAAATCTGCAGCACGTTCTTGAACGCCTCCTTGCCTCGCGCGAAGCAACGCAAGCTGTCGGCGACACGTTGGTCGAACGCCTCTTCACAGCCGTCACCCAGAACGAGCAACTCATCGGCCGTCTCAATGAGGCTGCGCAGATGAGCGTAAGAGCCCTAGGTATTGCCACTGAATCGCTCGGTAAACAGGAAAATGAGCTGACCGACCAGACACGCGTTGCCGAAGCGATGCTGCGCGAAGCGACAACACAATTGCAGCAGCAGGCCCAAGTCGCCGAAATCGGTCTTCGTGCGCAAGCGAGTAGTTTGATGGCTCTCCTCAACGAGACCCAAGAAAAACTCTACAATACAGATCAGAAGATGCAGGATTTTGCAGCCCGCGCCGTTGTTCCCGTCCAGCAGGTGATGCTACAAATCGACGCCAATACCGACAAAGGCTTGCAATCGATGGGTCGCTATGGCGACGGCTTGCAAGAACAACTTAACCGACTGCAGCAGTTTAATTCACGTGTCACCGGCATGGGCGAAGAACTCCATCGTGTCACTGGTGAAACTCTCGGTACGATCGAACAACTCAACAACCGCTTTACATCCGCGCGCACGGCCCAGGAAGAAACAGCACGCGCCGCCCTCGACCAGTTCAATACTTTGGCTGACCGTCTGCAACGCGAAATTTCGTCGCTTGGCGAACAAACAGGTCAAGCTGTGGGCATGCTGCAACAAGCTGCCGCACGCGTTGGCGATCAATCGCAACATTTGCTCAACGATGCGCAAAGCTCGGGCGCCCAAATGCAAGTTGTCACCGCAGCCCTGCAAAACGAAGCCACACAGATCCGCTCTATTCTTCAAAAACAAGCCGACGACTTAAGCACCGACTTAAGCCGCGCCGAAAAGCAATTCACGACGCTGGGCGAGTCTCTCAAACAGCGTACAGATGCGGCTTTTGCGCTCCTTGATCGCGTTGCTGAGCACTATAACGAGGTGACGCGTGGCACCGCCCAAGACCTTGAGGATCGTGCCACACGTCTTGAAAACGTGGCTAGCCAAGCCCAAGGTAAGGTCGAAGCCTACAACGCAGCCCTGGTCCAGCAGTTAAGTTTGATCGGCAATGGCACAACTCAACTTGAAGCCAATTCCACGCAGATCGGCAGCACCAACAACAAGACAATGCAACAATTATCGGCGCTCAACGAAAAGCTCGTCGTCACCCACGAAGCCGCGAATGTTAATTCACAGCAGACTATTGCTCGCCTTGAGGAAACCAATAATGCCTTCATGCGCCAAAGCAATAGCCTCAATGAAGCGGCACAAAGTTCGGTTATTTTGATCCAGAAGGCCACGACGAACTTCGGCGAACAAGCGAGCAAAATGCTCGACACCAGTCATCAAACAGAGCAGCACGTCCGCAGCTTGTCCTCGACAACCGTGGCTCTTGCCGAACAGTCGGCTCAAATCCGCACCAGCATGGAACAACAGAACCAGCGCCTGATTGCGCAACTGACCGAAGCTGTGATGCATCTCGAGACAACCGACGCAAAATTGCAGCAGGCCGTGGCTTCTGCCATTGCCGGTTCCGACCACGCCGCCGCACGACTTGGCGAGGTTACGCAAACGGCTTCAAACCGCTTGAACACAAGCCATCAGGAACTCAAGGACATCGCCAGCAAAACAGAAACAACCCTGGCGGCCCTCGGATCAAATATCACGCAGCAAGCTGCTTCGCTTTCTGTTGTGGGCGATCAACTCGGCGAGCAATACCGCTCTCTATCGGCCGCCAATGAAAATCAACGCACACAGTTGGTCGAGTTGTTCGACAAGCTCGGCGCCGCGCACGGTCAGGCCTCCGAAGTTGCTGAACGCACCATCAATCGCCTCACCGATGCTCTGCAGCAAATTCAGCGGCAACTCGGCGTTCTCAGCGACCAATCACAAAGCACGATTGCCAACGTACGCACGGCCGGCACTGGCTTTGCCGATCAGTCAGGCTTACTATTGCAGCACGCGCAGCAAGCCGAACAGCAAGCGCGTTCGGTTCTAACCGTTACGTCCTCCCTGCAAGAGCAGGCACGGCAACTACGCGACGTTCTCCATGGCGAGGGTGAACGCGCCAGCGATCTTCTCGGTGGCCTGTTGGGCAAACTTTCCAGCGGCAGCATTGAGCTACGTGATATCAGCTCAAATGCGGAGATGACCCTAACCAGCCTACAAAACAATCTGGGGCAACAGACGCTTTCGCTTAACTCGTCGATGCAGCAAATCGCCGATCGTCAGCGCACACTAACAACATCGCTTGATGCACAGCGTGACGTGCTTAATGGTCTTTTGAGCCGCCTTGCCCTGGCGCAGGACGAAACCGCCGCTACAACTGAACGTACCGTGGCCCGTCTTACCGACGGCACTCAACAGATCAGCAAACAGCTGGAAGCGATCGACTCCCAATCGCAAAACACCCTTACCAGCGTACGTGCAGCCAGCGCTGGATTTGCCGATGAAGCCGGTGCGCTTAGCCTCCATGCTCAACAAGCCGAACAGCAGATGCGGGCTGTATTATCGGTCACTGCCGGTATGCAAGATCAGGCACGACAATTGCGCGAGTCTATGCAGAATGAAACGGCGCGTGTTCTTGAGCAATTGAATAGTGTTATCGCACAATTAGACAACACCAGCGGCCAATTAAAACAGCAATCTGGCTCTATTATCCATACTATGGACCAATCGGCATTGCAGTTTACAGCCCTGTCACGTAACGGTACAGAAACTCTACTCAAACAAGCCGAGACGTTAGCGCAAGTAACAGCGCAGGCAGAGGCCCGGATCACCTCAACCGGCGACAAAATACGTGGTCACTTAAAACTAGTCAGCGACGCTGGTGAACAAACGGAGCAACAGGCCCGGCAACTGGCTGATGCTGCTGAATTTGCCTCGACACGCCTTGCTACCTTGCGTGATGGCATGTCTGAGACCGACAAAAACAGTCGCGGCGCTATGGCATCGATCAGCGCTCATATCGACGAAGTTCGCGCGACCCTGCAAAACGAGCTCAAGCAGCTTGCCGATACATCGCAATTGGCGGTACAGCAAGTTGCTGCCGCAACACAAAATCTCACGACACAGAGCGATTCGTTGCGCGCCAATCTTGCCAGCTCAGAATCGGCCCTTGTTCAGGCAGCCACACTGGTGCGTGACGAGACAGTCCAATTACCTGCCACGCTTGATCGCAGCACAGCACAAATTGAGGCTGCCGGCGAAGCGATCAAAAATCAAACGGCTGACGTTAATAATGCGCTTGTCGCTACAGCTGACAGATTTATCTCTGTCACGGGCGCCACGCGCGAAACTATGGTCGAGGAAATGCGCCGCGTTGGCACCGTTGCCGAAAGTGCCGATCAACTTCTCCGCCAATTCAACAAAAGCGTCGCTGAACAAATCAGCACGATCAAGCAAAGCACCACCCTACTCTCGACCGAACAGCAAGAACTGGTTGGTAAGGCAACCCAGACGATTGCCCAGCTTACAGCCGCTAGCGATCGATTGGCACAATTGCGCGGCGACGCCACGCAAACTGCTGAAAAGCTCGCACGTGAGTTCGATGCACTTGAGACGCGTGCGGCTTCGACCAGTCAACGCCTGTCGCAAACCGGCGACATCGTTGGCAAGCAAATGGATAACCTTGTTCAAGCCACACAGCGTGCCGAAGGTCAATTGCTCATCGCAAGCAATAGTTTCCGCGAACAGTTAGAGCGGGTCCGTTCAGGCGTCCAGACACAAATCGACGATATTAATCGTGGCCTCATGCAAATCACGGCGCAGCTCGAGCGCACCGGCAATACGTTGCGTTCAACGACGTCCGGTAGCCTTACCGACGTCGAAAAACTTTCCTCACGCTTTGATCAAAGCAGTAAGGAAGCCGTTACGCAGCTCACCGATAAGACTGCGCGCATGCGTGTCGCCACAGAAGACGTGGCGAGACTATTGGGCGGGTTTGGTGACCAGCTTGATGTCCTGCTTGACCGTCTCTCGATGGCCGGTGATGGCATTAAACGCCATGAAGGCGATCTCATTGCTCCACTGCAAACGGCTCTCTCGCATCTCTCTTCTGTCGCCGAACGCTTGGAAACGACCCGCACACTTACAGTCAATGTCAGCGAACAGGCGGTTGCCCGTCTTTCAGAAGTGGCCAATACCGTCGAACGTCAATTGTCGGGTTTGTCCGATGGCTCTCAGACGGCTACCGGCTTACTCCGTGGGGTTGGCCAAATCTATGGCGATCAAACCCAGTCGCTCAATAGCAGCGTCAATGAGGCCCAAGATCAGGTCAAGGCGATGAACGATATGATCGAGTCCATGCAACAACGAACCGATCGTTTACGCGTCACGCTTAAACTTCAGGGCGAGGAGCTCATGGGTTCGCTTGAGCAAATTCTGCAGCAACTGGCTAATGCCGGCGACACGATGGAAAACACGGTCGATCAGGTTCTGCAAGAAAAGGCTGCGAAGGGCCTACAGAAAATAGGCTAAAGAGCAGCGGATATCGGTTAGGGGTTGACTGTCCCACTGGATGGCTTACCACCCGGCGTATCAAGATTATATTGTTGAACTGGCGCTGGATTAGAACTTGGACCAGATGTTTGGATATGAGTTTGGACAGGGGCCTTATAAGCGCTGCCCATAGTCTGATTGGGCTCCACCTCAAAATGCACTTTTGTGATGTCATTTTCGGCGTGCGCTTCAATGTGTAAAGTTTCGTTTTCCCGTTGGTAGGTCTGGTTATCTACTTGCTGCCAGCCAAGTTGCGGTAGGCTGCGTTGATAAAAATGATAAACCTCATCGACATCAACCTTGCCCGCAGCGCTCGTATCGGCAATTCGACCCTGACGAGGAACAACAAAGAGCACGTCTTCATCGGAATCAATAGGCTTCATACCCTCTGGCAGCGGCAAATCATCGATCACGCTGGCGAACTGGGGAGGAGCTTGGTCTTTGTCTGCTGTGTCCGCAGCTTTGTTGATTTCAAGAGCCTCAAGAGAAGTGGCACCGGCCATCGTGACGACGGCAGCCACCGTTGCGACAAGCAGAAGTTTTTCGAGGGCCGTTAATTTCATGACTTAATCCTAGCGCAGCTTCTTTGGCGAAACAACGGGCTGCCTTACACTTGTTTGGTAGGGCAATAAAAACTGGACCGTCCTTGCTGTATAATTCGCCTTAGGCCTTTGCTGCCGTTCGCCTTACAAATACAGGCTGGGCAAAATTTTCCTTCGCGGCCATAGACAGCAAAGTGATTCTGAAAATAGCCAAGTTCGCCATTGGCCTGCACATAATCACGCAAGCTTGAGCCGCCCGCTTTTATGGCTGCGCTAAGAACTTTACGGATCGCCAAGACTAACTTTGCAAGCTCTGCCGCCTTACAGTTCCCAGCACGGCGCCGCGGGCTTATGCCCGCGTAAAACAACGCTTCGCATACATATATATTGCCGAGTCCGGCGATCAACCTTTGGTCCATGAGGGCTGCTTTAAGGCTTGATTTTTTGCCCTTCAACTTTTCTTGCAAAAAGGCCCGCGTCAGTTTTTTTCCGAGCGGCTCAATGCCCAGATGCCGCATTAACTTATGTTTCTCCAGATCTTTTTTTGCAATGAGGTCGCACAAACCGAATCGGCGCGGGTCATTGAAGCGCACAACTATGTCGTGGGTAAAATAAAATACAAGATGATCGTGTTTTTCGGCAGGCTTGCGATCGTGATGTGAAATAACAAATCGTCCCGACATACCGAGATGAACTAACAACACCTCACCATTATCCAACTCGATTAAAATATATTTGGCGCGGCGATGGATGGAAACAACCTGCTTGCCTTTTAACCGGGAAGGCAGATTTCTAGGCAATGGCGCACGTAAATCGGGGCGATGCTGCTTGACCTCCTCGATGCGCTCACCAAGAAGGACCTTGGCAAGACCACGGCAAACGGTTTCGACTTCGGGTAATTCAGGCACGGATTGCCTTTCCTTATGTTGGCTTTCCCCTATGGGTCCAGCTAGAATACATGGCATGACAGCGGCTAAACGCAAAACGCAATCAGACCAAAATCCCGAAGCTGAATGGTTCGGTTTCCGTCGCGTCGCGCCACAGAATAAGACCGCCTTGGTTCGAGAAGTCTTTGCTTCTGTCGCCGGCAACTATGATTTGATGAACGATGTCATGTCCGGCGGATTACACCGGCTATGGAAAGATCGTCTCGTCAGCCAGATTAATCCGCAAGCTAACCAAACTATTCTCGATGTGGCCGGCGGCACTGGCGATATTGCGCTGCGCTGTGCAAGACGAACACAAGGCAAAGCTGATATCATCGTCTGTGATATCAATCCCGCCATGATCGACGTGGGTCGCGCCAAAATGATCGACCATGGCATCCTAAAAGGCATAAGGTGGATTACAGGTAACGCCGAGGCCCTTCCGCTACCCTCCCTGAGCGTTGATATTTATTGCATTGCTTTTGGATTGCGCAATGTCACCCATATAGACAAGGCCCTCAAAGACGCCGCCCGCGTATTGCGCCCAGGTGGGCGCTTTTTCTGTTTGGAATTTAGTCCTGGCGTTCATAAGTCGATCAAGCCGTTTTATGAACGCTATTGTCTCAAGCTCTTGCCTCAACTGGGCGTGTGGGTCGCAAAAGACCGCCAAGCGTATCAGTATTTAGCCGAAAGCATCCAAAGATTTCCCGACCAAGCCGCTCTTGCTCAACGCATTGAAAATGCGGGATTGAGCCAAGTAAAATGGTTAAATATGGCCGGTGGGATAGCTGTGATCCATGAGGCATGGCGTCTATAACGAAAAAAGTGCTCCTTAAATCCTATAAAACCAAATAATATTGTTGTTTGTTGATCTAAAACATGCTAGTTATTAGTAATTAATTACTCATATTAGTGAGTGTTGTATGGATGTTGCCGTAGTATTTTCAATCGAGATTCTACCCTCAAACTCAGGCATCAAAGCTTCCTACGATGTAATGATTGGAAGATCCCTAGAGTTCCGTGCTGCGGCTTCAGAAAATACCCTCTCTCAAGATAATTCTCCCCTCGTGAATGAATGGCGCACTTTTATCTTCGACCATCATTTACAACCTGGAGACAGTACCGCACAAAAACTTGCCCTCGTCAGAGCTGCCAAATTATGGGTCAGCGAACACATCGCTGCCGACTATGAAAAAAGCGACGACGTCCACAAAGGCCTCTACACGAACGATCCTGATTATCTGCAAACCCCGTTTCAGACCCTCATCCGGCAAAAAGGTGTCTGCGGTGATCATGCAGCTTTGATCAGGGAGACCCTGAATGAAATGGGCTTCTCCAGAGATGATACAAGTTTGGTCATCGGTACGGTTCATCGCCCTGATAATACGATTGAGCGCCATATGTTAGCGATGATCACAATTGATGGTGAACGTTATGTCGTCAACAACGATCGTCAAGACACGCTTGAAGCTGATCCGGGCAACGACCCAATGGCCGTAGACATTATCTATGGCAGATTTATGCCTGAGACAGTATTAGTCGAGGCAACGCCAGCTCATGTAGAAAGAGCCTTTGACGCCTCATCAAGCACAATGACCCGCTTTGTGGGCCCCTTCAAAACTGCTCCTGTGGGTACTGCAACTGCATCTAGAGCTACAACTACAGCTTCAGCTACTAATGCAACGACGGGATCTGCTTTCACATTTAGCCCCCAACCCAATCGACCGGGGGTTGCTCAAGGATTAGCTCATTCGGCGCCAAGTTTTTCGCCATTGCAAACAATATCCAACATTCTAGCTAGCGCCAAGTCACCACGAGATATTGTTTGGGCATTACAAAAAGAACTCATAAAAACGGGACACATGAACGGAAGTGGGAAAGCGAGTGCTGACCGCCTCTTTGGCGGAATAACGCAGAATGCTTTTGCCAGCTATATCGGAAACGACACCCCCGAGGCCCAAGCTCTTCAATCACTGATTAGCAGCATCGATGTTTCAAAAAATGACTTTATCCTCCAGAACAAACAGCTGGTAGATGTGTTGAGGACAGCGGCATTGCCCCTTCCCCACCGGCATGCCAATGACGATCACCATCGAGACACACGCGTTTTCGCAAATGTTGCCAGGATCCAGCAGGCCTTGGGTTAAAGTAAAGCCAGCTTTAACTTGTCTTTCTCCAATTGACAGGCTATTAACACGGCCGCAGCGCGCCAGAGCCTTTGGACATGCCTGGCCGCAAACCCCTTAAATGGGGCCTCTAAACCATCAACAAAGGAACTTAAAATGCCCAAACTCAAGACCCACAGCGGGTCAAAAAAGCGCTTTCGCGTTACCGCGTCAGGTAAAGTGAAAGCCGGCGCCGCAGGCAAACGCCACGGCATGCGCAAACGCTCCCAGAAAATGAAGCGTACGGCCAGGCAGGGGATCATCCTGTTCAAGGCCGATGGCGAAAACATCGTCAAATATTTTCTGAATCAACACTAAGGAGTAGCAGCCATGGCACGCGTCAAACGGGGCACGACCACTCATGCCCGTCATAAAGAAATGGTCAAACTCGGCAAAACCTATCGCGGTCGCGCCAGCACTAATTTCCGTATCGCTATTGAGAAGGTTGAGAAGGCTCTGCGTTATGCTTATCGCGACCGCAAGGCACGCAAAGGTGAGTTTCGCGCGCTTTGGATCCAACGTATTAATGCCGGTGTACGTGAGCAAGGTCTTACCTATGCCCGTTTCATCAATGGCTTAAAGCGTGCCGGAATTGCCCTCGACCGCAAACAGCTTTCCGAGTTGGCGGCAACCGAACCGGTGGCATTCAAGGCTTTGGTCGATCAAGCACAAAAGGCTTTAAAAGCTTAATCTCAGCCAAGACCATCCTGGCTTTCGCTGGGATAATGTCGATGGTATGGTTTGCGCTATTGATCCTAGCGCCTAGAGAATGATGATGTCCGAAGCCGCCGCACTCAAAAAAAGCCAAGACGAGCTGAGCATCCTTAAAGAGGAATTCTCAGCCGCCATTGCAACAGCTAAGGATGCAGCGGCACTCGATGAAGTGCGCGTCAGTGCGCTTGGCAAAAAGGGGCGCATTACTGAGCTGCTCAAGACACTAGGCGCGCTCGCACCCGAGATTCGTAAAGAAAGAGGGGCTGCTCTTAATATTCTCAAAGATGAAATTTCATCTAAACTTGAAGCCCGGCAAAAAGAATTATCGCACGCCGAACTCAACACGCGGCTTGAAAAAGAACGCATTGACGTAACCCTACCCGTCCGGCCGCAACCCGATGGCCGCGTGCATCCGATCTCTCAAACCATAGACGAAATCGTCACACTTTTCGGTGCCATGGGGTTCACTGTCGCTAAGGGCCCCGATATCGAAAGTGATTATTATAATTTCACGGCACTCAATATCCCGCCCGATCACCCGGCTCGCGACATGCAGGCAACTTTTTATCTGCCGCATCAGGGCGAACATCCCACGGCTCTTCGCACACAAACTTCGCCCGTACAGATCCGTACCATGATGAAAGAAAAACCGCCCATACGCGTTATAGCGCCCGGTCGCACCTATCGCTGTGATTACGATATGACCCACACGCCCATGTTTCATCAAGTCGAAGGACTTGTGATTGATGAAAAAATACATATGGGGCATCTTAAGGGCTGCCTGATGGATTTCCTGCGCAGCTATTTTGGTATCAAGGATTTACCGATACGCTTTCGCCCGTCCTACTTTCCATTCACTGAGCCAAGCGCTGAAGTTGACATCGGTTGCTCACGCAAGAGCGGAGAGTTGAAATTAGGAAATGGCGGTGATTGGCTCGAGATCCTTGGTTGCGGCATGGTGCATCCGAATGTACTGAAGAATTGCGGTATCGATGCCGAACGCTATCAGGGCGTCGCTTTCGGAATGGGCGTTGAGCGCATCGCCATGCTGAAATATGGCATTCCCGATCTACGTACTTTCTTCGAAGCCGATTTACGTTGGCTCAAACATTATGGCTTTCTCCCACTTGATATTCCCAATCCTGCTTTGGGCAGTAACGGGACCACTGCCAGATAGAATGGGTAACTTTTGTCCGCTTTGTATAAAATAGCAGGTGTCGTTGTCGGCGCCTTTCTTCTGGTTTTATGCATCTGTGGCGTCGCACTCTGGACAGTGGGCTGTGTATTTATGGTGACTTTGCTCCCTTTTTCTATCGACAAGTATATTAGCCGCTGGCTGAATGGCTGCGTCTATGCTTGGGAGTTTTTTATCTCGGTCATCGCTGTATTTTTTCAACCCAAAAAGCCGGTCATTCCGACCAACAAAAAAGTTTATCAACGGGAGACGTTGCCTTGAAGTTCACCCTGTCCTGGCTGAAACAGCATCTTGATACGTCAGCTTCTTGCGAGGCTATTTGTGACAAGCTCACCGCCATCGGCCTTGAAGTCGAAAAGGTCGAAGATCGTAGTAAAGCGCTGGGCCCCTTTATCATTGCGCATGTATTGAAGGCCGATAAGCACCCCGATGCCGACAGACTAAAAGTATGCATTGTCGACACTGGTAAGGAAAAACTTCAGGTCATTTGCGGCGCACCGAATTGTCGTGCCGGTATAAAGGCTGTCCTCGCCAGACCAGGCGATGTTATGCCCGATAGTGGCGAAGTCTTGAAAAAAGGCGTTATTCGCGGCGTCGAATCACAAGGCATGTTGTGCGCAACTGATGAACTAAAGCTAATTGATGAAGAAACGGACGGCATCATAGAATTGCCTGACAATGCGCCTATCG
>Ga0206839_1001_pt2 | contig 47813 bp, 50 predicted proteins | sample Alteio_BWOrgCont_27_FD_152883 | JGI IMG/M metagenome (GOLD analysis project Ga0206839, IMG submission 152883) | Enriched cells from forest soil in Barre Woods Harvard Forest LTER site, Petersham, Massachusetts, United States -... | ecosystem: Environmental > Terrestrial > Soil > Temperate forest >... | reverse complement strand
AGTGCCAACGGCACGTAGACGGACCCAACATCTAAACTACAACTTTAATTAATTCTTTCTTTTTTTTTAATAGAATTTTCATAGAAACTTGCCAGGCTTCGCGTCTTCGACGCTACGCTAAAATCCGGCGAAGCTCATTAACGCAGTTTGCGAGATAGATAAGCAGTAGCGTAGCGGGACCGGCTACGCCAGTTTACATCGCGAAGACTGCAGTATGATGACGTAAATTTGTGTCAATATTGTGTTGACATGAATTTATGTCATTCACACAGTTTGCGAGATAGATAAGAAGAAGTGAAGACGGACTGGCTACGCCCGTTTATATACCTGTCTTCACATCTTCGATGCTACGTCGATTTTTCTTGCTGTTGACTCATGTCGAATGCATTCACTATCAAAATAGATAAAACAATATATACTAGATAATAATATTCGAAAATAATTAATGGAGAGTTTATGTCCAAATACAATACTTCTAGTCCTAATTCAAGCAATAAGAAGAGCTATAAAAGCAATACATCAAAAAAGAGTGGTTTTTCAATCAAATCAAGATCTGGTGGTTTTAAGCGTCCAAATGGACGAAATATGGCAGTGGTGAGCTATGATCCCCAAATGCTTATCAAAAAAGTCGAAGAGCAACAGATAGCCCCGCAATATATATCTAAACATACTTTTGCTGATTTTTTGATAGATAAGCGCATAAAAGAGAATATTGCTAAAAAAGGTTATGTAAGCACGACACCCATTCAGGATCAAGCGATTCCCGTATTATTGCAGGGTAAAGATGTTATTGCCACTGCAAATACTGGAACAGGTAAGACTGCAGCGTTCTTAATTCCGTTAGTTCATAATGTCTTAACAAACAAGACGCGTAAAGTTTTAATTATTACTCCTACTCGTGAGCTCGCAGCTCAAATTCAAAGTGAATTAGCATTTTTCAAATCTGGCACGGGTCTTAACTCGTCCCTCTGTATTGGTGGCTTGAGCCTTAATACTCAAATGCAGCATCTCAAAAAAAATCCAGAATTTATTATAGGCACTCCAGGCCGATTAATTGATCTGGAAGAAAACAAAAGCTTACACTTTAATACGTTCGATGCTATCGTGTTAGATGAGGTTGATAGAATGCTCGATATGGGATTCATCAATGATATTAAGCATATTATAAAGAGATTACCGCAAAAACGGCACTCTTTATTCTTCTCAGCAACTATTCCGGGAACGCTTAAAAGCGTGATGGATAGATTCTTACACAATCCAATTTCTATCAGTGTCAAAACACAACAAGTTGCACAGAACGTAAACCAAGATATTATCAAGACCGAATCTAGAAATAAGCTGGAACTGCTCCATGATTTATTGATTAAGCCTGAATTTACACGCGTTATTATTTTTGCACGAACCAAACGAGCGGTCGATAGGCTTGCAACAATGCTTAAAGAACGTGGATTTGAAGTGGCTGCAATACATGGTGATAAAACTCAAGCGCATCGTAAAAAAGCGCTTGAAAAGTTTAAAGAAGATAACGTAAAGATTCTTCTTGCTACTGATGTTGTTGCGCGCGGCATAGATATAGATGATGTATCTCATGTTATTAATTATGATTTGCCCCAGACTTACGAAGATTATATACATCGTATTGGTCGAACTGGACGCGCAAGTAAAGTTGGTCAAGCGATAACGTTTGTTGAGTAATAATTGAGCTCTAGCGCTTCTTTTTGATTTTTATCAGAGCAGAACCTTTATGTATAGCCATATGATCTGTCTTATCGCTTTTAATTAGATATAGCGGTTCTTCTTTTGAAGCATGTACAGTATAGCCCTTAAAAGAAATTTCTGAAGTAATTTTTTTCTTTATAATTCCGCGAACATAACCCGCTTCAGAATTCCATTCAACATGATCGCCTACTTTAAAATTATTTGACATAGTGATCCTTAGTTATCGCGCAAACTCAGTAGCTTTTCCAGTACGATCATAAAAAATATATTTTTCTAAAATATTTTCGTTCAATTCAAGAAGCGAATTCAAAGCAATGGCGCTTATCTTTTCGTTTATATCACACCAAAACACCAGACGTAAAGCGCAGGTGAGAAAAACTATTGAATTTAAGAGGTTAAAGAAGTATTATGAGTTAAAAGTAACACTACGTGTAACCTTTAACTCACGAATGAGCATGGAAAAAGCTAGTATCCTGAAAATATTACGATCCCAAGCTTCAGTCTTTAGCTTTAAAGATATTTTGCTATCTAATCATGACGTTAATCCACTACTTTTGAAAAGACGGCTCAATTATTATGTTAAAAAGGGGGAACTTTATCATATTAGACGGGGATTATACGCAAAAGACAAGAATTACGATAGATTAGAGTTGGCAACTCGTGTATTTACTCCGTCATACGTCAGTTTTGAAACAGTTCTGAGAGAAGCAGGAGTAATCTTTCAATATTATTCTACGATTTTTGTTGCAACCTACCAAACTAAAGAAATCGCATGTGATGGACAGGCATATTCATTTAGAAAAATTAAAGACACGATTCTCACTAATAGTGCAGGAATTGAAAAAAGGGGCTTTTATTTTATAGCAAGTAAAGAACGAGCTTTTTTAGATATGCTGTATCTTAATAAAAATTATCATTTTGATAACTTGTCACCATTGGATTTTAAAAAGGTGCTCGCGTTATTACCCATTTATAATAATAAGAGAATGGCAAAAGAAGTGCCAACTTATTTTAAAGATGTTGATGCGCATACAAAATAATAGGGGCTCGCTATGATGATCGATATGGCAACACACAAGAGTATTCTTATTCGGGTCTTGAAAGATATTTATACAGACTTAACTATTGGACCATTTTTAGGTTTTAAAGGTGGTACTGCAGTTTATCTATTTTACGATCTCAATCGATTTTCAGTGGATTTGGATTTTGATCTACTTGACCCATTAAAAGAAAAGTATGTTTTCGCGCAAGTAAAAAAGATTCTAGAAGAATATGGAACGGTCAAGCAGGCAGATGAAAAAAAGTACTCACTTTTTTTTAAATTAGCATATGCGGAAAATCAAACAAATATTAAAGTCGATATTAATCTGAGACATTTTGGATCGCAATACGAAGTAAAATCGTATTTGGGTATTTCTATGAAAGTGATGGTTAGAGCAGATATTGTTGCTCATAAAATGGTTGCTCTCATAGAGCGTAATGCAAATCGCGATCTTTTTGATACCTATTTTTTTCTAAAAAATAACTGGCCTATTAACGAACAAATTATTAAGCAAAGAACGGGTCTGTCGATGTCAGATTTTTTAAAAAAATGTATCGATAAACTTGATCACTGGGATAAACGCCATATTTTGTCTGAATTAGGAGATTTGTTAGATGCCAAACAAAAGCAATGGGTTAAAGACAAGCTTCTTGATGAAACAATTTTTTTGCTGCGGCTAAAGCTTGAAAACCATCATTTTGAAAGTTAGCCCAATTAACTCTTCCCATTTCCAACTATAATCAGGCTCAGTGGGGCATCAAAAAACAGTGGGTATAAAAGGCGCATATTGCTTTTATATACCCTAACTTATTAAGATACGAGTGGCAGTACTTAATTTTTTATGAGCATAAGTAAGAACAAAAGAAGTGATAATTATGAATGGAAAAAATCTATTTTATATTCTCATGTATAGCACCACAATAATCGGCAGCATGACAGATCAATACTTTTCTCTCAGCTCGAGCTTAAACTATCTGTCGGGTCTTACCGCAAAACAAGCGGCAACGCAGAGAGCTGGTATAAAGCCTATAGAGATCAACCTAAAAAATATACATCTTCAGTCTCCTGATGCTCAGAATAAAGACGCTTTTGCATCTGGATTAGAGATTTTTTCACGTACACCTGATGCAAGAAAAGATGCGAGCACAATCGCAAAGATCAAAGCAGATGCAATAGAATTATTAAAAATAGATAAGAATTTCATAGATCAAGTAGAAAAGATACTTAAAAATATAGGATTTACTCCCGAGCAAATTAATAAAGAGACTGCGCTTTTTAAGAAAATACAACCAAAGCCGGTCCAAGCGCCGTCAGGGACCGTAAAAATAAGTATCAAAATGTTCCCACATATAAAAAATCAGCTGGATATACTTAAAGCAATGGATGTAAAAACGCCAGAAAAAAAAGAGGCCCAACGAGATAGAGCAAATGAATATATGAATGTACTGGAAGAATATGTATTAAAAAATAAAGGTGCATTAATAAACAATAAGAACAAGATCCAGGAAATTGAAGCAACGTGCAAAGCAATTTTATCGATAACCCCTTTAACCATATCAACTGTTATAAAGACACTGAGAAATGCTGGTTTTGATCAATCGTATATATATAAATTAATTACCGATACGTACGAAAAACAAATTAAATTTATCGAATCTGAGGCGGGACTTGGGAGCCGGAATATATCTCAAAAAGGAGAACGACCAAACAAGGGGCCATGTGATGATATCTCAGACGCGTTAAGTTATGGTATTGCAATATCGAGCGAAGTTATACCATTAAAGACAAAATTGGACGTAGAAAGCGGGCTCAGTAAAATCGAAGATGATTTTCTTAAAAAAATAACAGCGCTTCAAGCTGGTTTAGATGCTTTCTTAAACAGTAGCGATAACATTAAGCAAGCATTTTATCACTGTACGCAATTAACCGTAGATGCGTATAGTAAAATGATTGAGATTAGAAGACCAATATATTGCAGAAGAAACGAACTCGAACATGAAAAACTTCAAAGCGGAGAATGCACATCATATATATCATTTTATGGCCTTCTCGAGTCTATTGGCGATTTAATAGCTCAATACGCAAAAGCAAATATAACCAAAATCCAAAAAGCAAATATACAACAGAAAATAATTAACCAACTCAATAATTTTATATACTATAACACGCCAAGCGCCAAAGTTCAGATATGCCAGCAGTGTCTCGGACGGGATATTTTTAGATGGATAAGAGGTGAACAGCATCCGGAAGACTTCTGGGGAACACCCGGAGGACTGCCTCCAAAACCAGAAGCCCATAAGGATTACGCAAACGATCTCACTATCCAGTTTAAAAAAATTACCGATTTCTTTGAAAAATTACCCCTCAAAGAGAAAAACGCAAGCACTGAAAGCGGTATAATTTCAGCTCATCATATTCATGAGATGTTAAATAAAGCTTTAAAACGTGAGATTGAGTACTAGGCTAAATAAACAAGGGTCAGCTTCTTGAAATTAATCTTTAAATAAATGCTGTAAATAGTATTCAGGATTATCTAAAAAGCGTTTCGTGATCTGAAAATGATCAGTTTGTTCGTAAGTTACCGTTTTTAATGTACCAAAATCACACGAATAAATAGTTGCGTTGGGATATGCAAGAAGTAACGGCGAGTGGGTTGCGATAATAAACTGTGTACTTGGGTTCTTGCACATTTCGAAAATTATAGCCATGAGTGATAACTGACGTTGGGGTGAAAGTGCTGCTTCGGGTTCGTCAAAAATATAAAAACCAGCAGAGCCTAAACGGCTTTTAAAAAAAGAAAGAAAACTTTCTCCATGAGACTGTGCATGAAGTGATTTGCCTCCGTAGGGAGTATATGCATTTCCGTCTTCTCGTGCTAAGTGATCAATATAATTCGCAATATTGAAAAAACTTTCGGCTCTAAAAAAATAACCAGATCTGGGTTTTGCTCGCCAAGAAAGCGTAACTTGTTGTGCTAAGAGTTCGCTGCCCGAATACGTTTCCTGTTGCCCGGTTTTAAAAGTAATATTTCTATTGCCACCTTCAGCGCCAAAGCCGGCACGATTGGCGATTGCTTCAAGTATCGTCGATTTTCCCGTACCATTTTCACCAACAAAAAAAGTGACTTGTTTATAAAATTCGATATCTTTCAAATTTTTTATTATGGGTAGACAAAATGGGTATTGCTGAAAATTAATATCGGCGGCAAAATTAACTTTAACTTTATCTAATAGGGGGCCATCGATGTGAAGATTAAGTTTTTTTGTGTTTTTTTTCATATACATAATACTATAACAAGAATAGCTCTATTTGATAAGAGCAGTCTCCCCATCAAGAAACGATTCTCATGGTATAAAACTGCACTTATGAGATAATACTCTCGATATAACTTTAACAAAACAAAATAAGGAGGTGAATTTTATGAATAAATTAGTAAAGCGTTGTCCATGGGCCGTAAGTGACCCATTACTCATGGCATATCACGACACTGAATGGGGAGTTCCGGTTCATAACGATAGAAAGTTTTTTGAGATGCTTATTTTAGAAGGCATGCAAGCGGGCTTAAGTTGGATGACTATATTGCGCAAGCGTGAAAATTTTCACAAAGCTTTTGATAATTTTGATCCAAAAAAAATTGCGCATTATAACGAGCAAAAAGTTAAAACTCTTTTAACAGATACCGGCATAATTAGAAATCGATTAAAAATCAATTCTGTTATTCAAAATGCAAAATGCTTTTTAGTAGTGCAAAAAGAGTTTGGGAGCTTTGACAAATATATTTGGAAATTTGCATACGAAAAACCAATTATAAATGGCTGGAACAGCATAAAAGATATCCCTGCACGAACTGAACTCTCAGACACGATAAGCAAAGATCTCAAAAAACGGGGCTTTAAATTTGTAGGATCAACTATTTGCTATGCATTTATGCAAGCAACTGGTATTGTAAATGATCACGTAAAAGACTGCTTTAGGTTTTCATCCCCAAAATAATAAATAGGGCAATAGAACCTTAAAAGTTTATGGTAAACGATCTTTTCTTTTTGTCTTGAGCAGCTTGTATATCAAGAACTGCGAGATCAAAATGGCCTTGGTAGACATGTTGAGCGCGTAATCGCATAGCGTGTTGAGCAGCTTTATCTACGATGTTTTTAATATCAGCCGCGTTACAGTGTTTGGTAGATTGCGCCAGCTTTTTAAAATCAACGTCATTGCCAAGCGGTCTGTTTTGAGCATAATGTTTAAATAACGCTTCACGCTTATTGATGTCGGGCAATGGGATTTCGATAATAGTATCAAATCGTCCAGCTCGCGTGAGAGCGGGATCGAGTGCGTTTGGTATATTGGTCGCGGCTAAAATAATTACTGAGTCATCTTTATAAAAGCCGTCCATTTGGGTTAAGAATTCAGTAACTGTTCTTTTTGTCTCTTCACCTGCGCCGTCATTTGATGTGTTGCGCGAACCAATGGCATCTAACTCGTCTATAAAGATAATCGTTTTGCCTTTGCTATTACCCTGAGCTTTTGTTCGAGCTTTATCAAATAGTTCACGAACGCGCTGAGCTCCAACTCCAACATATTTTTCTACAAAATCTGAACCCTTTGCTTGGATAAATTCGCACCCAGATTCTTCAGCAATAGCTCGCGCGAGCATTGTTTTACCTGTGCCTGGAGGGCCGACAAGTAGTATCCCCTTTGGGAATGGCAAACCAAAATGGGCATAATCTACTGAACCAGAAAGCATGTCAGTCAGATCTTTTATATTCTGATCAACGTCGCCCACAAGCCGTTTAAAGCCTTTATTTGTTGTTTTTCCATTAAATACAACATCAAGTGCGTTCAGTTGTGATTCGACATCTTTTTCCCCTTTAATTTTTCGCTCGTGAAGCATCTTTTTCATTGCATCGATAAAGTGCTTTTCTTGAATCTCTTGTACATTATCTTTCAGAGCAAGAGATCCTGCTTTTTGAACAAGCTCTTTAATATCAGCAGGACTATAGTTATGTGCTGCCTGGGCTATTTTGTTTTTGTCTACTGCTTGTGACAGGGGAATACCCTGGGTATAATGGTCAAGCAATAGTTTTCGCTTTGCAAGATCCGGTAATTCTACTTTTATAATTTTATTAAAACGGCCCGGGCGTAATAAAGCCGCATCTATACTTTCTGGGTGATTAGTAGCGCCAATAACGATAACCGAATCATCTTCTTCAAAGCCATCCATTTGGGTTAAGAGCTCAGTAACCGTTGAATCTAAGACACTGCCTTGCCGTTTGCCAAGCACATCGATTTCATCAAGAAATAAAATAGTCTTTCCTGATTGACTTAATTGAGCTTTTTGACGCGCTTCTTTAAATGCATCGCGAATCTTTTGGCCACCTTCGCCTACCCATTTATCAATAAATTCAGATGCAGAAACTGCCATAAATTCACAGCCAGCTTCTTCTGAAAGTGCTCGTACCAGCGTTGTTTTACCTGTTCCAGGAGGACCTGAAAGTAGAATTCCCTTGGGGATAGTAAGATTAAACTGTTTGAACTTTTTACTATCTTTAATCTGTTCAACCAGTTCTTTAATTTCATCAGGAACTGCCGCTACCAGACGATCAAAACCTTTTTTTCTGGTTTTATTTTTGTGTGCGAGATCGAGTATAACTTTAATACGTATATTCAAGCTTTTATCGAGTCGTTCCTGATTTTTTAGAACGTCGACAATGCTTTCAAGATAATGTTTAAAACTAATCTGCTGAACAGTTTCTTGATGCGCATGGAGCTGAGCTTGGCTATATAGTTTTTTAAGATCTGCGTACGTAAAATTATAGCAGAGTGAAGCTATTTTTTGTAAATCGACCGAAGAATCGTTTTTTATTGCGCTATTCGCATTAAGTTCTGTCAAATATTTTAATCGCTCAGAAAGACTAGGAACCGAGAGCTCAATTACCGTATCAAATCTGCCCGATCTCACAAATGGCTTTTCACTCGCACCATCTGTATGGCATGCAATTATAACAATTATTGACTCATCAGAATCAAAGCCATCAAATAGGTCTGTGAGTGTAGGGTCAGTTTGGTTGTTAGTAAAAGAAAAATCATCAACAAAAAGAACTGCTTTTTTTGCTTGATTATTTTGGGCTTGCCAACGTCCGTTTCGTATATACCACTGAGAATTCTGCGTAAATTCTCGAGCTGTGCAATACATAAAAGCGTGCTTTCCAAGTTCTTCTGCAAGAGCTTTTGCCAGTCTTGTTTTTCCCATTCCTGGGCGTCCAACCAAACAAATACCGCGTGGTAATTCTAGAGAACTGTGGGTAAATGGATTGCTAAAATAATCGACTATGAGCTGGATTTCTGCCGGAATCGAGCCACTAAGATCTTTCAGACCCGTACTATTCATGTGCGAATAATGCGAGATTATAAGTGCTATGAAAAAAAATGTTTTAATCCAATAAAATTTCGTCGACATCAATATTCTCCGTCAATTGGTAGCTTAAATGTGCCTACTATTCTAGAGTTTAAGGTAAGTTTTTTTATTTTCAAATGGGTATGGTCTATTCTGGAGATTGATTTGGTTTGTTTGATTGCGAATTTGATTGATTCTGTTTTTATTTTCGATCTATTGTGATTCGGTAGTGATCTCTGGTTCAATTGTTTTTTTGTGGATTGTTAATCTATTTTTTATGCAAAATTTAGGCAAAATTAAAAATTCCCTTGCAATCTGATACTACCGCTATCAAAGTGCAAGGGAATTTTACGTAAAATAGTACTATGAGAAGAAAATTTCGAATCGAAAACAATTTGCGTACAGCAACAAACTCGTGAACTATTTTTACTCGAGCTTCACAAAATAACACAGGCATTTTTATCAAGACATCCAGTTTCTTGTTCAGCATCAGGTTTTACTAACTGTTCTGGGTTAACTGGTTTTTGTTGAGAAGCCATGATAAGCTCAGAAGCTTGATTTTGCCAAATTCTTAAGAGGGTATTATCTGAAGAGTTCCTGTTAGTAAAATTTTTTAAAATACTTGCTAAAAATTTGCCATTTGGTGAAAGCATAACCGTTGTATCAGGACTATTTGCGTCTTGAATAGTTTGTGTTGAAGAAAATTGATTATGACTGTTTTGCCAAATCTGTAAAGTTTTATTCTTAGTGAATGCCAAAAATCTATTGCATGGTGAAAATTTTGGATGACAAAAAAGATGCACTTTTTGAATTACTTGGTACAGCTTAAATTGATTGTTCGTGAGTTTCCAAATTTTCATGTCCGTGCCGTTTGTTCCATCGCTTGCAGTATATGCAAAGAAAGTTCCATTTGGAGAAAGAGTTATGCCTCCAGAATTACGTTCTTGAATAGATTGAACTAACTCGAAGTCATTTTCAGTTTTTTTATAAATTTTATATGTATCGATATGGTGATTGTTATGAATTTGATTTCGTAAATGACAGAGTAAAAATTGACCATCAGGAGAAAACTGGGCAGAGCAAACAGATTCTTCTTTCGCAAGTGATGTTTTGATGGGGGTTAAGCTGTCATTTTGTATATCCCAAATCTCAATTTTTTCATGAGATATGATCGCCATACATTTGCTATCAGGGGAAAATTCGTGACATTCTCCGGTTAATGTTTTTTTTAATTTAAGTTGATTATTTTTTATTTGCCAAAATTGTATAAATCGTGCAGCGTCAAAAAGACTGGTATACGTCATATCGACATCAGCGGCGGTGAGATATTTTCCATCAGGCGAGAATTTTAATTGATTGCCATTCTTCGGACCATCAAGTTTTTGTAAAAAGGTACATTCGCCATCGCGTATTTGATATAACTGTATAGTTGTATTTGTATCGGTTCGCCGTTCTTTATCTAATAAGCCATATCTGCCAGCAGCGACTAAGTAAGCATTATTAGGCGAAAAGGCCATATTGCCTAATTTTTTGAAAGCTTTTTCTGGTATTTTAAATTGATCAAATTGATTGTTGCTTAATTTTCCTACGCTTATTTGCGTAGCTTTATAGCCTATTTCACCTATTTCTTGACTCAGTGCGAGATTCTTACTATCTGGTGAAAACTTTATACTGTTAAGATATCCTCCTGCTGTAAGTTTTTGTATTTCTTCCCACACATCTAGGTAGCTTAAAATAATATGGTGTATACCTACTATTGTTGAAACATCATCTAAAAACGGACATGATTGTAGATCAGGTTGTTTTGATTTTACTAAAATTGGCACAATGCGATCTTTAGGTTTAAGAGCTGTTTCTTGGGAGTATGCAGTTTGTGCAAAGAGTATCACTAGGATAGGGGTTAATTTCTTCACGTAAGAGCCTTTTAGTATTTAAATTTTAAAATAATTTATATTAGAAATATACACCTTTTTAATAATTTGTCAATACCAGCTATTTTATAAATTTTTTGACTCGTATTAATCTGACCATACAAGATAGGCTCACCAAGAAGAATAGTTTTGGAACTTATTATAAAAATTATAAGAGTCTGGTATTCTTTGAGTAATCTTTCGTTTATTTCTTTATAATTTTAAAAAAATTAAAAATCACATGAATTCTATACATTTAATATTTGCATGTACGTTATTGCAGCACAATTTTTTTATAGCAGCTTCAAAAGACGTGAGCTATTATAAAAAGGGGGATATTCGGTATGACGAATTACGTAAAGGGTTCAATAAAAGATTTGAGAAGTATCCAAAAATTATTGCCTACTGCACAAGCACCGAAGGGGTTTGCAAAGCCGTAAAATATGCCGCAAAAAATAAACTGCCCATCGCAATTAAAAGTGGTGGCCACTGTCTTGAAGGCTTCTCGGGTAACACGGGCGGGATGGTAATTAATCTTTCTGGATTAAACAAAGCACAATTAACTCGCGATATTATTACAGCGGGACCAGGAGCAACGTTAGCAGAATTATACGATATTTTACTACCAAATAATAGAATTATTCCAGCAGGATCATGTGCCGGTGTTGGTATTGCAGGTCTTACGTTGGGTGGCGGCTATGGGCTGCTCAGTCGGCAGTTTGGCTTAACGTGCGATAGTTTAATTGGGATAACTATGGTTGACGGGACGGGAAAAATTCACCGCGTAACGGGTAATTCAGTAGGTGATAAAGAATTGCTTTGGGCGTGTAGAGGGGGCGGTGCTGGTAATTTTGGCGTTATTACGTCTCTCGAGTTTAAGACGCATCGAGCTCCGAAACAACTGAGTGTATTTCGCTTTCGTTCATTTAAAATCGATACGGCAAGAGCACGAAAAATTTTAAAAAATTGGTTTGCATTAACAGAAAATTTACCCAATTCATGTTATTCAGCTTTTGTCTTAAATAACAAAACAGTATATATTTTGCTGACCAATACGGGTAAAAATACAAAAAATTTAGAAAAAATCGTAAAAAAGCTGTCAGAGTTATCTGACAAAACGAGCAGTACTTTGGATAAGTCCTTTAGTGAAGCAGTGAAAATGTTCTATGGTCAGCGTGGGCCACTATTTTGCAAAAATGCTTCGTGTGGTCTATATAAAAGTTTTAACGAAATTGCGCCGTGTATTAATCACGTTATTGACGAAATTCGAGCGACACCGGGATTACTATTGCAAATAAATACACTTGGTGGTGCAATCGATTCTCAAAAATATGAACAGCGATCTTCGTTTGCCCATCGATCTTACCGGTACATTTCAGAATTACAAAGTTACTGGAACAGTGCTAAACAAACAGATTTTTTTCTTAAAAAATTCCAGCATATTCAAGATATCTTTGCCAATCTTGCAATAACAGCCCAGTATCGAAACTATCCAGATATTAATTTAAATAATTGGGAATGCGCATATTACGGCAAAAATTACGCGAGACTGCAAAAAATTAAACGGCTTTACGATCCAGATAATTTATTTAGGTTCGAGCAATCGATAAGATTAAAAGTGCATTAATCTCGCGTTATTCTATAGCAAAGTTAAAATAGCTACTATCTTGATGCGGTGAGTGGGGCTCGTCTTTTAATGTAAAGTGCCACCATTCTTCTGCGTAATTTTTAAAACCATGCTTTTCCATGGCGTTTTTGAGATATGTTCTAAGCTTTTTATATTTGTGTTTAATTAAATTATTTTCGTAATGTGATGCAGTATCGAATAAATCAAAAGATGAACCCATATCGATAGTGCCGTCATCTAAGAACGTAATTTTATAGCCGTCTAATAATACCCGTTCTTTTTCTTTAACATTATGGGGTTTTTGGCCAATTTTAATTAGTGTGAGATCAACCGTGCTGCCTCTGCTATGTCCTGAGCGTTTTGCGACGTAACCAAGCTCAAATACGTCTGCTTTATTAACGCGTGGATAGTACTGTTTTTTCTTGCTTTGATCAGAAATCTGCTCGCTCCAGCGTACAAAGTGATCAACTGCTTGTTGTGGTCTATAGCCATCGTAAACTACTAAACAGTAGCCGTCTTTTTTGACTTCTGCTTGAACTCTTTTTAGTGCTTGCGCAGCTTGGTTTGTTACGATTAGAACTGGTTTGTTATACCCATCTATTTTTTCGCCAATAAAATTTTCTTGAGTTGCATATCTCAGCGAAATAATTATAGTGGGATCTACTTCGTGCAAATACACAAAGCCATTGGCTTTTGCATGTTCAGAAAGAGCATTGCAGAGTTGTGCAGGTAATAAGCAACTAAGAAATATAAATAAAAAATTATGTGTGCGATTAAGCATAAATATTACTTTCCTGTTATTAAGCCGAACTGGCCTTCGTGTGCATTATAAGAAAAAATTTCGCCGGTTTCGAATTTATACACCCATGCGTGAATAGCAAGTTTTTTGTTTGCAATAGACGGGTATAATTTGAGATTTTCAATTTGAGCAAGCACGTTTTCTTGGATAAGTATCGTTTGCAGTTCGCTTGGATCAAGATCGTGATAGTTTTTTTTAACGAGATCTACCGTGGGCATAATATGCTTATGAATCCAGTTATAAAATTGGGGTAATTGTTTGAGTTTGTCGAGCATAGTTGCCGCTTGGACTGCCCCGCAATGAAAGTGGCCACAGACAATAATATCTTTTATGCCGAGCTCACTTACGGCAAATTCGATACTAGCCTCTTCGCTGCTGCCGAGCCCCGTTGGGGGTATAATATTTCCTGCATTACGGACAATAAATAAATCTCCCGGTTCTGCCATAGTAATGAGATGTGGATTTATGCGCGAATCTGAGCAGGTAATAAAGAGCACTTCAGGTTTTTGTCCTGATACAAGCGCATGAAAGAAATCTTTCTTTATGGGAAAAACTGTCGTTTGAAATTGATGTAAGCCTTTGATAAGTTTTTTCATGTATTTGGACGCCAATAAACTATGTTAACTGTTTTGTATACTCTAAGTGTACCGGATTTATAGATAAATCACAGGAAATTTTTTATCACTAAACAAGCAGGCTTTCGCTTTTTAAACGAATGCGTATACTGAAATAGTTACGGAAAACGATTAAATTCAGACCAAAGAACTATGCTATGAACGATTCAATTCAAACACTTACCAAACGCATTTTAGAAATTCGGGATGCACGTAACTGGAAGCAGTTTCATAACCCCAAAGATCTTGCACTTTCACTCGTGCTTGAATCTACCGAAGTACTTGAACTATTTCAGTGGAAAAATGGCGAACAGATTGAAAAATATTGCGCGCAGCATAAAACAGAACTTGGTGAAGAACTTTCAGATGTTCTTTATTGGGTACTCTTACTGAGCCATGATTTACAAATAGATCTTGCGCACGCATTCGAAGATAAAATGAAAAAAAACGAACTCAAATATCCGGTTGAAAAAGCCCGCGGGGTAAGCACTAAATATACCGAGTTATAATATTACATAAGTGAGACAAATTATGTTCAAATCAAAAAAAATATGTTGCCAGAGTTGTGCAATGCCTCTATCGAAAGATCTTAAGCACGCAGGTACAGAGAAAAATGGCGAAAAAAGTAGCACGTACTGTATCTACTGTTACCAAAACGGCGTATTTACTGAACCTGATATTACGCTTGAACAAATGGTTGACAAAGTGAAAGCTAAACTTAAAGAATTTTATATACCCGGCTTTTTATCTGGTTTTTTCACCAAAAATATTCCCCACTTAAAGCGCTGGCATAAAAGTAACAAGAATGTCTGAGAATATACTCTATCTCGCGTCAAATTCACAGGCGCGAAAGCAATTACTCTCAGATGCAGATATACCGTTTCAGGTAATTTCTCATAGTGCTACTGAAGAGTTTGATGCTTCTCTGGGACTTGAAGAGATTGTGAGCATACTTGCTGTTCGCAAATTGGCGCATGTAATTTTGCCTCAAATATCAATCCAAAGGGAACTATTTGTTGTAACGGCTGATACGCTCGTGCGAGACAAATTTGGAATTATTCAAAATAAGCCGAAAGATATAGAAGACGCTAAAACAAAAATTCGAGCTATTTCTGGTAAATCACAAGTGTGTACGGCGTTTTGTTTGGAAAAACGGGAATTTACTGGTCAAATTTGGGTCACAAAAGCGCAAATAGTGCAAGCAGTTACTTCTGATTGCTATTTTGAAATACCCGATTCTTGGATTGATAGATATCTCGAGCATGTAGATGTGCTTAATATAGCTGGCGCTGTTGCAATCGAGCAGTACGGCGCACAGTTTTTAAAAGAAATTCAGGGGTCGTATAGTGCTATTCTTGGGTTACCCCTATTTGAATTACGAGGAGCGTTAACCAAACTAAATTTTTTTTGAATGTGTAAGTCACCAGATGAGAATAGAATAATTGGCAAAGTATATTTAAGCGTACTGTTCAGTTTTTTTATGTTTCAGGCGCATCGCAAGAAATTTAATACGTTCAGTATTTTTTTGCGTAGTTAGGCAGTGCCGAACACATGAATGCAATACGAGACAAATAACGAGCATACCGCCGATATACTTTTTCATAGTGTTCCCCAAAAAATAATCAAGCTATCTTATGTACACTATTAAAATATCAAAAATAGAATTAAAATTGCAACAAGTTTGATTTTATTATTTTTGAAATAAAAAAATATCTTTTGGGGATTCGTTTGCTCAAGATATCTAATTAGTAGATAATTTTTTTGGCTTCCAGCGCTTTAAGAGTTCTCTGCAAAGTATATCTTTTGCATCCCGTTCGGGATGATTTTCTGCCGTCATAGTAGCGCGCGCAATAGTAGCTGCAAGCGTTGAATTATCGTAGACTTTAGAATCAATTTGATCTATCGCTGGTAATAAATTTCGTTGTGTGATCTTACGTATTTCATCTTCGTTTATGCCTTCGTATAAGATAGTTTCGAGAAGCATAAAGAAATCGATAATATCACTCTGTAGCTCTTCTTGGGATGGATTTTTTCTATAATGCGTATTTAGCTGGTTATTTAAACCATTGCGTAATGCTTTATCAACTAATTTCTTAACGCCTTCCTGTTCATTATCCAATAACCATTTAAATAGTTCTAATAATTCATATGAAATAACAAACTGATTGTTATATTCAAAATTATCATGGTTCATAGTTGTTCCTGTCGTGGGTGTTTATTTTTGCATGTTTTCAAAAAGTTGGCGCAATCGAGCGATCCGTTGGCTAACCGGCGGGTGAGTCGAAAAAAGTGCCATAAGGCCCTGCACCGTAAACGGATTAACAATAAATAAATGGGCTGTTGCAGCCCGTGCGGTATCTTGATTATCTAAATGGTGCGCTGCCGTGTTTGTTTGTAATTTTTCAAGTGCAGCTGCAAGAGCGAGTGGGTCATGACAAGTCTCAGCTCCCGATTCGTCAGCGAGATATTCTCGTGATCGAGAAATCGCTAACTGTATAAGCGAAGCTGCGATAGGCATTAAGATAGCAAGTAGTATCAAGACTAAAACGTTCGACCCATTCTTGCGGTCGTTATCAGATGATTGCATAAAACTCATATATCTAAGCATATTTGCAATATACGTAATCGCTGTTGCAAGAGTGGCTGCTACCGTACTTATTAAAATATCACGGTTTTTTACATGCGATATCTCATGAGCAAGTACGCCCCGAAGTTCAGCGCGCGTTAAAATATTAAGTATTCCAGTCGTAACAGCTACTGATGCGTGTGCGGGGTTTCTGCCCGTGGCAAAAGCGTTTGCCATGGGGGTGTTTATAAGCCAGAGTTTTGGCATAGGCAGATCTGCTTTTTGAGTTAATTCTTTTACCATATCGTAGATCCAGCTATACTGGCTTTGGTCAAGCTCTTGGGCATGGTATAAGTTAAGCACAATTTTATCTGAAAAAAAGTAAGAAAAGAAATTCATGAGCAATGCAAGAACAAGCGCAATGGTGATACCTTGTGCTCCACCCAAATAGCCGCCCAATAAGAGCAGTAATCCAGACATACTGGCAAGTAAAATAACCGTTTTTAATTGATTAAACCACATACCCGACTCCAATTTTAATATTTGTTTTTATCAAATCTTGTTGTTTTTGGAAGTTTTATCGCCTCTTCGTCTTCCTCTTCGATATCAAGCCATTCAGTTCGCTTACCAGATGATGCAACATTTTTCTTTAAAGATGCAAGTTTTGTTACCGTATTTTTAAGAATATTTTTACTTATCTCACTTTCAAGATGGAGCTCATCTTGTGCTTTATTAAACATGAAGTTCATCTCTTTTTGCATCTTTTTTATCTGTTTTTGCAAGCGCAGGATCATTTCGACTCCAGCTAGATTTATACCCAGCTTATGGGTTAAATAGATCACTTCTTCGAGTCTATCGACATCTTCTTCAGAAAATAAGCGGGTATTCCCCTCAGATCGCTTGGGGGTAATTAAGCCTTCTTTCTCATAGAGCCTAATTGTCTGCTGGTGAACAGAGAACATTTTAGCAACTGCTGAAATCGAGAAATAACCCTTTTTTCTTTTCATAGCGCTTTAAATTTTATATTAATTTGTGAGATTTTTAATCAAGTATACCATAAAGTTTATAAGAAATCATGCTCAGCTTTGCCCGGCCCTTCGGGTCTGAGTTTTCGCTTAAAACTGAGCAGTTCTTGATTACAGCGGGGTATTTCATGGCAAAAAGTATACGCGCCTAACTAAGAGATTACGTTACACTTGAGTGCAAGATAATAGCAACCCCAGCCCGCTAGTATAACCGATGAAAATCCGAGATAGCTTAAGATCACGCAACTCTTTCTTTTTCGAACTGGCGCTTGCTGCAAGATAACGTTTTGTTTATGAAAAGTAGGGCTTTGAATTTCTTTGTGGGCATATTTTTCTAAGTGGGGTAGTGAGATCGACCGCCTTAAGTAATTTATCGCTGGTGACTGTTCTTCTTTTCCTGTTGCGTAAAATAACGCTGGTTGACAGATTAACGCAAGAAGTAAGTACATGTTTTTCATGAATCACCTTTAGGTAAAAATGCAATAAACTTTTACTAAAAGTAACGTATCTAGTTAATTTGTAAATAAAAAATTATGTTGGGAAGATCATTTATTTTTCTTGCACGTGTTCAAGTGAACTTGTTGTGCAAAGCGTGCTTGTACCAACGTATGGTTTTCGCACTTTGAACCTGATGGTCAACAATGGGCGCAGGATATGTACTAGAATCGCTCGCTTGTTTATACCACTTGTGTATTTGCGCATGAGTAAACGTACGTAGTTCGGGAACCCATTTTTTTATATATTCGCAATGGGGGTCGTATTTCTTTTGCTGAATCCAGGGGTTAAAAATGCGAAAATAAGGTGTTGCGTCTGTTCCCGTAGACGCGACCCATTGCCAATTACCATTATTTACTGCAGGATCGTAATCGACCAATTTCTGCGCAAAATAACGCTCTCCCCAAAGCCAGTTAATCTGTAGATCTTTTACCAAGAAAGACGCCGCAATCATACGTGCGCGATTATGCATAAAACCCGTTTGATTCAGCTGTCGCATGGCTGCATCGACTATGGGAAAACCAGTTTCGCCAGAGCACCATTTTTCAAAAAGTTCTTTATTATTATTCCAGGGGAGATGCTCAAATTGAGAGCGATAAGCATGTCCAAAAACATGTGGGTAGTGGTAGCCAATATACGTAAAAAAGTCCCGCCAATAGAGAGCTCGTATTAATTCATGATTAGATCCCAATTGCTCACGAATTGCCCAATATACTTCTCGTATTGAAACAGTTCCAAATTTATTATGAGCAGAAAGCTCGGTTGTTTTGAATTCTGGATAATCACGCGTTTTTTCATAGTTCTTAAATTTTTTAAGTGAGTTAAGTAATCTAAGCGCATTTTTTCTACCTGCTCGTACATCAAGATTTTGAGAAAGTAACTTTTCTGCCTGAGTAGGTAATACGGTATCTCGTACGCTTTTATCACGAAAAAAATTATAGAGCATGCGTTGATCCGGCTGGGGTACCGCATGAGCGCGTGCAGAATTGAAAAACGGGGTAAATATACGGTATGGTGTACCGGTTTTGGTGAGATGTGTTTCAGGATCTACTAATAAAAGATCATGATAACTTTCAAATATAACCCCCAAATTACGACAAAGAGCTTTTATCTGGTCATCGCGACCGCGGCTAAATGGCGTATAGTCAGTATTTACGAATACTGCGTTAACGTTATAATTTTTTATTATATCTGCAAGAACGGTAACCGGCTCACCGGTATAGACAAATAAGTGACCGTGGGCATGTATGAGCTGGTCTTGCAAATCGAGTAGCGATTCAATCATAAATTGCAAAGCAGGTAAACTGCGATATTTATTTTGTGTACTTATTTGTCGTGGATCAAAAATAAAACAGGGCAGTACCTGCTCAGATTTTTCAAGTGCAGCCAGTAATGCTGAATTATCATGAATTCTTAGATCTCGACGAAAAATCATGATACTTAATTGGTATTTCTTTGCCATTTACAGATCCAAGATTCTAAGTGCTATTTTTTCCAAAAATAGTTAATTATACGTAATTTTGCAATGAAACAAGATTGCGACATTCACAAGCATAAATTATTTTTTAGGTTCAGTGTTAATAATTCCCAGATGAGTGGGTATTTCGCGCAATAATTTTTGTGTCTCATGTGGTGTATGCGGCGAATCACGTAATAAATTAATAGTTTCCAAAAAGTAATAAGCAGTTATATAAATTGCTTGTTCTGCCCAATGGGGAAAGCCCATAACAATTTGTTTCGATCGGTCAGTCAGGGGCGAAAAATGGGTATAATAGCACAAGCGCTCGTAAGTTGCGACATGCTGTTCACCGGCGTTTTTTAATAATTCACCGATAGAAATAAACCAATTGGACGATTTGCTTATTTTTAAGCGCGCCTGTTCGATATTTTTAAAACCAAAAAGTGCGAGCGATTGCTGATCTATCGTGCCATAGTTTTTTTTCAGATAAGCTTGATCTGTAGAAGATAAATTCCAAGAATTTGAGCCGTGTATCGAATCTAAAAATAATATATGGCGCCGTATTTTATTATAGGTGTGATATTTTTCAAATATTTTTGTATCTGAACTGTTCAAACAAAATCTTGCTGTTGCAAATAGTTCAACAAGAGCTCGCGTATGATGAAAACTGCTATAAAAACTGGCCTGATTTAAGCAGCCCAGATACGCACTTGATTCGTCGAGTAACTTTAAAAAGACGTCAGAGCAAAAACTGCCCGATTGCGTATTTTCAAAAGACAATTTTTTGTGAGTGAGTAATACGAGTAAAGCGCCTACAACAGTTTCGAACTTCTTAAACAAAATATTTTGTGCTAAGCCCATGCGTATATTGTTATTCGCATGAGCATATAATATATCCAGTTCTTGTATATTTTGGTTCTGTTCGTTCATAAGTAAAACAAAAAAGCGTGTGATAAAATTTTTAATTAATTTTACCAAGCGCTCATAACAACGCAAGTTAAGATTTTATTGTTCTGATTTATCAGTGTGCTCCAGATATATATTATTCTGTTCGTCCATAAGTGCACGTAATGCAGCATCTAAGTTTGTCCGAACAGGACTCTGTATTTCGGGATATTTTGTTCGAAGGGCTCGTGTCATCGCTATTTCGGTCTCAATAAGTTTGAGTCTCGAATTGATTGCGTCTTGTTTTGAATTCCCGATAAATTCTGAAAACCATTGGTTAATGCGCGTGCAATACGATTCTCTTTGTTTTTGCGCTAATACCCCTGAAAACTGAAGTAAGAGCGCGGCTAAAAATATCTTTCGCAACATATAAAGTTCTCCATTTATATTTGTTTTTACACGTTAAATTTTATAAGAACGACATCACCGTCTTTAACGATATAGTCTTGTCCTTCGGTTTTAATTTTGCCCACGTCTTTAAGCTTTGCTTCAGTGCCATTGGTAAAGAGATCTTCGCAATTAAATATTTCAGCGCAGATAAAGCCCTTTTCTAAATCTGAGTGTATTTCTCCAGCGGCTTTGCGTATAGATAATCCTGATTTGATGGGCCAGGCGTGTATCTCTTTGGGACCGCAGGTAAAAAACGTAATTAAGCCCAAATTTTTATACGTTTTAGAAATAATATCGGGTAAGCCCCGTTCGGATAAATTAAGCATATCCATCATCTCTTTTTGTTCAGGATCAGATAGTTGGCTCAGATCATATTCGAGTTTGGCACTTACGGGCACTACTCGATCTTGCCCAAACGTAGCTACTAATTTTTGGTAATATTTATTGTCACTAAAAATATTGTCAGACATTTCACTTTCAGCAAGATTTGCAATGATTAAGAAATTCTTTGCAGAAAGTAACGGCACCGTTTGAATAGTGTTCTTATGGACAAGATCACGTATTTCTTTTAAGTCTTGCTTATCTAATGCGTTGGTAAGCTGCTCAAGTAGCGTATTTTCTTCGTTAAGCTCTTTTAATAAAGGCGCATTGCTTTTGTTTTGCTTAATTAACTGAGCCACTTTTTGTTTACGTTTTTCTATCGATTCGGCGTCTTTGAGCATAAGCTCTGTATTTATAATTTCAAGATCAACTAACGGATCGATACTATCACGAACACTTGTGATATTGGGGTCTTCAAAGCAGCGTAAAACGTGCAAAATTAAATCGACTTCACGAATATGGCTTAAAAACTGGTTGCCTAAGCCTTCTCCTGATGCTGCGCCTTTAACTAAGCCTGCAATATCAACAAATTGTACGGTAGCGGGTATTATTTCGCCTGATTTATAAATAGTTTTTAATTTTTCAGTTCTGTTATCGGGCACCGATGTAATTGCCATATGAGGATCTATCGTACAAAACGGATAGTTTTCTGCAGGCACAGACGATTTAGTTAATGCGTTAAAAAGAGTTGATTTGCCCACGTTGGGAAGCCCAACTAACCCGGCACGTATGCTCATAACTGGCTCCAAATAGTAAGTTTTAGAATTTTATAGATAAATTAGTTTATCATGAGAAAAGGGGCAGCTCAAGCTGCCCCTGTAACTATCTAAGTAAAATAGATTACTCTTTTGGTTCAACGTCAATAGGCCCTTGAGCATCTTCGCCTGTTTGACCATCAGATTTTTGGTTATCTGGGCCAGCGCCAGGAGTGCCTGCTTGTTTATATAAAAGCTCAGCTACTTTGTGTGATGCTTGTAATAGTTCGTCAGTTGCTTTTTGAAGCTCGTCACCATTGTCTGCATGTTCTTTTAAAGCAGTTTTTGCTTTTTCAAGTGCAGATTCTACGTTGGTTACTTCTTCTGCTGGTATTTTTTCTTTGTTTTCTTTAACCGTTTTTTCGATATCTAAGATCAGACCATCAAGGCGATTGCGCTTTTCGACTACTTCTTTTGCTTTTTTATCTTCAGCTGCATGTACTTCAGCATCTTTGACCATCTTTTCAACTTCTTCTTTAGAAAGGCCACTGCTACTTGTGATAGTTATCTTTTGCTCCTTGCCAGAAGCTTTATCTTTAGCTGATACGTGTACGATACCATTCGCGTCAATATCAAATGTTACTTCTACTTGTGGCATGCCACGGGGAGCAGCGGGGATCCCTTCGAGTCTAAATTGCCCTAAGAGCTTGTTATCACGGGCAAATTCCCGTTCACCCTGAACAACTCGAATATCTACAGCGGTTTGATTATCTTCAGCAGTACTAAATACTTGTGATTTGCGAGACGGTATTGTGGTATTACGCTCGATTAATCTCGTTGTAACACCGCCCAGTGTTTCGATACCAAGAGAAAGGGGAGTAACGTCAAGCAATAATACGTCAGTGATTTCTCCGGCAAGAATTGCGCCCTGAACTGCGGCGCCAATGGCTACTACTTCGTCCGGATTAACTGATTTATTAGGCTCTTTGCCAAAAAAGTCTTTTACTAATTGCTGCACTTTTGGCATACGTGTCGAGCCGCCCACGAGAATTACTTCGTCAATATCAGCTTTTTTAACTTGTGAATCTTCTATCGCTTTTTTGCATGGAGTAAGTAAACGCTCGAAAATCTCAGCGCAAATCGATTCAAGTTTTGATCTGCTTAGTTTCGTTACTAAATGCTTAGGTCCGGTTTGATCTGCTGTGATATACGGCAAATTGATTTCAGTTTCATGCATGCTTGAAAGTTCGATTTTTGCTTTTTCTGCAGCTTCTTTAAGGCGCTGCAATGCCATGCGATCGCTCTGTAAATCAATACCTGTTTGTTTTTTGAATTCTTCGATCAAGTAAATAATTATTTTGTGATCTATATCATCACCACCCAAATGGGTGTCGCCATTGGTTGATTTAACTTCGATTACACCGTCGTTGAGTTCGAGTATCGAGATATCAAATGTCCCACCACCAAAGTCAAATACGGCGATCGTACCATTTTTTTTCTTATCAAGTCCATACGCAAGCGCTGCTGCTGTTGGCTCGTTAATTATACGTTTAACATCCAGACCAGCAATCTGACCAGCTTCTTTAGTTGCTTGACGTTGGGCGTCATTAAAATATGCAGGAACGGTAATAACCGCTTGGTTTATCGCGTGGCCTACATAATTTTCAGCGTACTGTTTTAATTTACTTAATATTGCCGCAGATATTTCTTGTGGACTATATTCTTTGCCTTGAGCAAGTATACCAACATCGCCATTTGCTCGTTTTACTATTTTATAGGGAATATGCTTTGACTCTTCAAGTACTTCGTCATAACGACGCCCAATAAAGCGCTTTGCGGAAAATATCGTATTTTCAGGATTGGTAATAGCTTGCCGCTTTGCAAGCACGCCAACCAGACGTTTACCGTCTTTAGTAAAAGCAACAACAGAAGGAGTTGTATTTTGCCCCTCTTCGTTTGGAATCACTTTTGGTGATCCTGCTTCCATTATAGATACAACTGAATTGGTAGTACCTAAGTCTATTCCTATTATTTTTTCTTTTGCCATATATTCGCCTTTCACTTGTGTAAAAATTTTCGAAAAAAATCTCTGAGTATGTTATTATGTATACACGATTTTTTAAGAAGCGTCAAATAATTTACTCAAATTATATGAGTCTTGGGGACTCATATTTTTTTTTATTTACTCAAAAGATATTTGGCGCAGAGACCCAAATAATATGTTATAAATTTACTATTTGATTATTTTTGTTTTCGGTGTATACTAGATTCTAAATTAAAAATTAATTTCAAAAATGGGACGTACAATCATGAAAAGTATTATTTTGAGTTCGTTTTTATGGTGCTTTACCGCAGGACTTCTGTGGGGTTCTGAAAACGCACAGCAAGAAGCTCTTATCACATCACCGGTAAAAATTGGTAACAAAGCTACAGGTCAGATTGTACGGTGTGCGCGAGCGACTGTTTGTAATAATACCGCGATGCTTACTCAGATTTTCAAAATGTACCTACGAATGCTTAATAATAACAAATCATTCCCTGCGGCTATCCAAGCAGTTGGTCCCTTTTCACACACAAATTCTGTTTTTAACGAAGCCATTATCGATGCTCTTTATCAATATTTTGAAAAAAAACATGGACAATTATATATCGCTATTGCTTTACAAAGTCCAGGGGCGCTCCGTTGGATTAAGAAGCATAAACCGAACTGCGCTCAAGAGATGCTTATTCCAGATGAAAAATTCTTTTCTTCGCCATTAACACTATCAGTAACTATATTTCCTGTTTTTACCTATTTAGAACAAAAATCTACCCAAGCGCTTGCTTCAAAAGATAAGAATCGATATACCCCATTTACGAGCGCCGTAGCTACTCAATCAGTAAGTGTTCTGAGCGCAATTGGTGAACGGGTAAAGCAGCTTAACTTACTCGATGTGCCTGATAAACAGGGCAATACAGCTCTTATGCATGCGGTTAACCTGGGGAACACAAAATTGGTACAAAAAGTGCTCAGTTATGGTCCGTTAGTAAATGTAAAAAATAATCTTGAGCAAGATGCGCTTAATATCGCGCTTGATAAATTTACCCGTACACTTAAAAGCTATATGGATGATAGTGTCGTAGAAGATGTTCAAAGTGTTGCAGAAGCAAACCGAAAAAAATATCTACCGATTGTCAAACTGCTTTTGGTGCATAAAGCCAATCCGAATTCACCTAATTCTAATGGCACTTTACCTCTCTTTACTTGTTTGGAGCACTGCGCTCTCGACGAAGCAGAATACACTGAGAGCATAGAGCTTCTCGAAGCGCTTATTAAAGCTGGTGCTAACTGCGCTCAAAAAAATAAATATAATCAAAGTGTACAAAAAGTATCGAACAGATTTGATAGGCTCAAAGCAGTGTTTAATGCTGAGAAGAAAAATACTCATTAAAAATATAATAAAATTTACAATTTGACAATTGATTTGTGTGGCATTATACTAAGCTACACTCGTATTACAGACACTCTGGTAATACAAAATAGAGGGGAATTAATTTATGAAAAGATATATAATAGTAACCGCTTTGGCCTATGCAACAGGTTTGTTGCCTATGGACCAAAATGGGGGACCACCACCACAACAAATATATAGTAATCAACAAAATTACGCGTATCCAGCTCAAGAGCGTAGCGATTATGCGCTCGCTGGAGTTACGGTAAATCAATATGCTTATGCGCAATCAGGCCAAGCATCGTATAGCCCGAATGCGCAATATGTTTCTGTGGCTCGAATGCCATTTTGTCCGACTCCCGTGCAATATGGTGCAGCTGGACCACAACCATACGCTCATCAAGTGATTTCACCGATGGGATATTTAAATTTCATGCAGCATCCATATCAGATGCCAACTCTCCCTGCACCTTATTATTTGGGTCCGTTGGCGCTTAATCTGGCATTGGGTAGATCTAATCCCCAGGTCGTTGCGGCTTTGGAAAACATGTACGCACAAGCATATAATGGCTCTGTAATGCAAAATTCAATTCAAAATCAATGTAGCGCTGCTCCTGTATTACCGCAGCCAAGTTTAGTTGGCCACGTGCAGAAAGATGCGCAGCCAGCTCCACGCGCAGCTGAGCGGGTATATCCTGTTCCTGCAGCTGCAACCAACCAGCTTGATCTGTTGCCTAGAAATCAGGGGCAAACTCCTGCAAACCCATCTCAGGCGGTCAAACCTCAACTGGTAGATGTAACGCCAGCAGGAGTACCTACGAGTGAGCAAAACTCGGGGCCTCTTATAATGCGTAAAAACTCATCTGGAATATCACCTGAAGCCGTTCCTATTGCCACAGCAGCACCAGTATTACCCGCTCCTGCAATAAGAGATACGCATAATAATGCTTCTATTGCAAAAGTAGTTAAAGTTGCAACTTATACAAGCATAAGAACCGATTGCTCTCAAGCGCAAAAAGAAAAAGAAGATACGGGTAAAAGCACCGCTCTTATTTCTGCGCAGTTAAAATCACTTGGATCTGATCGAATTGCATTAAAAAACGCAGACGACTTTTCTGAGCTATTGGATGTATATAAAGCGCTCGAAGCGAAAAATTATTTAGATGATGTGAGGCAAAAGAGTTATTTTTCTATTAAAATGTTGTGCATGCAAAGCGCGGAAGAGCACATATGGGTAGGTCATAAAAGCGCTGCGTTGCGTGTGAGTATTGCAACTCAATTTCGCAAATTTACAAGCAGTTTAATAGATTTGGCTGAAGCGAGCATTAAAAATAACGCATTACATAAAGTACGCGAAAAGCAGGCTTCATTTGATAAGTTATATACGCAAGTGCGTGACTTGCTTAAGCAATTAATTACAGACTATGTTGCTCAAACTAACGAACAGTTAAAACATGGGCTTGCTCAAGTTAACCCAATTATAACTGCTACTGATGCATTAATTCTTGAAAGAGATGCTGCTCAAATAAAATATGATCTGAGCCAAAAGAGCCGTTTTGGGGAAGTTAATGCAATTCAGCAGCAGTTTAAGTTTAACAAACGGGTAGCTGGTCGTAGAATATCTGTCATTGACGAGAATATTGCTACGCAATTAAAAGCAGTACAAGCAATACAGGCGCATATTAAAGCAAATCAAGTAGAAATACAAAAGCAGTTGAGTGAGCTTATTAAGGTGATTGCCCATGCTCTCATGAAAGAAACGGGTGAATCAGACAGCACTCATTTAGTTTTGCTTGATCGCCAATTGCTCAAAGATGTATTTGAACGAATAGAAAGAGATAGCACTATAAAAGCAATTTTTCTCTCAGCTCTTAAGCTCTTTAAAGACGATATGCTCTATGACGTCTATTATATTTTACAAAATTATTTGCAAAAATTTGGGCGAATAGAGAGCAAAGGGCAGGTTTGGGAAGTTACCGTAGCTCTATGGTTGTTTACGCGATTAGAACAAGAAGTGCAGATGCGTCTTAATCATCACTATGGCAATGAGCAGTTTAGTCGTGAATTTGATGTCGTTTTGCCCCATTCAAAAATATTAATTGAATGCAAAGATATTATCTGGTCACTAGATGCTGAATCAGATATGGGTAAAAAATTGCAGCATCAGTTTTCAGACCAATCGCGTATTGCTCAAAGTATGAGGGGTTATTTATATGTGATTTTTTCAAAAACCGTGATAAATAGTTTTTGGAAAGAATGGTTGCGAAAAAGACATATCCACTATATTGATCCAGACTATAAGTTAGTGCTTTCTGGAATCAAGCAACTGAAGCACTTAGATTTTGCCTCACTTTACCAGTACGATGGCTCAACTGATAGTAAATCTGATGGCAAACATGACGAGTAAGTAAGTGGGCGGGTGGTAACATAATCACCCGCCCGAGCTATCTCTACAAATATAATTCTTCAAAAAAGTTTTCAATTCGTGACTTATACTATTCGAACTGCTTGTAGTTTTGATCAAATCGGCTATACTATGCGTGACTATTGTTGTTAATTTGTGTATAACCAGAGAGGTTACTTATGACTACTCGAATAAAAGCTATAGCTTTTGGTCTTATCACATTAATCACGTGCGTCGCACAAGCACAGATCCGCGCCATACATCCCATTTTATTACCCGTAATTGCGCGCAGAATAGTGCGCATTACACCTCTTATGGGTCCTGTTATGTATCCCGTACTTCCCGTTTATCAGCAGATATATCAGCCACGCATAATGCGCGCGGGCATGTTGTTGCCTCGTTTTGGTTTTAATCTGCGCCTCGCGTACAACTAATTTTAATTTTTTTAATGAGCGAAGCGAACGAGCTTCGCTCGTTTATTTGATCCGAAAGAGATTATGCTAAAATCTAAATACCATCTACTCGTACTTTTAGTCACAATTTATATTTGTACTGGCACCGTTCGGGCAAGTGCGCCTGAGGCCAATAAACCAGAGATAGTTACTTGTGAACAAGTAATAAAAAAAGCAGATTGCATGTCGGCTACAGATCGAGTACTTGATGTAGTAACAGATATTAACGAACTCCAGAAAATTATTATTGGGTATATGGGCTTTGTTCAATCACAAGCGCGCCGTGACGCAAGAAGCTATAGCGGCGTTTTATTATCTGGGCTTGCAAACACAAAGCTCCATTTTTTACATGATAGCCAGCATTATTTATTTTCAAGTGTGTATGGCGGCTTTGATATTCGTGATATTAACGCAAAAAATTCGCATGAAAATATTGCATCTTCACGTAGTATAAAAAGTAATAGTGAGATGGGTTCGATAGAACACGTTACTAATCTAGACAATAACTGTTTTGCAACCACTGCTCTTAATAAAGCATTCGACATTTGGGGCTTAACGCAGGTCTGTGGCTTAGAGCGCAAGCAAATAGTGCATATGAAAAAAATCGATCTCGCGAGTAATCTGGCGCGATTAGCATATTGCAAAAGCAAGCGGTTATTATTCTGGGGTGAGATGCTTTCACAAAGTCTCTTGCGCGTAAGATCTCAGTATCTTAATGAGTGGCAGAACGGGAATATGCAAACAGAGTACACGTTTACGTTATTGCCCAGTGATCATAAAGTGCAAGCTGATGCAAGGCTCATGGCGCTTTCAGTTTCCCCAAATGGCTCTTATATTGCTGCTGCAATTGATACTACCCAAGATGTTCGCATATACGAGCGAGAAACAGGCGAATTTTTAGCCAAGTTGCCAAACGGTATTTATGACGTATGCGCGATTATGTGGTGTGATAATACGACTTGCATAATTGGCTCGCAAGACCATACGATTTTATTCTGGGATCTGAGTGATATTAACAGTCCACAGATAGTTAAGAATTTAAGTGGGCATGAGCCAGCTAAAACCGAAGAAACGGGTGTTTTGTTAAAAAAATACGGTTTTTGTACCTATGATCGCCATTTTGATTCAAGTAGCTATGCTGTATCTGTCTATTATCACATTTGTCCAGAGCGGGGAGTGCTCGTAAGTGGCGTGGGAAAAGTAATTAAAGTGTGGGACCTTGCGACAGGAGAATGCATAAGTACTATTCATTACGCAGATGCAAGTAAGATTACGTTATCACCCAATGGCGAATATGTAATTGGAAGTAAATTAGGAAGCGCAACTATTTATGAAGTAGCTGATCCCGTTTGTGTAAAGTTGCTTAAGCAAATAGAAAACCCGGCAAATTTAGTAAAAAAATAGCGAACCTGTCTATTTGACCCGCTTTGATCTTAATGCTGTCTTAGATCAATTTACAAAAAACAGAGCTCCCAAGCAAAGCATGCTTAAGTCTTTTCGAAAAGCCCATTTTCTAGATCTAGGTGCCTACCTGTTTTCAAAATAATAATCTCACAGTATACTGGATTGTTGATAGAGATTTTTCTCTATAGTAGAAAAATAGAGGTTATTTTTTTAAGATATTTTTTACAAGAGGGTTTTTTTATGAAAACACTACAAAGCCTTACACTTACCAGTATACTCTTAATGGGTATGTCTCTTTCAGCTGTTATGAAACCAGCTGAATTTGATAAGATCGTGAAAGCTTATAAAGCTGATGCGTCAGCTGCAAACGGAGAACTGTTACTCACTGCTTATGATGATCAGATGACCGGGCAGGGTGCTGTTGCAGTTCGTGACCAAATTCTTAACGCGAACGGATATAAGATCCAAGATTTGCGCATGAGTATTATGGGAACGATTCATGATGCTGCGCTTCTTAAAGCACAACAAGATGAGTTGAGAAGATTAGAAGCATTAAGAATACAAAAAGAACAAGCAAAATTAATTGCAGATCAAGCAGAAGCTGCGCGCCGAAGTCAAGAAGCGCTCGCTCTTGCGAAAATTAAAGCAGATGCGCTCGCAAAAGAGCAAGCTCTTGCTCAAGCAAAAGCAGATGCGTTAGCGAAAGAACAAGCTCTTGCCAAAGCAAAAGCTGACGCAGAAGCGAAAGCAAAAGCTGAAGCATTAGCAAAAGAACAAGCGCTTGCAAAAGCAAAGGCTGACGCAGAAGCAAAAGCGAAAGCAGAAGCGTTAGCAAAAGAGCAAGCTCTCGCTAAAGCAAAAGCTGACGCAGAAGCAGCTGAGAAAGCAAAGGCAGAAGCGGCTGCTAAATTAGCGCAATTAATTGCTATAGATGAGCAACTTAAATTTGCTATAGCTCAAAGCAATTTAGTAAAAGTAGAAGAAATATTAAAGGCGCATCGTATTCCAGCTGCTAAAAAAGCTGAACTATTACAATTAGCTCAAGAAGCTATTACGAAAAATAGTGCAGTAAATAATTCGTATATTAATAAAAGTACGATTGCTGGAGCAGCATTACTCGCTACAGGTACAGTTTCAACTGTCTATGGCTTAAAAAAGGCACCAGATAAACCCAAAATTGCGCCCGTTTTGACCCGTCCTGGTCTTCTTAACGGCCCTACACCTGCACTTGATGCAGAGGCAAGCAAGATTAACTCGATCAAAGCTAAAATTGATAAAATTGTTGGTGCAAATAGTCAATATAAGCTGGGCGGTGTTGGATTAATTGTTGGTGGGGGATATATGCTCTATCGTGGGCTTACCCAAAAACCTGATGTCACTAAACATAAAAATGCAGTAGCTATTAAAACGCTTTTAGAGGCGCATAATTACGCTGCGTAAATAATAATTAGTTAATTAATAAAAGAGGGCTTTTGCTTACTAAGCAAAAGCCCTCTTTTATTGCAAAAATTAGCTTTGAATGCTTGAGTATTTGTGTTACTCTTAACGAGCCTAAGAGCAGCTTATTTATCGTAACGGGGAGGGCATTGTTATGCACGAAATATTGTATTCTTTTTTCAAGGGAATTGCCTTTGGGTTTACCATGGCAGCGATTCCAGGCCCTATCTTTTTTTTAATTATTCAAAGAACACTCAGTGAAGGGATATTAACGGGCTTATTTTGTGGCATGGGGGCTATTACCGCTGATACGGTTTATGCACTGATAGCTGCGGTTGGATTATCGTTTATTATGGAATTTTTGCTTGCGTATCAAGCTTGGATTACGTTTCTGGGTGGCTTTTTTCTCATGTATCTTGCATATACGACATACCATCGTAAGCCAAAATATCACAATGTTCCTGCGGGGACAGGTAAATTAATTACCGCATGGCTATCTACTTTTTTACTTACCATGTCCAATCCCGTTACGATAGTCTCATATTGTCTTGTTTTTGCGAGCATGGGATTAGATACCGTAGACGAGAATAGAACAGCACTTTTTGCGTTAGTAGGCGGGGTATTATTGGGCGCGGCTTCGGTATTTGTTATTTTATTAAGCTGTCTTAAATATTTTAGAAAACATATATCACTTGATAAGCTTATTCTCGTTAATAAAATAGCAGCAGTCGCGTTATTTTTCTTTGCGTTCGGCACGCTTATTAAAAGTTATAATATGTTTAGTTCTGGTGCTTGTCGTTTATGAAAAGTGGAGATTATAATTTCCTAAAAAATCTTCCCAAGGCTGAGTTACATGTGCATCTCGAGGGCACCATGGAACCTGAGTTATTACTTAAAATAGCAGAGCGTAATCGCATAAAAACCCAATTTAATACTATTGAACAAGCCCGAGAATCGTATAGTTTTAAGGACTTTGACGGTTTTATCAAAGCATATTTTTTACATTCACAGGTGTTAGTCACAGAGCAGGATTTTTACGATGTAGCCTGGGCGTATCTTGAAAAAATGGCGCCAATGGGGCTTAAGCATATTGAGCTGTTTTTTGATTTACAGATATACTCTGGAAGAGTTAAACCTGGAGTAATTATTTCTGGATTGCATAATGCACTTAAAGCGGGCGAAAAGCAATTTGGTATAACAGGCTTATTAATTTTAAGCTTTCTACGTGATCAACCAGAACGTGATGCGATTCAAGCGCTCGAAGATATAATGCCCTTTAAAGATAAAGTAGTCGGTGTAGGGCTCGCATCAACTGAAAAAAATAACCCACCGTCGCGCTTTACTGCCGTATTTAAAAAAGCGCGAGAGCTTGGATTTCGCTTAACTGCCCATGGTGGCGAATGCGTTGCTGATAATATTCAAGACTTAATTGATTTATTGCAGGTCGAGCGCATTGATCATGGAGTAAAAGCAAGTTTAGATCAAAATCTGCTCAATAAAATACGCAATCAGAAAATACCGCTTACTATTTGTCCAGTATCGAATATGCGCTTAGGGGTTTATCAAAATATTTCTGAGCACCCGATTAAAAAGCTTTTAGATTACGGAATTATCGTAACAATAAACTCTGACGATCCTGCTTTTTTTGGGGGTGATTTGCTCGATAACTATCTGCTCGCACAAAAGATGGGCTTATCGATTCAAGATCTTATCAATTGTGCCCGTAATTCTTTTGGTGCATCTTTTCTTAATAATTCCCAGAAACAAGAACATGTGCGTGCTCTTGATCTGTTTCTAGCGACTTGTGAAAACAAACAGAGCTAAAATCTATATGCGTGCTGAAACAGGCCGCAAAAGATCGTTTGTATACGCAACTAAATCTTGATAATATTTTTCCCCTTCAGGAGTGAGTTTACTTGATCCGGGTAAGCCCAGCGGCTTTTGTATAAATTTTTTATTTTTTTGAGCAATTTGTTTAAGTTTTTCCCATAAATTACGCGCGTCTGGTGAGAGAGATTCACGTAATACGAGAGGGGCCGGAGTGACGGCTTGATAGCCGCCCTCTGATCGATAATAAGTTATGTACTGAGCAAATAGGTGCTTATCTCGTTCAGAACTATTTTTAAAAAACTGCGCAATTTCTTGTTTTGCTTGTGCAATTGCATGAGCAGATTTATTTGCGCAGTAAGAAATCTGCGTATATAAAGTTAAGCTTAATAAGCAAAATAGTTTGAGCATGTTCATAGTTGTTTACCTGCTGTTTTTACTTGGACATGTAAGATTTTGTTGCGATAATTCTCGTAAAGCTTAATATTATACGTAAGAGTGCGTCAAGAGGGTGATTCTTAACATCCGTTTTTATAAAAAGAATTTGAATATATGAAAAAATTTACTGGTTTTATTGTATTAATTCTCGGAACTATCGGCGGCTATTATCTCTATCAAAAACAAGTAAAAAAGAAAATTTCGCCCTATATCTTATACGCACAAGAGATTCCTGGAACATATCGTATCGGCTTTACTAATCTCGATAAAGAAGTGCGCATTGACCAGTTGCCAGTTATCGGCACTATTCCCGCGTGGATATCGGGTAAGTTATTCAGAAATGGGCCTGCTCGATTTTCGTGCGGTGATAGTTGGGTTGATTGGTTCGATGGTCTCGCGATGGTACATGCATTTACGATTGATAACGGTAGAGTGAGCTACGCAAATAAGTTTTTACGAACCAGTAATTACCAAGAAGTGCAAAAAACAGGCAAAATGAGCTACGGGGGGTTTGCACAGGATCCGTGCCGTACGATTTTTCAAAGAATAGCAGGATACTTTCAGCCCATAAAATCAAAGTTTCCCGAAATTCCCAATGCAAATGTTAATATTGCCCATTATGGTGATAATTTTGTTGCTCTTACAGAAATACCGCTACCGGTAGAGTTTGATCCCGAGACACTTGAAACGCTTGGGGTTTTGAACTACCAAGATGCGCTGCCTAAATCTGCAATTCACGATACCCCGCATCCCCATTATGACCCGGTGCACAAAGAGCATTTAATCTATTTTACCAAATTTGGTCGAGTAAGTTCCCATAATATTTGTCGCATAAAAGATGGGTCAGTAAAGCGGGAAATTATTGCAACGATAGATATCGAGCAACCCTCTTATATGCATAGTTTTGCTATTACTGAAAAATACGCAATTCTTGCAGCTCTGCCGTTAGTAGTTAATCCACTCGATTTGATTTTAAAGCAGCAAGCGTTTATCAAAAATTTTGTATGGAAGCCTGAACTCGGTACCAAATTTATGGTTGTTGATCGTCTTAAGAATAAGCTTGTTGGGATCTATAGAGCAGAACCGTTTTTTGCTTTTCATAATGTAAATGCATTTGAAGAATTTGGGCAGATTGTGCTCGATATTGTTACCTACCCCAATGCTGCAGGTATTGGCAAAGCAAAAATAAGTGAGCTCTTAGCGCCGTTTACGGCGTATGCGCAACTTGATAGTACGCAAATGGGAAGAGAGCTTGATGCAGATATTTTAGAAGCGGGTACGCTTAAACGATTTACGATAGATATAAATTCTGGTGCGGTCCATTCGCGTAAGCTCGCAGCTGAACGAATAGAGTTACCTCGTATTAACTACGAAAATTATAATGGCAAAAACTATACATACGTATATGCGTATAGTAAATCCCATCGCGAACCGTATTATGTGGCTGACAAGTTGGTTAAATTAAATATTAAAAATAGTACGCAACTCGAGTGGAAACAGGAAAAATGTTATCCTGGCGAACCGGTATTTCTCGGTCGACCGGGTGCAAAACAAGAAGATGACGGTGTTGTACTATCAGTTGTTTTAGATGCAAAACGAGCAACATCGTTTTTATTAATACTTGACGGAAAAAGCTTTACTGAAATTGCGCGCGCTGAAGTGCCTCACCATATACCGTTTGGTATTCACGGGCAGTTTTTTAAGAGATAAGTGTTAATCTTTGCGCTCCCCCCCAAAGTCAAGAAGCATTAAGAACAAATTAATAAAATCAAGATACAGCATGAGCGCACCGAGAATGGCAACTTTTCGTGAAATATGGCCGTTTTGGAGCATTTGCGCACACATGTTTTTTATTTGTTGTGCATCGTATGCTGTTAAGAGAGAAAAAAGAACAACACCGCAAGCACTTAACACATACTGAAACACAGAGTTTTTTAAGAACATATTTATAATTAAGCCAATAAGAAGACCAATCAAAATCATAAATAAGATATTGCCCCAGCTCGTTAAATCAGATTGCGTATAATAACCGTAGAGAGCAAATGTGGCGAACATGGCAGCAGTAACTATAAAAGTTGCAACTAGAGAGCTTTGCGTAAAGGCTAAAAAAAGTGTTGAAAAGATAAGGCCGGTAAGACCAGAGTATAAAATAAACATAAGGCTTGCCGTGAGATATGAAAGCCGCGTCAAGAAAAAGCTCAGCGTAGCAACGAGCCCTAATTGGACCAAAAAGAGCAGTAAAAGCAAACCGGTATTTTGTTTAAGCATCTGAGCCCATGCAGTATTACTTGCAAGAGATGCAGTAACGGCAGTAAGCGCGAGCCCTCCCGACATCCATGCGTATACTTTGTACATAAAGCGAGTTGCAATTTGTGAAGGGGAATAAACCAGTTCCATAAAGATCTCCGCAAGAGGGGTACAGGTAATTTGGTGATAAGTATAGCCAGAGTACGCGCGAGAAATCTACTCTTTTACAAAACTGTTACTTTTATACCCGTAAACTATGTATATTGCCAACAAACAAATCTGTTCTTAATGCGTAAGAAAATTATGAAACGTGTGGGTATTATTCGAGCCTATTTGCACTTGATTGGCTACTTTTTGCAACTTTTTTTCTATTTGCTCTACGGTATTATTAAACTGTCTCGCTTAAAACAAGCGCCCGTTACTATCTTAGGTGGATCAAGACTTCCCCAAGATAGTAGTTATCGAGAACAGGCCCAACTTATCGCCCAAAAATTGACGCTTGAAGAAATACCGGTCTTGGTAGGCGGTTCAAGCTCATATCTTGAAAAGTGGTGTCATCAACTACATAAGCATACGATCGAATCGGTCATGGCAATTAACGTAAAAAGCACGGTTGAGCAAGATATTAGTTGTATACATAATGATATGGTCTTGACCCATTTTTCTGCGCGCAAATGGATTTTGATAAGTTACTCGTCCGGTTTTATTGTGTTTCCAGGCGGCTTTGGAACACTGAGCGAACTTACCCAGCTCATAACACTTATACAAACAGAAAAGCGTGGGAAAGCCCCTATTGTCTTAATTGGCGTTGCCTATTGGCAGCCATTACTCGAATGGCTCAGAGAATATACTCTGACAGAAAAGTTAATAAAAGCGGAGCATTTAGAACTGTTTTCAGTAACAGATAGTCTTGAGCAGGCAGTTGAGATCATTAAGCAAAATTACCATAAAGAATTTGCCATTTAAGCCTGTTTTTTAGTTTTTATATCCAAAGCTGCTTTAATTTTCGTGTACTCATCGAGTGCTTTCTTCAAGTTTGCGACGTCTTTGTCAGATTTTTGAGATGCTCTATACGATTTTTTTATTTTCACACGAATTTGACGTAAGAGCTGTTTTTTTGAAGTTTCGTCTTTTGCGTTTTCGAGCTGATTAATTTGTGCTTGTATTGAGGGCACTTTAGTAAGCAGCGGAAATTGAGAAAGATCAAGCTTATGGGGCAATATAATATGTGTTACAAGGGCAAGTATTAAGATATATTTTAAAGTGAGAGAGTTCATAGGTATGCTCCTCTAGGTGAAACAAATAAATTATGCTCACTATTAGTATAAGCAAACTGGAATAAAATTTACAATTATTAAATTTATTTCGCTTTTGGCGCTTGAGAAAGAGATTGGCCAACGGGTACTTTTACCATAGGCGCAATCTGAGAAATGGGAATTTTTCTTCTTGTTGCGCTTACTTTGAGGGGGGTGCTCTTCTTACTGTTTTTATTAAAGAGCTTATCAAGTTGCGTTATTTCTTTTTGTTCAAGATTTTTTGCCATAATATCTGTATCAGTTCGTGCAGGTCTATTTTTTAGTGTGGTGCGCATTTTGGCTATGAGTGACTGTGCTTTGGCTGCATTGCCCTTGTTTTCAAGAACTTGAGCAAGTAGATTACTCAGTTGTTTATCATGAGCAAGCGCTTTATACGATTGGGCCGCGAGAGAAGCTTGGGTACTTGTACCAATAGCTGTTACGCCTGTAGCTGGTAGTAACAGAAGTGCTGAAATAATTAACAGAAATCTTTTCATAAATATAACCCCAGTAGCTTATACTTCAATCGCTTACCAGATTTAGCCTGCCATATTTATTTATAAATTAGCAATATTATTTATTTATATTTAATCAAAAAGATTCTAAAAAAATTATTCGCGAGGAGTTGCCGAATGTTCTTGAGTTACAGAGGCAATAATTCACTATTCCACTCGGTAAAAAATTGGTTCAAAAACTGTTCCATAAATTTATGCCGTTCATACGCTATTTTTTTACCCGTCTGCGTGTTCATACGATCTTTAAGTAATAATAATTTTTCATAAAAGTGATTGATGGTAACAGTGCTTTTTTCTTTATATTCTTCAAAGTTTGCATGCATGATTGGCTTTCGATGTGGGTCATATATTACTTGATGACGAGAACCGCCAAAAGCAAAGCATCGAGCAATGCCAATTGCACCAAGTGCATCAAGTCTATCGGCATCTTGCACGATTTCACCTTCGATTGATTTCATGGGAGTTGAGACGCGCGCCCCTTTAAACGATATATCTTTAATAATGGTGCATACGTGATTAATAATACTCGTTTCAACATTAAGAGATAAAAGCCACGTGCGAGCTGTATTTGGACCGATTTCTTGATCGCCTTCATGAAATTTCCAATCTGCTATATCGTGTAAAAGAGCTGCTAACTCAACAATAAAAAGATCAGCTTTTTCGTTTCGTGCAATAGTTAACGCAAGATTGCGCACTCTATAGATATGCCACCAATCATGGCCCGTTCCCTCGTTCATTAAAACAGATTGCACATATTTTTCAGTCTGAGCAATAATATCTTGGGTGCATAATACTGGTTGGTGCGCGTTTTCTTGTAATTGCATAGAAACTCCAAAAATGGGCAATATAATTTTACACGTTCGTTATTTTATCACATCTGTTTTTGTCTGTTAATAACGAAAAATTACGCAATAATCTCTTTAAGAAAAGTAATCCACAAAGTTTTTTGAGCAAATAGTGCTTGAAAATAGGAACTATCTATATGATTAACGGGAAAATAAATAGAGATACCGTGAGCTTTATCGTGCATCTGGGTTCCCGTTTTGTTTGCGATTATAACTTCTTGCGCAAGCTTTCGTAGTTTATATAATTCTTGCGTAAGAGCCTGTAAGCGATCCTCTTGATACGTGTTGAGTCGATCAGCTAACTGTGCGCAAAATGCATAGAGATCCGTGTACATGGGAATAAAACAAAATCCTGGACTTACTAAACGTGTTTCGATAATAATTTTTTTTAATTCACTTTCGTTCTTACAAAGTTCTACTAAGCGATTAATCACCAGTTCTAACTGCCCGCAGAGCTTATAAATCTGAGAAAGATCGATTGCAGAAATAGTATACGTCTCTTGGCGTGTCTCTTTTTGGTAATATTCGTGATACGTATTTATAATCACTTGAACAAGCTCGTGCGCAGCCATTTTTGGCGTGATGTGCGTGCCAAGTGCACCGTAATCCCAGCCATCTTTTAATTCGCAATTTTGGCAGCCAATCTGATATCGAGCGTATGGAACGAGCTGGTAACTAATTTCAAGTTGTGCCCCCATACAGGTGTCAAAACCGATAATATCAAACTGTTTGTGTGGCAACTGATCAGTTACTTGCGCAAGAGCATCAGTAAGATCGTTATTTGAAAGCATCGTGTGTGTATGCGCATTGCTCAAGAATCCCCGGTGCTGTATATCATGTACTCGCTCTGTACATGATTGATCTAAGTGTTTGCGCGTTGAACATGTCTCGCATGAAATTTCGTGCACAAGATCAGGCTCTAGGCACCATGCTTTTTGCATACTGTTCCAAACTGGTTCTAAGATTCCCCAACCATGATTCCAGATAACAAGCATGTTTTTGGCAGATTTGTAATTACTAAATGCCCATATATTTGCATCAATAAAATTTTGTTTGTCACTGGTAGTAAGTGTAATATATTCAAGCGGGATAAGCTTTTTATGTTCGATTTTATATCTGATAGCTTTATCTGAAAAAGCATGCACCTGCGCGATAAAAGTAATTCGAGAATCACTATCTGCAAGAGCCAAATCAGTCAGGTTTTTAATGGCCATATCACATAAATTATCAGTTGCTTCGAGATATATAAAAATGGTCCAACTTGATGCGTCTTGTGCATGTATAACAGAAAAAGATAACGGGAGAAAAGAAGCGAGCATGATTTGTAAGATTTTTTTTGTCATAAAAATTCTCGAATTAAGAGTTATTCTTGAGCGGCTTATTAAAAAGCCGGCGTAATTCTTGCTTAGCTTTTTCTAATCTATTTTTATCTTGTTCGCGCAGTTTTTTTCCAGCTCGATTAATATAGAAGTTAAGCATCGACATAGCAGACTGAAATTTTGTGCCTTTCGTGCGATTACTTTCCAATACAGCCTGTTGCAGCCCCTCGGCAATTTCTTTTGAAGAACGGGTAAATAAACCAAGCGGGATATCCATCGCGTTTGAGCTCGCCGTAACGCTCTTTACCCATTTCTTTTTGGGGGGCGCCATAATTCACCTCGTGATAATTTTTATAGAGTATAGGTATCTCAGATAAAAAAAATATATAGTTAATAAAAAATTCGAGAGATTATATGAAAGGCTACTTCCATGCATTTATTACCCCAAGACCAAGTATACTGGTATCTTAAAAAACAAACTGTCGAGCCACTCAGGAAAGATATTAAAGCTGACGTGGTAATTATTGGCGGTGGGATGGCGGGGTTACAGAGTGCCTATGCGTTTTCAAAATCTGGCTTATCTGTCGTGCTTCTTGAAAAGAGTTTTTGCGGCGCAGGGGCTTCAGGCAAGAGTTCAGGATTTATAACGCCTGATTCAGAGCTTTCGCTTTACGATTTAAAAAAAATCTATGGCGAACCAGCAGCGCAGACACTGTGGCAATTTGTTACGAGTGGAGTAGAATTAATTCGGACACAAATACAAGATTATAAATTAACCTGTGATTATGCAGTTCAAGATACTCTTGTTGTGGCCAACACCCAAGATGCATTTCAAGATGATATAAAAAAAGAGTTCGAAGAACGGTCACGCTTGGGATACACCGGTCAGTTATACACAAAATCTGAACTGGGAGCGATTCTGGGATCAGATCAGTACGAGGGCGGGGTGAGCTACCCCGGCACTTTTGGTATACAAGCGTTCGAATTTTGTCAGCAAATAAGTACGATATTACGTGATCGGGGCGTGCAAATCTACGAAGAATCTCCTGCACTCAGTGTTCATGATCATACGGTTAAGACTCCCCATGGACAGGTGAGTGCAGATCGTATAATTATCTGTATGGATAAATTTGCCCCTGATTTAGATCTGCTCACGAGCCAAGTATATCATGCGCAAACTTTTTTAATGCTTTCTGAACCTCTCACTCAAAAGCAAATTGAGCAGATTTTCCCCGAAAGACAGTTTATGGTCTGGGATACTGATTTAATTTACCAGTACTATCGGGTTAATCCCGATAACAGACTCATGCTTGGAGGCGCAAGCCTCTGGTACACGTACGCTCGTAAAGAGAGCCATAATAATAGCCATATGGCCAACTCACTTATAACGTATTTTAAACGCAAGTTCCCCCAAGTTTCTTTAAATTTTGAATATATATGGCCAGGCTTAATCGGCTTGAGTAAAGATATTATGCCGATAGCTGGTCCTGATAAGAATTTGAAGCATATCTATTATATTGCTGCTTCTGCAGGATTACCCTGGGCAGCAGCTCTTGGGGCTTACAGCTTTGACCGTGTAATACATAATCGAACTGATCTTGATAGTTATTTTGATCCGTATAGAACGTTCCCGATTGGTAGTTTTGCGCAAAAAATACTGGGCACCCAACTCAGCTTTGCGCTTTCTAACGGGCTACGCATTAAAAAATGGGCATAGCGGCATTTGACAACTAGAAAAAAATAATTTATAGTGCTTTGTACGAATTAAAAAACCATAATCTAAATAAATTTAATTCAAAAATGGGGTACTTTATGAAATTGTATTTAATTTTTTCGGCATGCATGCTATCTTCAGTGATGCTTTTTCCTGCAAAAGATCAAGAGAAATATACTCTTCAGAGTAAGGCTACCACGCCTCCTCAATTTAACCGGAACATATCCTGTTCAAAAGAGGGTAACGTGATTACGGTTCACGGTGAGGCAGACATTACGGTATTTACTCATAATCGTGCAGGGCTTATTAATCAGCAGGCACATATTACATCTGGACTCGATATTGAGACGCTTGCTGTATCTCCCGACGGAGATTATATGTGTGTTGGCAGCGAAGATGGAATCATACGCATTTTTGGTACCCATTCGGGTGCGCTCGTTAAAGAGTTAGATATTCACGACAAAAGTGCTGTCAAGCAATTTTCTTTTTTCCCGGAACAAAATCATACACGCGATTTTTATTCTCTTTCAGCTGGTTTGTTACACTTAAATCGATACACGTTAACGCCTAATATAACCCATTCACTGCAAAGTCACATCTTACAAGCAGTATATTTTCCAAAAGTTCTGGTGCCCATTATTATTAACTACTTAGGTGATTGGAAGCAAAAACGTACACCCATAAAAATAGATCAGCGCTTTGATCATGCGGCATTTTCGTCAGATCAAACTACGCTGGTGCTTGCTCAAAAAAAAATAATTAGTTTACTGAGCTTAAAAAAGGGGAATATTAATCCTCGACAGAAATCTGCTAAAAGTATGTATGTTGAAGGAGATGGATCTATCGATGCCATTGCTGTTTCGCCAAATGGTCAATATATTGCTGCCGGATTAAATAATGGCGATGTATGTCAATGGACCGTAACTCCCGAGATGCGATCGTCCAAATTTGTGCACGATATTCCAGAAAGCGCATGCGCACGGATAGCCGGCGAGCAGTCAAATAACTTTACCAACTTTATTACGGGCCTTACGTATAGATATTCACCTGTACCAGAAGTAATGGCAGCTCGATCTGGTATCGTTTCACTGTGCGATTTTAATACCAAAGCAGTACAACATGTTGCAAAGGTCCCGTGTTTTATTCGTGCATCTGCTACAACGAGCCAGGGCACTATTATTGTGCTAACAGCTCAAAACGAAATATGTATCTATGCAAATAGCACGAAAAAGTAATATACTAGAAATATAAAAAACACTCACGATTAAAGACGAAAATATAACAATGCTTACTGTTCGAATATATCTTTTTAGCTTAATCTTATTACTTTCAGCTATAATTTCTCCATCGCATGAGATTAAAGCACCGGCAAATGCACAATTAATTAAGCAAACACTTGCGCTCGAAGAAGATACGAATAAAGAAATTACGGCATTGACATCCAGTGCCGATAATAATTATATTGCAGCAGGCATAAGTGATGGCTCGATCTATGTTCTCCATCTACCGAGCATGAAATCTACAAAAGTGGCGCAATTGGACGGACATATTACCTGTTTTGCTTTTTCACCTGATCATGCCTATCTTGCTGCCGGTAGTTTTAATAACAAGCTTACCGTTTTGCACGTTGCAACAGGCCACATGCTGATCACTTCGAGAGATCATGCCAGTTCTCTTATTACCGTCGGCTTTAGCGACCAGAATAACTTAATTTCGATATCGCAGACAGAGTTGATTTATTGGAACTATAACGGTTTAACAAATAACAAAAATACCCCATTACATATTACTGGATTGCCAACTGAATTACAGAGTATAATTCAGAGTTATTTAACCAATTGGGCTCAAGAACCCCCTGTGCGCTGGAAGAAAAAAATAAAAATCGCTACGTTGCTAGCCGGCCATAAGCAAGTATTCTGTTCAACTTTCTCATCGCAAGATTACATATATAATCTCGAGGCAAAAAATTTTATTGCTCAAAAAAGTCATGAAAGCACATCTTCTCTCGCTGCATCCTCTGGTTTTATCGCAATTGGAAGTAATACGGGGAAAATAATTGTAAGTCGTATTGGCTCAGGTACCGAAGATACGATAACCGACGGAAGAACATCTCCCTACGCGATTAGTACATTAACATTTAATCCCGATGGTCAGCTTCTCATTTCTGGAGCAAATAGAAAAGTCTCGGTTTGGGATATCAAAAATCGTAAACGCATTAAATTAATTCATGAACCGAACAAAAACTTTATCGTTTCTACGACGTATTCTCCTGACGGAACTTTTATGGCAATTGGCAATTCACAAGCAGAAGTCCATATCGTTCCACTCGTTTCACAAAGTTAAGCGTGTGCTTTTTTAATCGTAATTTTTCGTTTCTCTTCTGATTTTTTCTTTTTAGGCAGTGACACGGTAAGAACACCGTCCTGTACTTGGGCTGTAACGTGATCTGCATCAACTGCGATAGGCAAGTGAATAAATCGTTCGAAATTACCGTTTCTTATTTCTTTAAGATAGTAATTTCTCGCTTTTACTTCTTCAGTTTTTTCTTCATGTGCGGTTATGCGCAAATTACCATTTTCGAGATCAATCTTAATTTCTTCTGGATTAACCCCAGGAACTTCGACTTTTACAAAAAGTGTATCGTCTTTTTCGTATATATCTGTTGCAGATTTACTATGAAATTTGCCATTTGTTTCAAATAAGTGAGCTACGTCTGATAGGGGATCAAATCTTATAATTGCCATAATTATCTCCTGACTGAGCAAGTTATTATTATTTTATTAAAACTGGAGGGCTCCAGAACTATTTCTAATTCAATTCTAAAGCCAATTTTTTGCTTAAGCCTTTTTTATAACTCTAGAATAAGCTTGCGCTTGAAGCCTCCAACCTGTATCAATAATTTAGCGTACGCGATCAAATAAGCATATGTCAAAGGTTAATTTGCTATTTATTCGATCTGATCCAGTTTTTAAGCATGGGTATAATAATTAGCGCGATCAATTAAGCTCTTTTGGTAATTATTAAGCAATAAAAAAAGCCCCTGCTTAAACAAATGGGCTTTTAAAAAAATTAATTAAAATAATATTAATAGCTATAATAACTATAATACCCGGCATTTAAATAATGCACCGCATCGTCAGCTACGTCATTTACTACAACGCAAGCAAATTCTCGATACTTGGGCTCAAAAGCATTACACGGGGTCATACAGTAGACGGGCTCTCGTACAAACGGGTTCTGAGCAATACTATACAGGTGAAGTGTGATCATAAATAAGCAGAAAAAAAATCTCAGTTTCATAATTCCCCCATTAAAATATATGTGTAGCTCTCTACTCACAGCCTAAGATAATTTGTTTCAATAAGTCAATATTGCTTAAACTTATGCTTATTAAATTTGACAATTTATAAATTATTTTGTTATGTTAGTTTTACTTTTCACATACATAAATCAAGAATAAAAAATTAGAAAGGGAACACATGGCAAAATATGGAAAACAGGCACAAGAATCGGTTAAGCGTGAAATGCATGAATTTAAAGAAGGCAAGCTCAAAAGTGGCCGATCAAGAAAAACCGTAACTAATCCAAAACAAGCGATAGCTATCGGGCTTTCAGAAGCTCGAAAAGCAGGGGCAAAAATGCCACCGGCCCCGAGCAAGAAAAAATAAATTTTTTGAGCCTCGAAGCTGGCAGATTGCACGTAAGATCAAACGAGCGCGACGAGCGTTATTTGTCTGAGTGCATGTTCTTTATCCCGCCTATAAGAACAGTATCTTGCTGAACAAATAGTACACGGGGCATAATCGAAATTAAAATGGTGTATGCCCAGCTCTAATAGTTGCTGCTTATTACACTCAAGTACGTCAAAATAGAGTTTACCAGCCCGTTTAGTTAAAATTTTATCTTGAAAGCTAAAATGGGCAGTACTTTTTATAAACTCAGAGCCAACTTCATAATAGCAACTTTTACCGGATGGCCCAAAAAAAATCTGCATATCTTCTGGATTGCTCTGGTAGGCTTGTACCAGTGTACGAAACGTATGGGTAGCTATATTTTTTATCGTACCCTGCCAACCGGCATGAGCAATCGCGATAATTTCTTGGCGGGAATCGTAAAAGATCACGGGTAAGCAGTCTGCTGTATAGATAAATAAACCTATATGTTTGCGTTTGGTTATAAGAAAATCTCCAGGTATTTCGGGTGAAAAAAATTGATCTCTTTCACCAATAACTTGTCCTGATACACTATGTGTCTGTTTGAGTGCCACTATTTGTGTAAGTGCCAGATTTTGCTTAAGATCTGCTAACGAGACAATAGTTTCATAAGAACCATTTTCTATTGCTTTTTCAAAACTGTCTCTTCGAGCAGCTGTTTGTTTATCGCCAAAAAATATTCTTAGATTTTTTTTCGAATAAAACATGTTTATTATTTTGCTCGATAAAGCTCTTCGACATGATCCCAGTTTACGACGTTCCACCAGGCAGAAATATAATCGGGCCGTTTATTTTGATATTTTAAATAATAGGCATGCTCCCAGACATCAAGGCCAAGTAACGGTGTAAGACCCTGAGTAAGAGGCGAATCTTGATTGCCAGTAGAAATTATCTCTCCGTTTCCTGATTTATTTATGCAAAACCAAGCCCAGCCGCTCCCAAATCTCGTTTTTGCTGCACTATCAAATTTTTCTTTAAAAGCCTCAAAGCTCCCATATGTTTTGTTAATTAGTTCAAGAACTTTATCTTTGGGTAGACCGCCGCCGTTATGTTTCATAAGGGGCCAAAAAAAAACGAATGATTCTCATGACCGCCGCCGTTATTGCGCACGGCTGTGCGTATGTGCTCAGGTAAACTATCAAGATGGGTTAGGAGCCATTCAAGATTTTTTGTTTGTAATTCGGGATAATTTTGTAACGCTAAATTAAGCTCATCGATATACTTTTGGTGATGCTTGGTATAGTGTATTTCCATGGTGCGTGCATCGATATAAGGCTCAAGTGCATCAAATGCATAGGGTAATTTGGGTAGTACAAACATCTGTTCTCTCTTTTTAGTTAAGTGTTTAATAATCTGTGTGTTTCTTTTTTATATAGTTCTACAGCAGGTTGATCGAAGGGGTTAATCTCGAGCAGATGTGCAAGATATATTATTTCGCACATTTTAAGCATGAGAAATTGACCAATATAATAACTATTTATTTCGGGCAATTCCAGTATTATAAAAGGGCGTTGTTCACGCGTAAATGCATGCGCGACGCCGTCAAAAATTGCTTTTTTTACGAGTGTAATAGATTTGTTTTCTAAAAATGCAAACTGCTCAGGAATAAATCCAGTTGGCACGTGTAACTTTGTGCTCTCAGATCTGATCGTAATAAATTGCGTAAATATATCTCGTGGCCCTCCCAAATATAACTGTGCGACTGAGTGTAAATCTGTTGTGCCGATAGAAACTGTTGGCGTTATACCTATTTCGACTATTTTCCCTGAGAGATTTTCTTTTTTTCCTAAACTTTCGCCCACTAACTGCCTATACCAGGCGCCAAGTAAAGCAAGATTGGGGCTAAAAATAAACGTATCTAAAATAGTAATTTTTTGAGCCATCTGTTCAAAAATAAGTGCACTGCTTATAGCAGCTTTGTTATCACATATATCTGATTCAAGACACACTTCGCGCATGGTACATGCACCGGCACATAAAGCTCGTATATCAATACCCATAATGGCTAATGGCAATAACCCAACTGAAGTAAAAACAGAAAATCTCCCCCCCTACTAATTTGGGTATCTCGAGTAGATAATAATTTTTGCGCTTTGCATCACGCCATAATGGGGAATCATGATCAGTTATAATTACTACCGATCTGGCGAGTTGTTCTTGGTTATAATATTTTTCGAGCAAATTAATAAATAACGCACCGTTAATAAGCGTTTCTGTCGTTGATCCTGATTTTGTTATAACCGCAAGAATTACCTGGTTACCTGCGATAAGTTCTTTCTCAGCCAGTGCGCATAATGCGTCCGTATAATCTTGGTCAATTGTGTCGGCGCAGTAAAGCTTAATCTCTTGAGATAAGTTATTATAAAATCTGCCATAAAGAGCTTCGAAAATAGCAAGTGCGCCCAAGTTCGATCCGCCTATACCAACAAGTATGAGCACGCTTGGCTTACGAGCGCGTATTTCACGCGCTAATTCTTCACACCTATTAATTACTTGTGTATCTTCGGGGGAATAAAGAGCCCCATACGGTGTATCATATTTTTTGTCCAGTTCACGCTTTACGTGCGCACTGTATTCACGCACCTGCTTACGGTGTGTATCTATGCATGTCTTGCGCACCAGAGCAGTGTGCTCGTAACTGAGTGTGATTTTTTTACTCGATTTTACCAAAACCTTGTTCCTGTAAAATTTTTAATGCAACTGTTTGATGG
>Ga0206839_1016_pt1 | contig 47914 bp, 31 predicted proteins | sample Alteio_BWOrgCont_27_FD_152883 | JGI IMG/M metagenome (GOLD analysis project Ga0206839, IMG submission 152883) | Enriched cells from forest soil in Barre Woods Harvard Forest LTER site, Petersham, Massachusetts, United States -... | ecosystem: Environmental > Terrestrial > Soil > Temperate forest >... | reverse complement strand
GCGTGGTAAAATTCCCTGTAAAAAATACTGTGGGTTGGACAGGAGAATTTGGCCTGAATGAAAAAATATCGCAGCATTTTGATATTGACCTCGGCGTAGACCATGTACCTTATTTTGGCACAAAGGCAAGCATTGATACAGACCTTTCAGTTACCCGCGTTTCTGCTATGCTTAATTATCATGTAAGGAACTGGCAGGCACAGGCAGCATACCTCAACAGTATATACCCTGATAACAATAGTGTATATGCAGTATACGCATGGGCATTGGCTCCTATCGCCGTATTCCCTACGGGCAAATTTCAGTTAGGTTATAGTATCAGCTATAATAACTCAAATAGTGATAGATATGTGCCGGTAAATTCTCTGAGTGAAATATTGACCAATTATAACCAACCGATAGCAGGCGTATACGATCCCTACTTTACACCAAACAGCCTTTTTACAAATTCAGCGCTGGCAGCATTAAGTCTGAATCTCTCACCTAAAGTAAACATTAATCTTAATGGAGATATAGGTTACTCCACATTGAGTAACCCCTATTTCTTCCTGAATAAAAACAGTGCAGGCAGCCTTGTTGTTGAGAAGGGATTTTCAACAGTAAATTTCGTGCCCTATGATGCTTCTTTTGCATTGAATTACCAGGTAAATAAATCATGGTTGCTTAATGCAAAATATACTTATCGCAGCACGTATTTTTTCAACAGCAATTTTGTGACCATTGGCATACAAAAAAACTTCCTGCATCATGATAAAATGCAATCTGAAAAGGCTCCGAAATCGGCCTTCATGAAAGCGGTACTGGATGTAGAACAAAAAATACAATCGCTGTATAGCTGTAAGAATAAACAAGACCTGGCACAATCTGTAGATAAAATAAAAAATCAGATCATTGCATTGCGCGATGCGCAGATGAAAAGAAAAAACACTACAGAAATCTTGCCGGGCAGCGATGAAGCACTGCGCCTGCAAGACCGGTACAACAGCCTGAATGACATGCTCAATGAAATAAATGAAGTAAGCCTTGATGATAAAGATTATAACGGCAACAAAAAAACATGGCTGATAGACAAACAATATGAACTAACCTCTATCTATTATGGCGGCTACTACGACGAAGAGTAAATGATTAAATATTCTATTGCTACCAGTATCTTATGTCATATCAATCAGCCGGCGGGGGAAAAAAAAGTAATGATTTATGGCGGTTTAAAGAAGCAAAAGATGTTACTCCTGCAGAACGTTTTATCCTGCTTATATTTGTTGTCACAGGTATAATATCCATTCTCCGTTTTGCCAACTGGTGGTTTATTAAAGATAATATTGGTAACGTTCAGTTATACATAGTATTCAGTCTTGCTTTTTGGTATAGTATTTTCAGGCTCATACTTATCTGGATCAATTACCTGGGCATAAAAAAGCCACCACATGTAAAAGCACCGGAAGGTTTAAGTGTGGCTATCTTTACTACCAGCTCTCCCGGTGAACCGCTGGCTATGTTTGAAAAAACACTGGCAGCGTGTGCTCAGATCAGCTACCCCCATACAACTTATCTTCTTGATGATACGCAAGACCCGTCCTTCAAGGAATGTGCAGAGCGCCATGGTGCAGTATGGCTGAAGCTTGTGGGAATACCCGGCGCAAAAGCAGGTAAAATAAATGCTGCGCTGCAAATAACGAAAGAAGATTTCATATTGGTACTAGACCCTGATCACATCCCTTTTCCTGAATTCCTCGATCATACCCTTGGATATTTTGATGATGAAAAGATAGGCTTCGTGCAGGTATCACAGGCATATTATAATCAGTACAGGTCTTTTACGGCCCAGGGAGCAGCAGAGCAAACGTATAATTTCTATGGCCCTACCCAGATGTCCCTGTTCGGTTATGGTTGCAGCGTAGCTATAGGTGCTAACTGCACATTCCGCAAAAAAGCTTTGGAAAGTATAGGCGGGCATGGCATAGGCCTTGCAGAAGACCTGGTTACCTCCATCAGGTTGCATGGAGCAGGCTGGAAATCAATTTACAATCCCGTAGTAGTAAGCCGTGGACTTGTGCCTGAAGATTTCGGCTCTTTTTGCAAACAACAACTTAAATGGGCAAGAGGCGTATTTGAAATTACTTTTTCTGAACTGCCCAGGTTGTATCGTAAACTCACAAGCTGGCAGCGTTTGTCATATGCTACGATAGGCACGTATTATCTAGTGGGTCTTACGCAGCTTATTTTTACTTTAATACCCTTCCTGTTTTTTTTCACCGGCATTCTCCCGGCACGTATGGAGTTTGCCGACTTTATTATATATGGTATGCCTATAGTACTGGTGGGCATAACCATTTATTTATACGTGCAGCGATGGGTGTGCGATCGGCAAACTGAGAAAGGGTTACATTGGCGTGGCATGATACTGAAATTTGCCTGCTGGCCGGTTTTTTTTATCGGCTTCTTATTGGCGCTGGTAAATGCAGAAGTGCCATATATTCCTACCGCAAAGAAAGCTGCCGTAGGATTTGTTTCTCCTTTTGTACGCCCGCTGCTGATACATATAATCTCGTTCATTATTACTATTATTGGGGTACTGATTTACCGGAAGTATTATATGCCTGAAAGCCAACTGGCACTATCAGCAGAAAAAACCTGGGGCATGATAGGTTTTGCAACACTGGCGTTCATTATGTCAGTAGGCGGTGTATATGCCGCGATGGAAGCAAGAAGAATGAAGGTAGAAGATCCCTGGGACACGGTAAATATTTAAAACAGAGACGGATGAAAAAACGAGTACCATTAAGAATTATATCTGCATTAGCTGCCATCCTAATCGCTATGGTACTCGTATCGGTGCTTTCATCAGGCGGTAATTCCAGCAAAGGCCCTATTGAAAATTTCATGGCCAATACTGGCGAGTTTATCAATAATGTGGAGCAAAAGATGAATATGCGCAACCGCACCAACAAGCGGGAAAATAAACTCAAGTGGTTCAAACCCTATGCGCACGATAAGAACCTTGTCACCCACCCCGACAAAGTCTTGTTTGGCGTATATGATAATGAAACCAAAGAAAACTTCGAAAGTATCATTGCCCTGGAAGACTCATTACATACCACCTTCCCGCTCATACATATTTTCTGCGCATGGGGAAGCAAGCCGGAAGAAAAATTTCCTGTAGAGCAAGTAAGAAACATCATTGAGTTGGGCTCTATGCCGGTGATTACTTGGGAGCCCTGGCTGAACGATTTTAAAACAGATGATATACCCGGCTTGCGTAGTGCAGATATGCGCGACAAAAACGGCATGAGAGATGTGGCAGATGGTATGTATGATAGCTATATAAAGCAATGGGCAACAGCAGCTAAAAAGGTAGACCGGATGATCTTCCTGAGATTAGGCCATGAGATGAATGATTTTTTCCGTTACCCATGGGGGCCACAAAATAACTCCCCAAAAGATTTCATAATGGCATGGCGACATGTGCATGATCTGTTTGCAAAAGAAGGCGTAAATAATATTATCTGGGTATGGAGCCCTCACCCTGCTTACGAATTTAAAACATTTTACCCCGGCGATGCTTATGTAGACTATGTAGGGGTTGGTGTGCTGAACTATGGTACTATAGCCCCCTGGAGCAAATGGTGGTCATTTAAAGAGATTTTTGGTAATCACTATGAATTGCTGACATCCTATAAAAAAACCGATCATGATCACGGAATTCGGTTCATTGATAGTAGGTGGCAACCGCGCTGCATGGTATGCTAATGCACTGGATAGCCTGCCACAAAAATATCCGCTTGTAAAATCAGTCTTATATTTCCATTATTCAAAAGACAACACCACTACGCAGCAGGTACTCAACTGGTACATCAAAGATGATCACGAAGTAACCAGCAATATTATCAGGGAAATAAATAAATGGAAAGAATAACCTTATCATATTTAACCTGTTTGTTGGGGAAAGTCGAACGTGAGCGTTACATCAGTTGCAACTATACTGTGGCTGATGGTCACCGTATTTGTGGAATCGAGCGTACTGCACACCATGTAGTTACAGGTCACTTGCGTCTCAGGCTTGCTAAGATCCAACGTCTAGGATACGACCAACAGTGACGGAATGAGTGTTCGACATCTACGCTACATGATCTATAATGAGGTGTAGCATAATGTTCTCCGGGTTAAGCATATTTTGGTGGTTTTTTGTTGCCTACTCGTTGATGCCGTTTTCGGTGAACCGGATAATACGTTAGTTAGTTATTAGTTATAGAAAACGGAATCCCTAATAATCTTTCCGTTATTTTCAATAGAATAAAAAACGGTATCACCTCGAAGAAAAACATTTGAAATATGCATTTCAGGAGTACCGCCGTTACTGTATCTATAGTAATTAGATTTCACCAAATATTTCATACCACCCAGCAAGAAATGAACAGCAAAATACACATCACCATTTTTTGTTTCTAAATCAACATACTTTAATGATTGATTCGCATTCGTATCAATATATAATGCTTGAGCTTTTATCGGAGTTTTCGTGCCAGACAAAAAAACGAATGTATTAACCCAGCAATATGTCCCGCACCCCTGAAGCAATACCATAATATCTTCGTCTTCATATAATACCTCGGGGTATTTAGTAACGTATCTGCAGTCAAAGGTATCTATCGGATATTCAACACTATCTCTTCCATAGCTAAAAACGACCTTTTCACTGTTAAAACAACTACACTTCACAAAGTTCCCTTTCGGCGTCCTTTCCAATTTGATGTTGCCATAACGCTCTCCAACGTCGTACAGTCTATAAAAACATTCATTGCAATTCCTTTTAGCACTTTTTATTTTGGCACTTTTCTGTTGTGCTAACAATTGAAATATTGTACAAAATAGCCCCGCCAGAAAAAAGACACCAAAAAGACGTTTCGTTTTTTTCACTGCTAATTTCCTTTAACCCCTTTGAAAAATATGAAGGAATAGTCTACCTCTTTCTTTGAATTCGTGAAGTTTATTTCTTTAAAATTTGAATTCAATATTGCGTTAGGCCCTGTCATTAACTTTTTCAAATCAGGGTCAGAATTTGACCTTGCCCAATTTGGAACATACCTAACTTGTCCATTTATCGTTCTTTTAAGTGGATTATTTGATGTCGGTGAAGTAGGCATTGCATTGGGACTAATCCAATTAGTTGCACCTTCCGTCGGATCATTAGCTACCCTGTCTTTATCAGAAAGCACTTTATCGGCAGCTTGAATAGAATCCTTTAAGTGCGTTAAGAATTCTGTTTTAGCGCTTTCTCCCTTAAATGTTTTCCAAACCGCAGATAAGTTTTTGTATTCGCTTATTTCCGAACCTTTAGGCTCTCGGACGGTCCCACCAGTTTTGTTCATATATGCATACCCTATCCATTCTTTTGCTCTTTGCTCTGATGTACCCGCTTCATTTCTAACGACCTTACCTAAAGTTAACGAATTATCTGTAAAATTATGATTTGTAAAAAAATCAGTTAAATCCTGTAAATATTGAAGCCTTTGATTCAGTTTGTCAAGACCAACGGATTTTTTTTCGGAATCAAGAAATTCTTTTATTTTTCGCGTCAAATATTGGTCTTTAGGTTCCTTCCTTTTTCGCTCATCACTTAATTTATCATATTCTTTTCCTAGTTTGACATTCAGATACGTTTTATCATGTTCATAGTCCGCTTGAATCTTGGCTTCTTTTTTAGCAATAGTATCTTTTAGACTTTCCGTTTGTTTTTGTAATTCAGCTTTTACGTCTTTTATGAACTGGTCGTTTTCTTTCTCCTTCCTCATCAGAGTCCCTTTCCCCCCTCTCTGCTGCACCACATGTGTCAGTTCATGTGCCAGTAATCTATTCCCTGAATCAGAACCCGGAGCATACTGCCCTTCATTAAAAACAATATTATTCCCGGTGGTATAGGCCAGCGCATTTATAGACTGTGCTGATTTGGCGGCTACGCTGTCATTGTGGATCCTTACACCAGAGAAATCATGCCCGAAACGTGGCTCAAAAAACTGGCGGCTGGCATCCGGTAAAGGCTGCCCGGAGGAACCTAAAGAATTTATATAACTGTCTAAGCCGCTGCTTGCTTGTGTTTCCGCACCTGTGCTCTCTTTCAGGTGCAGCATTTTATCCTCTCCTTCTAAACCATTCCACTTGCGTAGTATCGATATTTCTTTTCGGTGTAATTGCTCGTCTTCTGATGCATCAGGTCCATGGTGTTTGCGCTGAACAGGCTTTATTGCAGGTTTAAAAAAGGGATTGTTCCCGCCATTGGCAGGTTTAAAAAAAGAATTCTTCGCACCATTAGCAGGCTTAATAAAAGGATCGCTGCCAGCCGGTCTCAAAAAACTACCTTCGGAACCAGGTGTATGCATGCGCATTACCTTATCAGCCGTTGCATTTGCTTCCTGCTCATGAGTATCGCCGAGTGTATTAATATTCAGTTTAGGCTGGATGAAAGATGGTCTCGATAGTGCTTGATTTTTCGGCTTAGTAGTTTCCAGTGTCAGGTTCATTCGTATTTAAGTTTTCAAGTGTGATTATTAAATGCTCTCAGGCTTAATACTACAGAAGCCTAAGTTTCTAATACGGGTCGCATAAAGTTAAAAAAATATTTTAATTGGTTTGAAAATAATTTCAGGGATTCTGCTGGCATTTCCTATATGGTTCGGAATGTTTCCAGCAGGGGCAGCTAGAATAACGTCTGAACCTGAATTTTTAAACTTAGAGAATTCCGGAATTACTTTATATAAATCAAGGCATTAATAGACTGCGCTGATTTTGCAGCTACGCTGTCATTGTGGATCTTCACGCCAGAGAAATCATGCCCAAAGCGTGGCTCAAAAATTGACGGCTGGCATCTAGTAACGGCTGACCGGAGGAGCCCAGGGAATTTACATAACTGTTTAAGCCGCCACCAATTTGGAGACCAAGCAGATCTTTGACTTGCGGGAAGATACATACATGGATTATCACCGATTAGGTATCTACTTTGCTTGCATTTGATAAACTCTTATCGTCTTCTGGCCATCAATATTCTTCATGACCATAAAGTATAACCTATCCCCATCATTAGTTACCTTCAACCCTTCTTCCCTGTCTTCCAAATAAGACAGATTGTCCTTAACAAGATTGAACCCGAGGTCAATTATTTTTTCTGACCCGGTTTCTTTATTTATCAATACGAGTTTATCACCCTGTGTCCAGGGATACCATACATAGTATAGCGGCGTTATACAGTTAAGGCTGAAACTTTCTTTTTTCATGCCGGGAAAAAGATGGTACGGGGTATAAGTTATTTTTTTTTCGTTTAATGTGCCTCCTTCTATGTTATATACTGAAAGGCCAGTAGATAACTTTTCTTTGTCATGAACTTTAATGCCAGTAAAATCAATACTCTTGCCGCCATACATCACTTGTTGCGAATCACTTTTATTTCCGGGGTTTATTTGCAGTGCGTAATCGTAAAACCATAAATTCAATTTATCTCCATAAACGGTCATATACTGAAGTCGTGTTCTAAAAATTGTTTTAAACAGCAGCTCTTCTGACAATGAAAAGACCAGTAATTTAAAATCATACCCAACTATAATATAGTTGTTTGTGAGCCTTAAAAAGATAGGCTCTGAAACAGCATTGTTTTCTTTTTCATTTAATAGGTACCGGTGTATTTTTTCATAACTGAAAAATTCTTTCTTTTGTTCATCAAAACCGATTATTTTTTTTTCTTCTGAACTGAGTATATAAAATTTCCCATCTGATACCTGGAAGTCAGCCGGAAAATCTGCATTGTCTTCTCTTTGCCGTTCTAAATAACTTCCTTTTTTTATTGGAAGATCAAAAACCAATGATAGCTTCTGCACCTGTTCTTGTTCACCGGCGGAATGCAGGGTGTCGTTTGTCTCAACAGGCGTGCTTTTGCTTTCATTGTGCAGATTAGTACACCCAAGTACGACGCAAGCAAATACTAAAAAAAAGTTTTTCATTGGTGGTTTCTTTCTTATACTGCATAAAATTGGTAACGCCATCTATTTGGGCCGTCCAGCACCAACGAAAGCTTTTCCTCCTATACTACATAACTTATTTTCTAAACTTTTTCCCCGCCAGTCTTTCCCCTCGTTAAATACTACATTATCTCCCTACATTATCTCCCATAATACAGGCCGGCGCATTTAATATTGCCATGGTTGTGCCACAAAAAATGCCCCACTCTACCAACTAAACAAAATCCCGTTCTGATCAATGATCGTAGCCAGAATACCTTCACTTCCACATTATCTTAAATGGTTTATGCTCCGAAATGCGGATTATAAATAATCCCAAATGCATTGCCCCACGGATCTCTCACTGATGCCACCATTATTTCATCACCCACTTCTGCCGGCTCTTCCAGTGGTGTCGCACCAGCTTTCAGAAGATCATGATAAGTAGAAGCAACGTCATCCACACCCCAGTATGCTACTACGCCAGCTTCTTTTGCTATTGCCCGGTTATCTTCCGGCTGCAGCCCCAGCTCGTATCCCCCTACATTGAAGCCAACATAAAAAGGCTCATCAAAATAGGGTTCCACACCTAGTACCCTGCTATACCATTCTTTGCCTTTAATAATATCATCTACTTTATAACCAACTGTTCTGAGACCTTTGAATTGCTGTACCATAATTAATTTTATTTTAGGTTTAAGTGCTGAATGAATAGCAGGGTTTTTGTGATTTTTATAAAGCCATTTCTTTGAGCATGAGTTCTTTTATGTATTTCACGGGTGCGCTGCCATAACTAAGAAATTGCTCATGAAATTGCTTCAGGTTAAACCGCGTGCCCATCTTGTCTTTCAGTTGCTGCCTGAAGTCATAGATCTCTGTATAACCTGTAAAATAACAATCAAGCTGCACCTGTGTTACCGATACTCTTTTCCATTTCCCTTCTGCTTCCGCCATTTGTTGAAAGCCATCATCTATAAGCAGTTTCATTGCATCGTCCTTAGTCATATTTTTAGTATGTACGCTATAATCGAGGATTGTATTACAAGTGCTCCGGAGGTTCCATTTATAATACATCAGCCACATTTCAGGAGATGCCTCTTTTGAGTCAATGGCTTTATCGCCATCATAACCATTCTCCAGCATCATTCGTTCTGCATATACCGCCCATCCTTCTATCATAGCGTTATTGCCAAGTATAGCCTTGATAATGCTGGGCGATTTGTTGGCATATACCAGTTGTGTATAATGGCCGGGGATAGCTTCATGAATATTGAGTATCTGCAGTATATAGTGATTGTATTCGCGGAGGTAGCTTTCTGCTTTCTGCGGATCCCATCCTTTAAGGCTACCCACATTATAATAAGTGTTCCCGTTTTTGTCATAAGGGCCGGGCGATGATATAGATGCACCGGCCACACCAGCCATATATGCTGGTTCTTTGCGCACTACAAGCGGTTTTGACGGGTCTATATAAATCAGGTCTTTGTGTTTGATAAATGATACCAGTACTGGCAATTGCTGCTCAATAGCCACCTGAAAAGAATCTGCCGCAACATGATTTTCAGAGAGCTTCTCTATCATCCGGTGCATGGCTTCCATCCGCTCCTGCGGGAAAGCTGCGTTACTAAAATATTTGGGCCATAATTTCTTTACGATCTCATACATTTTATCATGCAACTCATCTTTGTGTTTCAAAGCCTTCTGGTATATTTCTTCAGCACTATAGCCCGATTGAATTTCGAAAGCAAACTTTTTTTCGTACAACTCCTTTCCTAATCGGAAACTACGCGGATGATCATTTTTTAGTTTCTTTAGCCATTCTGCGTAATCTTGTATCGCTGCTACCGCCTTATCAGCGCTCTGCGTTATTTTTGCTTTCTCCCGCTTGTCCAGTTTTAATTTGTCCAATGCATCAGGAAGATCATGTGCAAATACGGAAACCCCGCCAAGGTTTTGTTCTATAGCCAGGTCGGTATGTTCCTCGGTTGGATTCTTGATATTGTTTTTTGCGGCTTTATAGTATGCTGGTATCGCAGCCATTCTTAAGTAAAAATTATGCACACGTTCACTAAGCGTGGCATAATCATTATTCAGCATATCTGCAAAGAGGCCGCTTACATTATAGCCAGAAGGATCCCATTCGTATGCCTTCTGCTCCTCTATACCCCATATGGCATATTTCAGTTGGTTTTCTATAAGGTAATAATCTGTCTTATTCGCATCAGACAACTCTGCCAGTTTGAATTTGCTGAGAGAATCAAGATTGGCTTTATTGAATGTAAGTTCTTTTGTTCTTGATTTATCGTCTGGTATTATAAGTACATTATCATATTTATGATAACCTACGTTGCTTGCCCATGATGGATACATTTTCCATAATGCCAATACAAAACGCTCTTTATAGGCATTAAACAATTGATCTGTTTCAGAAATTTTGTCTTTTGCAATGGCAGTATTCATACAAATAACGGCAATGTAAACGAATACAAAAATGGATTTTTTCATTTAGAAATTATTACTATCACAAACATAAGGTTTGTACACCATTTTTATAGTACACACTTGCAAATCACTAAACATGAAAAAGAATCTGCGGAAAAAAGAAAAATAGTACGTACTCAAATACTCTGTAGAGACGTTGCAATGCAACGTCTCTGGGAATACGATAGCAAAAAGGTACTATGATGGAAGTTATACAGGGGCTGCTGAAAAAAAAAGTGGAGAAAAAACCCACCGGATAATAGGCGTATAAAACATTACAAATGTTAGTACGCTTTAGAAATATTTTTTATTACACTATACTTATTTTATGTTAATAAAGCCATTATGGTATTAATACTTTTGCAATGCCATATTTATTATTCCCTTCCACTTTTAAACAATATATGCCAGGAACAAGGTGCATATCTGTTAATGTATAACGCGCAACTCCCTGTTGTGCATTTATTGTCTCGCTATACACCATCCGACCCACCATATCATACATGACAACATTGTATTTTCGTTCGGCAGAAGCAGTAAATGAAAATGTAATCTGCTCCCTGGTGCTGTTACCAATAATCGTAACGGGCAACATTTCTGAAGCAACATTCTGCACACCGAGACTAGCCGAAGTAAGAATGACATTATCAAGATACCACGTTGTAGCTGTATTAACATCCGATACATACCTGAATGACAAATACAACGGGCTCTTGTTTTTCAGCGTGGTTATATCCACTTCGTGTGTTACCCATTCCGTAGAATCTGTCACTGAAATTGCCGGTATCATTATTGCACTCATGTCTGTATCATACATAGGGTGTATAAACAATGAATCAGAATAATGAGACTCTAATACAGATAATTTCGCCCTTGGATTAAAGCTGGATGTCCTTATATCAAATCGTAAGTAGATGTGAGGTGAGCTAAATCCTCTTAAATCTAATAGCGGTGTGATTAGCAATGAAGTGTCTATGTTTGCCGTATTGTTAAAATAGCCAGTACACTTCATACCAGGCGTACCATGATTGCCCAATGGAGTACACTCCCATTCCCCTTGCGGCTCTGTTGATTGCAAAGGATTATAAGTAATCCAATGTGAAGTCGGGGTCAATGAGGAAGTAGAAACGGCGCATAGTACATCAAAAGTTTCATTTAAAGATGAATCAGCTACCTGTGCTGTTGTATGTAATATGCTACAGCTACTTAATAATATAAAGAAAGTGCGTAAGAAAATATTTCTCATAATGATATATTAATCGTGATTACTTCATTTTTACATAACAATTCACTTTTCATTACCAGATGATAGCTTTGGTAATACCATAAGTATTTTCATTACCCATCTTTATACAATACATCCCACTACCCAGGTTAAGACCGCTTATCTTATACTGCGCAGTTCCTGCTTGTGCGTTTATTATTTCATCATGAACCTGCCTGCCCACCATATCATAGATAGCGATACTATACCTTCCTGCCACATTCGCATTATAGGCAATCGTTATTTCGTCACGGGTGCTGTTTCCAATTACCGTTAATGGCAGTAGTTCATTTTTGTTCTGAGCTACACCGAGCACTGATATTGTAGTAACATTGACATTGTCAAGGTACCAAATGCTGCCAGTTGTGGTAGAAGAGGTATATCTGAAAGCAATATAAAATGGCTTGGATCCCTTCAATGATGTAATATCTGCCTCATGGGTGACCCAACCTGATGAATCTGGATTTGAAAAAATAGGAGTTACACCTAAAACTGTGTAAGGAGTACTTGCGTCAATGGTATCTGTAGTATACGCCAACGTTAACTTTGCTTCAAGATTAATCCTGTCGGTTTTGGAGTCAAATTTTATATACACATTGCCCGGATACAAAGATGAAGGTAGCATCAGTAAAGGGGTTATCAGGTAAGATGTATCTAAATGATACGTATTAGGCGTACCATAAACACCGGTACACATCATACCCGGCGTACCGTAATTACCATCGTATGGATTGCAGGTCCATGCCCCCATGGGATCAGTACCGGGTACAGTGTTGTAATAAATCCAGTTAGCAGGATGATAAGGAGTAGTAACACACGCCACATCAAAATTTTCGCTTAAACTTGTTACAGGCGCAATTTGTGCTTGTACATTTATCGTAATACATGCCAGGATACATACTAATAACGCACCAAAATATTTTTTTTTCATATCAGATTTATTTACAGCCAATCAATATTTCACTGCAAATTAGCCCCATGCGCACATATTCTCAAATCATTTTACCAACAGCAAAAACAATGCCTAAAATTTCGCCAAAAAATTAAACCCACTTCCGGATATAATATTGACGAGTATCCTATAGCAAATGTTAGTACCTTAGAAATATTTTTTTTTAGTACTAACAATTGTATTTCAGGTATCGTCTATACATATAACTGAAAGTTTATCAGGCATCAGACAAGAATAAATGAGCGCACTGACAGAGACTGTTAATACAAGCAATGAACTTTCTGTTTCAGAACGGGGTTTGCAAGGGCATACTGAACTCAGCCTGCTGATCAGGGATTGCATTGCCGGCTCCCCAAGCGCTCAAAAAAAAATGTATGAAAAATATGCTCCGGGAGCTTATGGAATTATCAGGAGGTATATGTATAATGATGAACAGGCAGCACAAGAGGTTTTAAATGATTGCTTTTATAAAATATTTACAAAACTTGAAAAATACTCTTTCCAGGGGGCATTCGAAGGATGGATCAGGCGCCTGGTGATCAATACGGTAACAGATCATCTTCGGAAAAATATAAAAGACGCGCAGCACTTTAAAGAGGTACAATCAGAAGATGTATACGTGGATAATGAATCAGTAGATAAAATATCACATAAAGAATTATTAAAAATAATAGAATCTATACCCGATACCCAAAGACTTGTTTTTAATCTTTTTGTATTTGAAAATTATTCACATAAAGAAATTGCTCAGTTATTGAGTATCAATGAAAACAACAGCCGATGGCATCTTAATGACGCCCGCAAACGATTAAAAGAAAAAATAAATCAGCTCATGAAGTAATTCATAAAGCTATGGAAAAACAACAAACACATATCGATGATTTTTTCAAAGATGAGCTCGGTAGTTATACCGAAGCTCCGCCTCCCGCCGCGTGGGACGCGCTTCAGAAAAAATTGACCATCTACCCTCCCCAGCCTCCGCGTTTGGCATATCATTGGCTTGGTTATTCAGCCATGTGCGTACTTATATTGTCGCTGGGCCTTTCACTTGCCCGCAAAGTGAACGTAGATGCTGATTTCCTGAATTCATCATCAACTCAAAAAAATACAACTATTATTTCTCAGCCTGTTGCAGCCAATGCATTAGCAACCAATATACCGTCAACAACAAATACACCATCAACAAACAACACATTATCAACAAGCGCTCCGGCGCAACTCAGCCAAAATGATAATTCAACCACAACAACTGGTACACCCGCAAAAAACACCGGGAATAACCCAGCTAAAACAAGGCAACCAATAGCAACCGAAAATAACCAAAGCAATACATCTACATCTAGTAACCACGACGGTAAGCATAACAAAGGAAGTAAACTACTTGCTGCAAATCATTCAAAAAACAGGAAACCAGGAAATGCTACGCAAAATATCATCCTCGCAGCTACTTATGAACCTGCAACAAAGAGCAGCGGGAAACCGTCAAATGAAAATGATAATGTTGCCATTAACAATACAATAATACCACAAGCAGATAAAAGCAAAAAAGAAGACAATAAAACAACTACCCAAAAGGAAGATAAAAAGCAACAACCGGCTGACGAAAAACAAACACCACCCAAGCATAAAAACAAACCGTCATTCAACAGGTTTGAAGCTGGAGTCAAAGGTGGTTTTGAAACGTCAGCCGATGGTGGCAATACAGCGCACAAATATCTTGGCTCTGTTTACCTGCAATACAATCTCTCGCCCAAGTTTTCAATAATGACACAGCCTGCTATAAAATTTGCCAATGTGAATAACACAAGCCTTGACCATCCCACATCTTATTACAGGGAGAATGCTGACAGTAACCATGTAGATGGTACTCCATACCCGGTATTACTTGGCGGCACTACTATTATAGGCTACAGAACAGATTACCAATATTCACAAACGCATGATTCAATTGTAAAGTCCAATAATACAGGCGGCAAATATGCTGAATATGAGATCCCTCTACTATTGAAATTCAGTTTCAACAAATCATTCTCCTTGTATGGCGGTGTGAATATTGATTACAGCAAACAACCCGGAGTAACTGAAAACACCTTTACTCAAAAGAACATATCTATTGGTAAGGATACCAGTATTTTCACACCAATATATGGCACTGTAACAGCCCCATACACAAGTTCAGTAATTACTTACCCTGCCACTAGCGACATAACAAATTATAGAGGCTATACGGTATCCACTGCAGCCACATTCAGGTTGGGGTATATGTTCGGTATCAGTTATGAATATAGCGACCGCTGGCTGCTGGACGTATTAATGCAGCAGACAACCGCAAAATCAAATGTGCAAGGCCCCAATAATATCGATATTAACACCCCCCTGTCATCCACCTACCTTCGTTTTACAATTGGCTATAAACTCATCAAATGAAAATAACTGCATATTGAAGAATTGAAATGAAACCCTATGAAACCTATCGCCTCAATTGCAAAAAGCCCCGCCGCTACACGGGGCTTTTTCTTTTAGCATTCCATCTATTGAAAATTTTTAAAGGATATTGATGCAATTTATGCGCCTCATTTCTTCACTACCTTAACCAACTGTTCCGGTGCCTGCAATAGTTGTGATTAGCTGATTTGAAAGTTGTCCATTCGCCGGCACACATAAAGAAAGAATAATCGCATAAACGAAATGGCATATCTTTTCATGGGTTTATTGTTTGGTTTTTACACATAAAAGCATCGTTACATTGAAATATTTTTCGGTTTACTAACATTTCCGTGATTTTTTACGCCCCTTATTATATGCTCTGAAGAAAAATTATATCAAAAAATAATCAAAAGATAATAAAATATAAAAAAATGATTAATTTGGTATTCTAAATTCCTTATCGATGAGAAAGAACCTATACCTCTTATCAGCCATTATATATTTTTGCACATTTTATCTGGCTGCTCATGCCCAAGTAACAACTTCTACCTTTGTTTATACCGGTTCTGTTCAAACTTATACTGTTCCATCCGGGGTAACGAGCCTTACTGTTGACACCCGCGGAGCTAATGGCGGGATGGAAGACAAGTGGTATTATACCGCCTATTATTTTGGCCCATGCTATACCAGCAGGGGCGGGTATGGAGCCCGTGTGATATGTACACTGGCTGTAACTAGCGGCCAAGTCTTATATGTTTATGTTGGCGGTAATGGAGATAGTTCCACTTACTATGGGGGCAGTGGAACTGGAGGATGGAATGGAGGTGGTAGTGGTTATAATTCAGGTCATTATTCAGGAGGCGGAGGTGGTGGCGCTTCTGATATTCGTACCAGCGGAACTGCGCTATCTAATCGCATAATAATAGCAGGTGGTGGGGGGGGGTGCCGGTTTTCAGAGTTGTACATTAGGTGGAGATGGAAACAGAGGTGGTAATGGCGGAGGGCTTACAGGGGAGAACGGATATAGCTGGAATAGCTATAATTCCTCTAATGACGGAGCCGGGGGCACACAAATTGGAGGAGGCGTAGGTGCAGGCTCCGGGCTTAGCGGTGTTACTGGATCACTAGGTAGCGGCGGTGCTGGCTATACATACTTTTATGCCGGTGGCGGTGGTGGCGGTTACTATGGCGGTGGCGGCGGAGATGCCGGTGGCGGTGGTGGCGGATCGTCTTATACGGATGCTTCCGTGACTTCTTCAATCACTCATACGCAAGGTTATAACACCACAAATGCGGATACAGTTTTTATTACAGTCAATTGTTCGGGTGGAGTCATTAACGGAAACACAGCTTTGTGCGCAGGGTTCACAACCGTGCTTACCGACACAGTAGGTGGAAGCAGCGGCACATGGAGCAGCGGCAATACATCCATAGCTACTGTAGGGTCTTCTTCGGGTACCGTTACGGGCGTATCAACGGGAACTGCAAATATCACGTACTCAGTTATTGCCTATTGCGGTTTTGCGTTTTCTTTTGTTACCGTTACAGTAAACCCGATGCCTACGGCAATCCTCGGAACTCAAGCTGTTTGTGCCGGATCCACAACCGGTTTAAGCGATGCGCTTACGGGAGGCACATGGACCAGCAGCAATACGGTTGTAGCTACTGTTGGATCATCTACAGGAGTTGTTACTGGCGCCTCTGCAGGTACTGCTACTATTACTTACACCACAGGTGTAGGTGTAAGTTGTGTCGCAATAACTACCGTCACGGTTAATCCTATGCCTTCATCTATATTGGGCGCAGCAACTGTTTGCGTGGGGTTAACAGCTCCCCTGAGCGATGCCGCGGGTGGCGGAGTATGGAGCAGCAGCAGCACTACTATAGCCACGATTGGGCCTACAGGCATTGTTTCAGGCTTAATCACAGGAACCACCACTATTACCTATGGCTATCCTGCCACGGGCTGCAATGTATTTAAAACGGTAACCGTTACCCCTCTTCCTTCCGTGATAACAGGTGTCACGAGTATCTGCACCGGGACTACGACATCATTATTTGATGCCGGTGGAGGCACCTGGAGCAGCAATAATACAGCAATAGCTATCATCGGCTCAGGTTCCGGCCTAGTCAATGGATTAGCAACGGGGACTTCTGTGGTCACCTATACATTACCTTCAGGGTGCATCACGACAACGACAATAACCGTTAATCCGTTACCTGCCGCCATTACAGGTGTCATGGAAATGTGCCAGGGCCTCACTGCTACCCTGAGCGATGCCACACCTGGTGGTAACTGGAGCAGCAGCAATACTACAATAGCCACCATTGGCTCTGTTACCGGCATAGTAACCGGTATAACGGGCGGGAGTACAGCCATTATAACATATACCTCCTCTTTTGGCTGTACTGCAATTGCAACTGTCACCGTAGATCCCTTACCTGCGCTTATATCTGGCAGCACTCATATATGCACAGGCTCAACAGCTTCATTAAGCGATGCCACAGCCGGCGGTACATGGACAAGTAGCGCCACAAGTATAGCCACAATAGGAAATACAACGGGAATTGCAACAGGAATTGCAGCAGGCACCACCATTATCTCCTATGTCTTTCCCATTACCGGATGCCTGGTCACCACTACATTAACAGTTGATCCCCTGCCATCTGCAATAACCGGGACATTTGGAATTTGTACAGGATCAACCACACCCCTCACTGATGCCGGAGGCGGTACATGGACAAGCAGTAATACCACAGTGGCAACTATCGGGGCAGGCACAGGAGTAGCAAGCGGCATTGCTTCAGGCACGGCAACGATTACTTACAAACTTAGTACAGGCTGTATGGCCACAGTAATTGTAACTGTGAACCTATCATCCCCTATTACGGGCATTTCGTCTGTATGCACGGGAACATCGATAACTTTAAGCGATGCCGCTGTTGGCGGAACATGGAGCAGCAGCAATACAATGGTAAGTGTTGGCACTACTTCCGGAATAGTAACGGGGTTAATACCCGGAACTACCACTATCACTTATTCGCTCGGCACTAGCTGCATCGTTACAAAAACAATAACTGTAAGCGTATCGCCATTAGCAATTACCGGAACCCCGACAATATGCGCCGGTGCAACAACTACATTGAGCGACCCAACGATTGGGGGAACCTGGAGTAGCAGCAATACAACAATAGCAACTGTTATTTCCGGCATTATTACCGGTGTATCGGCAGGTACAGCTACTATAAGCTATATGACCGGCACATGCCCCGCATTAAAAACAGTAACCGTTAACCCGGCACCATTCCCTATAAGCGGTAGCGGGGGCGTGTGCGCAGGTTTGACTATTGCGTTAAGCGATGCAGTCGGCGGCGGCGCATGGAGCAGCAGTAATACAGTTATAGCGACCGCAGGCACCAGCACAGGAATAGTAACCGGTGTGACGGCTGGCACGGCAACTATCACTTATTCACTTGGTGCAGGGTGTATAGCAATAAAAAACCTGACTGTAAATGCCTTGTCTGCAATAACAGGAGGCAGTAGTGTTTGCTCAAGCGCTACTATTCCTTTAAGCGACGCAATTACCGGGGGAACATGGAGCAGCACCGTTACTTCCGTTGCTACAGTTTCAGGCACAGGAGTTGTAACAGGAATTGCTTTAGGCACAACCACAATAAGCTATGTGTTGCCAACAGGCTGCACTGCCAGCAAAACTATAACTGTAAGCCCAATACCTACACCCATTACAGGCCCATCGACTGTATGTGTAGCATCAACAATTTCATTAAGTGACGCGGTGGCCGGAGGTACATGGACCAGCAGCAATACCTCCATAGTAACTGTTACTTCGATTAGCGGCACTGTTTCCGGTATAGCGCCAGGCACTTCAACTATTTCTTATTCTCTTGGTTCAGGCTGTACGATTAGCAAGACGCTTACCGTTTACCCTGCTCCCGCAATTATTACGGGCATATCTGCTGTCTGCGTGGGTGGTACTGCGAGTTTAAGCGATGCGGTAACCGGAGGTGTGTGGAGTAGCGACAATACTTCTATAGCTACTATTAATACTGCGGGTACAGTTACCGGTATTTTATATGGCACCGCAACTATCAGTTATACACTGTCAGCCGGTGGCTGTGCAGCTACTAAGATAATTACAGTCAACCCCACGCCCACTGCTATCTTGGGTATTCCAAGTGTATGCCTGGGTAACACTACAACACTGTCAGATGGTGTAGGCGGTGGATTGTGGAGCACTTCCTATCCTGCGGCTGGAGTTGGCTCAACAACGGGCATAGTGACCGGGATATCAGCAGGAACAGCGATAATCACTTACTCATTAGGTGCGGGCTGTAGCACCACAAAAACCGTTACAGTAAATCCGTTATCCCCTGTCACTGGAATAACTATTGTTTGCGTTGGTCAGACAACGGTATTGTCTGACCTTACGATTGGCGGAACGTGGAGCTCTGCCTCAACAGGAATTGCCACTATTACCAGCACAGGTATTGTTACCGGCGTATCAGCGGGCACAACAACTATTTCTTATGTATTGCCAACCGGGTGCATAGCCACTGCTCTTATAACCGTTAATTCTGCACCGCTGGCTATATATGGCAGTACCCATGTTTGCAGCGGCGGCACCATAACGTTAAGCGATCCTTCTGCTGGAGGAATATGGAGCAGCAGCAATACTGCTATCGCCAATATCGGCTCCGGTAGCGGTATTGTTACAGGAATTTCAACGGGCACTGCAAAAATCACTTATTCATTAGGTTCCGGCTGTGTGGTAAATACTACAATAACTGTTACTCCAGGAATTCCGGCAATTACGGGTTCAGGCAATATCTGTGCCGGATCAGCCATAGTATTAAGCGATGGTACGACCGGCGGAACATGGAGCAGTTTTGATCCAACCGTCGGAGTTGGTATTTCAACAGGCACGGTGACAGGGATATTAGGTGGCACAGCCACTATTACTTATTCAATGGGAGCTGGTTGTGACGCAACTAAAATGATAACTATTAATCCCACTCCATCCCCAATAACAGGAACTGCAAATCTATGCGTTGGTTCAACAACTGCGTTAAGTGATCCTGATTTTGGTGGAACATGGAGCAGTACAAACACTACAGTAGCTACCGTTGGTGCAAGTACAGGTATTGTCGCCGGTATTGTGCCTGGTACAGCAATCATTAGCTATTCATTTGGTACGGGATGTGGTGCTGCATTCATCCTGGGCGTTAACAGTATGCCAGCCACTATAACAGGTGCTACATCCGTATGTGTCGGTGCATCAACAACTTTAAGCGACCCTTCTGTTGGAGGGACGTGGAGCTGCGGTGATCCTACGGCTGGAGTCGCTATAGGAACTGGTGTAGTAACTGGTATAGCTACAGGCTCTGCAACTATTACTTATACAAATGGCAAAGGTTGTATTGCTACAAAGGTGATGACTGTAATTTCATTGCCACCAGCAATTTCTGTAAGCAGTAATGTATGCATCGGCTCAACAGCCACCCTGACTGACCCGGCTATTGGCGGTACCTGGAGCAGTAGCAGCATTGCCATTGTTATTATAGGCTCAGGCACCGGTATAGTTACCGGCATATTAACAGGCAGCGCTACTATTACTTATTCGCTTGGCACCAGTTGTATAGCTACCATCCCAGTAACTGTATATCCCGTGCCATCTGCAATATCCGGTCCGAATAATTTATGTCCTGGGTCTTCAGTCACTTTAAGTGATGGCACAGGTGGCGGTAGCTGGAACAGCCCTTACCTTACGGTTAGCGTTGGGGCTGGCACAGGTATTGTTACCGGTATAACCGCCGGAACAGCTATAATTAGCTACACAGTACCCACAGGTTGCGCAGCTACTGAGACAGTGACTATTAATCCATTGCCAAAGCCTATTACCGGGGTAATAAATATGTGTGCAGGAGGGACAACGATGTACGTTCATGATTCTGATGCGCCTGCTGGTATATGGACAAGTTCATGGGTTACGATAACACCTGCAGGTCTTGTTTCTGCTTATAATCCCGGCCCGGCAACAATCACCTATACACTGCCAACAGGTTGCATGACGATATCCGCGCTGACTGTTAACCCGGTACCGAAAAGAATTACAGGAGCTAACTCTGTATGCACCGGTTTAATTATTGCTTTAACGGATACTACAACAGGTTATGTATGGAGTAGTCTGGATCCTACAGTTGTCGTTGGGGCTGGTACAGGCATAGTCACAGGTATTTCAGCAGGTACAGCAGTAATCAGTTACAGTATGCCTACAGGCTGTATGGTTACTGATACTATAAATATTTACCAAACACCATCGATCATTACCGGCTCAGCAATTATATGTGCAGGTGCAACAATCACCCTCTTTGATTCATTAGCTGGCGGCAAATGGACCTCATCCACAGGAGGAGTTGCAACTATTGGTTTAAGTACAGGCGTGGTTACAGGTATTTCTGTTGGTGTAGCTACAATCACGTACAGTGCTACGGATGGTTGTATGGCATCAAAATCAGTCACAATTGCTCCATTGCCGGCAGTTTATGCAGTGATTGGTGGAGGCAGCATTTGCGCGGGTGGCACAGGTATTCATGTGCAGTTGAGCGGTTCTGCAATGGGAATTAATTACAAGCTGTACAACAGCGGCGTGCTTATAGACAGCCTGAGAGGTACAGGCGGTTTCCTCGACTATGGACTTGAAACAGCGGCAGGCACTTATATGGCAACTGCAACCGACACAAGCACCATGTGTAACAGCAGCATGGCCGACAGTGCAGTAATTATAGTTAATCCGGTACTTACCCCTATGATCAGTGTTTCAGTTGTTCCGGGCACTACCGTATGTGAGGGCACACCAGTTAGCTATACTGCCGTACCGGTAAACGGAGGTATAGCGCCAAAATATGAATGGCGTGTAAACGGGATTTATACAGGCAACTCTACGGCTTCTTATAATTATATACCGGTATATGCCGATGTGGTTGATCTGATCATGACCAGCAATGCGACGTGTGTGGCACCTGCTACTATCTATACAATTGTTCCTATGTCGGTTGTTACCCCGATAGCCCCTGATGTTACTATTACTGCATATCCGGCTACTGGCATAGCTAAGGGGCAAATCGTAACTTTTATAGCAGCCGTTGCTAATGGTATGGTTGCTTCTTCTTATCAATGGTTATTAAATAATATTCCTGTTGCCGGAGAAACCAATGCCACCTATACCACCAGTAGCCTTATCAATAATGATGTGGTGGGTTGTGAAGTGAGTAGTAACGGGATTTGTACAACAAATGCTACAACCAGTATACGGATGAATATAAGTGATGAGGGAGTGATTGCTCCCGGCTCATCTCCGGAGCAGATATTATCTGTATTGCCTAATCCTGCGCATGGAGAATTGATTATTACAGGAGCTGAGGGATGTGATCTTAAGATTTATAATTTAGTGGGACAGCAGGTATATACAACTGCAAATATCTCTGATAAGGAAGTTCTAAACATCAATAATTTAATACCGGGGGTTTACATTCTTCAAGGAATGCAGAAAAATGGAGTTGTGCAAAACATAAGGTTTGTGAAAGAGTAGTATGGATGTAAGGATGATTGCAGACTGCATTGAATAACTATGCGGAAGAAGTAAGGCATGAGTAATTTCATGAAATATCCGGTTTATGATGTAGGCACATTGCCAATGCCCACACATAAGCGCCATCATGTGATATCGTGAGGTTAAATTCCAATGGCGTTGTTAATTTTCTGACGCATACAGAGGGTTTGCCTTGCGGCTTGTCTCTGTGTATTTCTATTCCTTTCCACCAAATCTTTATGTTTTCATCTACCTGTTTTATGGCCTTATACACCGCTTCTTTAGCAGCCCATGTAGATGCATACCTGAGTGTCTTATCAGAAAATTGTTCGCAATATGCTATCTCCGGTTCGGTAAATGAATGCCTGATAAACTGTGGTGTAAGGGAATGTACAAAATCAGGCAGATGCACGAGGTCATTACCAATGGCTATTGATTGAGGTGCAACATGCAGCGCTGCTGCCTGCTGTAATATGTGCCGTTCACTCATCATTTGATACGCCCATTATGTTAAAACCGCCATCCACCATATGGATATTGCCGGTTACTTTTTTTGATAAGGAGGAGAAATAATATAAGGCGGCATTAGCCACGTCTCCGGCAGTTATATTGCCAAGCGGTGCGGTATGCTTCCCTATCTTTCGCAATTGGCGCACGCCCTTTATGCCCCCTGCCGAAGTGGTCATTACCAGCCCGGCAGATATGGCATTAACCCTTATGCCAGCCATCCCGAAATAATGAGCGAGGTACATCATTATATTTTCAAGTGCAGCCTTGTTGATGGCCATCCCTGCATAACCGGGAAATACACGCTGCGATGCATTGTAGGTTAATGTTAATACAGACGCATCTGTCGCAAAATACGGTTCTGCAATTCTGCAAATACGCAGTAAAGAATAGGCACTAACATTGAAAGAATCTACCAATTCATAAAATGGAATATCCAGATATCGCGGCGGCGTATCGTGAGAACCCGGAGGCGTAGAACACATTACATTGTGATTGCCGTAAGCAATTCCATGAAGCAGGTAATCTATTTTGCCAGCCCATTTATGTACCTCGCCTATAAATTCTTTGATCTGTTTTTCATTTCTCACATCTACGCAATAAGTCAAAACTTCCTCCATCCCGTTTGCAGCAAGGAGGCCTTTTATTTCATTTTCTGTTTCTGGCAAATAGCTTGCCGCTATTTTACAACCTGAATCAAACAGCTTTTTTGCTATATGCCATGATATAGAGCTATCATTCCGTATACCGAATATTACCGCCGTTTTACCATTGTTGTCAATCATAATCCATCTTTTGAAACCGCTATCGCGCTGTTGGTACTGCCAAATCCATAATTAAGGCATACTATCCTGTTTATTTCTTTTTCTATGGGTTGTTGCGGCAGCAGGTGGCGATAAGCGGCAATCGGTTCTTTCGTATTGTTCCAGTCAGCCTCCAACTGGAATGCTTCAGGTTGCTCATTCAGATTGTCAGAATTGAGGCAGGGCGATACTTTCTGCTCCCGGAGCATCAGCACCGCAAGCACAAATTCTACTGCGCCTGCAGCGCCCAGCATATGCCCGAACTGCGACTTGGGTGCAGAAATATGATACCCTTTGTCGCCCAGGAAATTAACAACACTGAACAACTCAATTGCATCCCCCAACGGAGTAGATGTTCCATGCACCTTCACTACATCAGGAAACAACCGGTCTTTATTGTTGCCCATAAGCCCCTTCCACAGGCGCAACTGGCCTTCATTGGAAGGCGCAAACATATCGCCGCTGCCATCTGAATTGTTGAAGTAATTATCTATTACCGCAAGAATATTTGCACCTCTCGCCTTTGCTATATCATAGGCTTCGAGTGCTACGATGCCCGCGCCAAAAGAACATACAAAACCATTCCTATCCATATCAAATGGGCGGGAGGATTTTCCCGGTTCATGCCCCCGGCTCAATACCTGCATGGCATCAAAGCCAATAAATGACTCCATAGAGGTACCTTCAGTGCCGCCGGCAATTATACGATCCTGCAGGCCAAAAGCAATAAGACGATATGCATAGCCTATATTGCCAAGGCCGGTAGCGCAGGCAGAGCCAATGCATTCGCATACCCCTTTGTTCTGAATGAGGCAGGAAACATTTGCCGCATCACGGTATACCATGCATCGGTCCACATTATGTGAGCCAAGATAGCGGGTCTTTTTATCAAGCGCGAAAAAGTTGTGCCACGATTTCCTGGACACTTCATTCCCCCCCGCTCCAGAGCCTATCACCACACCTGTTTGCTCTGAATGTATTTCTGGTTCGCTCCATCCGCTCATTGCTATAGCATCCTGTGTGCCAAGCATAGCCCAGATACTCCCTAAGTCAGCAGTGACAAGGTTCTCTACAGGTATGCGGTTCAGCTTATCTTTAAAAATCTCCGGGTAGTTCACCAGTAATGTGGACGGTATTTCTTCCAGCCCCGACTCAGCCACTGAAATGTAGCCGCTCACCGTAGAGCGCATCTTCTTGCCATGCAGAATGGCTTCATCCCACTCCCGGATAAGACTTTTGCCGGCGAATATTTTATCGCTGAATTCCCCTATATCCTTACAGGTGGGGAACATGCCGCCAATGCCTACTACAGCTACTTTTCTTATCATCAGTTTGCCGCTTGCTTTTTGTTCACATATTTTAATACAAGGTCTATTGTCTCCTTCATGGTAGAGCCGATATCGTCAATATCATCATCCTCAAATTCTACTCCGAATTTTTCTTCCGCTTTTGCCACAATATTTACCAGTTCTGTAGATGGCGCACCCAGGTCTGTGATGAAGTCGGTTTTTTCAGTCACATTAACCAGTTTTGCCGGGTTAATGGTGTGTACCGTTCTCAGTATCTCAACTATTTTCTCTTTTGCTTCTTCGCGTGTCATGATTTTTTGCTTTTATGGTTAAAAATTCAATTTTTCGTTTTTTATTCCTTTACCCAGTATATCGTGTAACTCTGTAGCCAGCACAAACCCCTCACCGAGGTCATAACTTCGGAGCCTGTCCTCGCTGAAATTCTTAAAATAAGCATGGAGGTCAAGTCCCGTAGGTACTTTATATATGCGCCCGGACGCTGTCATTTGCCGGTACTTGTAAAAATTAATAACACCGAGACATACATACCGCTCATTATACCGGATCACGTTGTGGCAATGCACGCTTTTGATACCCACAAATACAAAATTCCTTTGCTCGTAATACTCTTTGTAACCCAATCCCATTTTCTCCGTATCGAGAAAAGCGCTGCACGACACTACTACCGCCTGCCCGAAAGACTCCACCTGGTCAACCGCGCGGAAAACCCCGAAATGATCATGTACATCTCTTTCATTTGGTGTGTATCCTGCTACAATGCCTACAGTCGGCGAGTGCCAGTAATACTCATCCACGAGACGTTTGGTGGGGCCGTGCGGCAATACTAAGTCTGTTCTTTGTCCTACGAGGGTTTTCATGCTATTTGTTTGTGCTGTAAAATTTCTCCGCATTTTCTATCCAGCTAATTACATTATACTTTAGCAATTCCCAGTCGGGCTTGTAATAATTGGTCACAACTGCATCCGGTATTTTTAATTCTTCTGACGTAAAAAAACCAACCTTGCTGACGCCAAATGTGTAAATGATATTATCAGGCTCATCTACAGCCAGGTGCCCATCAAAAAACAGCAGCCGTTTTTTCTTCAACAGCCTGTTTACATCCATACGGTAATAAATCCGTTTGCTGTTTGGGAACACCTGCCCATTATATGTATAGTTGCCATCAAGCGCCCGTGCTCTCCCATATATACTTGCCGAGAAAAACGACCAGGTACCAGTAAGCTGCAGAAAGGCATCGAGCCCCATAGAACCGGGCATCACAGGGTCGCCCAGGAAATGGCACCAGAACCACGGGTCATTGGGCGAAACGTCCAGTTCAGCTTCCGCATAACCCTTTCCATACTTGCCGGTTCCCTCCGTAAAAACCAGCTTTGCCCGGTCAAAGCCCAGCATAAATGGCTGTGGCAATGATGGCAATTCGCTATGAGATGGCAGGTTGAATTTATCAACAAGCATTTTATGCCATTCATGGTTTTTGTTATAGAGTTTTACCAGGTCTGCTTTTTCCAGTTCTATTACTCCATTCATTTCATCATGTGTTTCCATTATAGTATTCCTCCATTTATTTTAATTTCCGAACCATTGATATAACTCGCGCTGTCCGACAGCAAAAAGGCAACTACAGATGCTACATCTTCCGGCTGCCCAAAGCGCTTTGCAGGAATATTTTCCAGGTATTTTACTTTTTCAATTTTAGGCAGCTTTTGTGTCATTTCGGTTTCTATATAACCCGGCGATACACTGAAAACCCTTATAGCATGTTGTTGCAGCAGCACACCTGCTTCCCGCGCCAGTGATTTTGAAAATGCCACAAGCCCAGCCTTGGAAGCTGCGTATATGGATTGAAATGCATTGCCCGTTTCCCCAACACAGGAACTTATATTGATAATAACCCCTTGCTCACGGGCATGAAATATTTTATAAGCAGCCTTACTGATCATAATTGGCGCTTTCAGGTTCACCTGGAGCATCTTTTCTATATCCGCCTCTGGCTGAAAAAGCAGGGACTTATCAATGGTAATACCCGCATTATTGATTACTCCAAACAAACTATCAGAAAAACGTTTTTTCAGATCACTACAAAAACCTCTTACTGCTTCAGGATCAGACAGGTCTGCACATAATGAATCATGCCGTTCCGGTTGTTTCAATTCACTGAAAACAGAACCAAGATTTTCCACAGTTGAGGCATGGAGAATAAGATCATAATGATCCTGCAGCTTCAATGCTATTGCCTTACCTATTCCCCTGCTGGCACCTGTAATCAGAACCTTCATATTGTTGTTTTTAGAAAATATTTTATCCTAATCGACGATATAATAAATCGCATCTATTATATCGTAAGGATTTATTTTATGCGTTTCTTTAATTGTTTCTTGAGGAATTTGATGAGAATTTTTGTCGGCTTAAAATCTTCTACATTCATTATGGAGCAAGTGTCCACAATTTTATGATCGTATAAATAGCTGGCGAGCGGCCGTTTGCAATTGTCTTTATTTATTTTAATACATTTAATGTTTTTATTATATCTACGTAATGTGAGATACATATTTCTCATTCCAGACGAAATCCATGATGAGATGCCATTTTCCACCGAATACAGGTATATTTCTTTAATTAAACCTAAGAAAACCATCTGCGAACATTCCCGGTGGTCTTTACTCACCAACAGGCTTTGAATTTCATAATGAGTAGCGTTTTCATCAATTCCATGCAATTCATATGGTCTGTTTACTATCCTGGGATTTGCCAGGCTGACGGTTCCAACAGGCATATTGTTGTAATATGCGATAAACCTCAATGTATTCTTTTTGTAAAAATCCACTTCCTTCTGAAGTATATCCGGGAATTTAAAACCACCTTCATTATATATTTTATCGGCATCTGCATGTTGGTTGTTTGTCTCCACTTTTGAGAACCTATAACCTTTCATCCGTGTAAAAGATGAAAAAAATAGCAAGGCGGCTCTGTCAAATATCTGTCTCATATAGTATATATTACCTTGTTAATATTTCATTTTCAAGTTTATTACAAATGTTTGTATAGTGAATCCAGACACACACAGAAATAGTAATTGCAACGACAACAATGATGAGGATCATTGCATCGTATTTATTAAAATTTGAGTGTTTTTTGTGTGTCACCGATTTCATACAGCAAACCTACCACAGCAACGCAGCCTCCTCCAAATTTTTGCCGTTTTAATAACGTTTCAGGAGCGTTTCAATTCCGTTTCAATGCAAGATTGAAATATAAGTAACTGAAAATGAATACAATAGATTTGAAAGGAACTACAAACAAAGAAGTTTATATAGCATCAGCAATGTCTTCAATGCTGGCATCTTCATTTAATCCCAGCTTGCGGCGCAGCCTGAGACGATAGTTACGTATAGAATTAGCGGAAATGCCCAGCATGGAAGCCATTTCTTTAGGGCCTAATTTTAATTTTGATAAAGCTACGAACCGGATTTCAGCCGGTGTGAGATCAGGCATTTTTTCTTTTACCCTGCCAAAAAAGCCTTTATGCACTTTTTCAAACAATGCCCGGAATTCTTCCCATTGCTCATCCGTCAGGATAGTAGCCTGATGCAATTGCTCCAAAGTTTCGTTGTCAGCACCGTGTTGTTCTGCCTTTTTATAGCGTTCTATCTCGTTGGAGAATTGCTCTACAAGTGCGCTTTTTTCCTGTATATGTTGTGTAAAAATATGTAACTGCCTGGCCGCATTATCCCGCTCTGCTTCGAGAATTCTTTTTTCATGGAGCAGTATTTTATTTCTGTTCCGTTGCCTGTTTACCAGCAATATTGCGATAAAGCACAACCCTATTACACATGCTGTCAGGAAAAGACTGATTAATTCCTGTATTTTTTCCTGGTCATTCAGCTTACTGACTTCCAGCTCATTCTTCGAAAAATCAATTCGCTCCTGCATTTTAGTCAGGCTAAGAATATTATTTTGTACAGCCAGGCTATCTTTTGCATTCAATGCGGAATCTGCATATAATATACTTTTTTCATTATTTCCCAATGCCTTATACACATAATGTAATTCACCATACAGATGCGCGGCAAGTGTATAATCAGGCCAGAAAGAACGGGTTTCTGCAGATTGCAAAGCATCCAGTAGTAACTGAAGCGCATCCTTATTGTTGCCCCGTTTACGATAAATTACCGCTAAATAATAAGATGAGCTTGCTCCATTTTTGATCATGTTTTTTGCATAGCTCAACTCCACATCTTTCTTCAGCATTGGAATGGCTTCATCAAACCTGCCCTGCTGAAAATAGATATTCCCAATATTGCCTGTTGAAATGCTGATCCATACCACATTATTTTCTTTTACGGCAGCATCATATATTTTTTTAAAATAAACATCAGCACTATCATATTCATTCTTTTTCAGAAATGCAAGGCCAATGGTATTATTTATTGGAAAATACCACTTAACAGTAGGATAATTTGAATTTAAGGCCTCTTTCAAATATTTTATTCCATTATCAAAGTCTTCATACAAATAATACATGCTTCCTAAACTGTACAAGTATTCCTGTTTACCGGGAAATTCAGCCGCAGTAAATTTTGAATATATTTGGTAAGACCTGATATAATATTCCAGCGCCATGCTATGCTTAGTATTTATATTGCTATAATACCAGGCCAGAAATTCGTTCACATCAGCCAATACATAATAGCTTTTACTTTTTGATACTGTTCCTAATAAATCCCTTAACCCATTTTCAATGGTTATATTTTGCTTGTTATACGATAATATAAGCGTTTTGTAAAAGCTAAATAATGAAAATTCATAAGACAATTCTGCATCATGGTTATCCTTTGCCCAATTTGCTAAGCGACGAATTTCTTCGCCCCGGCCGGAATCTGAAAGCGGATAGTTGATACTGCGTAATGAATCGAAATAAAAAAATTTCTGAGCATAGGATTGATGCAAAAGATAGGATGGTTGCGAAAACAGGCTTTGCGAAAACAATAGAAGTAGGAAACAAGTAAGATGCCTCATTACGCACACGTATTTGGTGCGAAAATAGTAAGGATGAGTTTCTAAATTAAATATTTTTGGCAATGCTTTGGCGTGATTTACGAAGAGGATGAGAGAAAATGTCTTCTATTAAAAAAACCGCCGGGGAATGAACCCGGCGGTGGCACAATTTATTGTTTACGGATTGTGACTATCTAATTCTTCACCCACTTCAGCACCTGCGAGGTATTACTGTTGGTGAGCTTGACGAGATACATGCCCGGTGGCAACGAGGCCGCTTTTATTTGTATCATACTTAGCCCCTTGTCCCACATATCGCTGAGTATTTCCCTGCCGGTAGCATCAAACATGGTTACTGTTAATGGGGCATCAATTGCATGGGCAGCATAGAGATTTACCACACTATTATCTGCACCTTGCGCGAGCCAGTATTTATTATTATCCGGCAGATTTACTTTGGTAACTGCTGTGGTAACAATATTTACTACTGTAGAATAACCGCTGCAGCCATTGGAATCGACCAATACTTTGTAGCTGCCAACTCCCGGTGAAGGATACCAAATAAGGCTGCTGCTTGTGGCCCCCGGTATGGCCGTCGTGCCATTATACCATTGATAACTTGAATAAGTCGTGCCGGTACTCAACATGGCTCCTGTCTGTGTAATTGTGGGTACGGGTGTAGGCTTAATGATGATATTATGGCTGAAGGTTTTTGAATTGCCATGATAATAGATAGTAAGAGAAATAGCATAAGTTCCAGCAGGCGACGAGGTGAAACACAGTGTAGGTGTATCTAAACGAGGGCTGGAATAAAATGACGGACCCGCAGGCGATACCGTCCATAAAATACTATCTGTGCTACCTATACTGGTATTGGTAAGGCGCAGGCAACTATCCTGGCATAAGTCAGTAACTGTTGTTGTATCATATTCAGCAAGCAGCACTTCTGTTACCTTACGTACCACATTATTGTTCCTGTCTGCAATGTAAAAACTGCCCGCAGAATCTACCTGGATACCTACAGGACTGCTCAACTGCGCTGCTGTAGCCTGGCCGCCATCACCGCTATAACCGGCAGTGTAATTACCTGCGACATTAATGATGATTCCCGCACTATTTACTCTACGTATTACATTATTGCCAAAATCTGCAATGAGGAGGCTATGTGAACTATCCATAGCCACGCTGGCAGGGAGTGACATAGTAGCCGCAGTAGCGGGCCCGCCATCACCGGTAGCACCCGGTGATGTGGTGCCTGCGATTGTAGTAATATTGCCTGAAGTGGCATCTACTTTACGGACACAGTTATTGAGGAAGTCTGCTATATACACATTGCCCCCTCCATCTATATGCACCCCTTTGGGGTCATTTAACTCAGCGCCTGCCGCAGGCCCACCAACACCCGTATAACCAGCCACACCGGTACCTGCAAAAATAGTAACCGTGCCTGCATTATATTTAAGCACCCGGTTATTATTGCCATCAGCGATATACAGATTACCAAAGCGGTCTGCAGCAATACAATCCGGATAATACATCTGGGTACTCAATGCAGACCCAACCACCGTGCCTATAACGCCACTGCCTATGATAGTAGTCATTAAACCTGTTGACTTGGTTACCTTGCGTATACGGTTATTACCCATATCAGAGATATAAAGGTTACCCAACGTATCAAGAGCCACTCCATCAGGCCTACATAACTGGCCTGTAGTCGCAACCCCATCTAAATAACCCGCGAAACCAGTACCGGCATATACACTGATAATGCCATTTTTATCTATTTTCCGGATCACATGATTGTCACGATCTGCAACGAATTTATTGCCAAAAGTGTCTGTGGCTATTGAATAAGGGCTGGTGAGCATGCAACTGGTAGCAGGGCCGCCGCTGGCAAGGTAGCCGGGAATACCGGTTCCTGCAACTGTTGACATGGTATGTGATGGCACAGTGCCACTTGCCTTGCGCACTACCCCATTGCTCTGGTCCACTATATACAGGTCACCATTGCTCTGGTCTACTTCAATACCACCGATGTAGCCTAACTCACAGCCAAGGCCTCCGGTAGCAGTAGCGGGACCACCATCACCTGAATTGCCAGACACGCCCGGCTGCCCTGCATATAATACAGAGGTGCCGGTGGCAGGATCTATCATCCGCACTACATGATTATTGGCATCACCCACAAACAATAGGCCCGCAGTGCCTCCTCCATTATAGAACGCCACGCTTACAGGGTATTCATACGTAGCATTGGTAGCGCCACCAGCTACGCCATCACCGGTATAACTCCATACACCTGTGCCGGCATAAGTGCTCATCACACCCTTGGGATCAACCCGGCGAACCACATTATTGCCACGATCAGCTATAAACATATTACCCGCGCCGCTCATCATTACATTGGTAGGGCCATTAAGATATTCATAAGTAGCCGAGCCGCCATAACCCTGCACACCGTTACCAGCCAGCGTATACATATTATTAAATACCGCAAACAGTGGCGTAGGATTATTCACAACAATCCGTATCCTGTTATCTTTAGAATCTGCTATCAGCACATTGCCATTATTATCAACAGTGAGACCATACGGACTATATAAAGCCAGGGAGGTAGCTAACCTAACGTCGCCATTATAAGGGACACCTCCGCTTCCAGCATAGGCATTAATAATTCCGGCGGTAACTTTACGAACACGATTATCACCCTCATCTGCAATATATACGTTACCGCTAACATCTAACACAACGCCAGTAGGATAGGTAAGTTTTGAGCCGGGATAAGCTACACCACCATCACCTGTATTACCCGCAGTGCCTGGCATACCTGCAAAAACCCCTATTAAAAAATTCGTGGAAAGATTGATTACCCGAACACAATAGTTACCGGCATCTGCAATATACAGATTACTGCCTGTAGCATCTACGCCCAGACCGGCAGGTGCATTAAAGAGCGCTGATGATGGAGTTAAAGCAGCTCCATCCCCACCATAACCAGCAGTACCTGACAGGCTGCCCGCATAGGTGGTAACTGCAGCAGAACCTATGTTTATCTCACGAATAACATTATTCCGCATATCCGCTACAAACATATTACCTCCTGCTATGCAAATACCGGAGGGGAAGTTGAAATTTGCACTTGTTCCCGTTGCATCAGTATAACCCGGTACGCCTCCCATACCTGCAAATGTATTAATCGTACCTGCCGAATTTACTGACCGGATACAATGATTGCCTGCATCCGCTATGTAAAGGGTGGTATTGCTGGTGCTCCATGCAAGACTGGTAGGGGAATCAAGCAAGGCCGTAGTAGCCCCACCAACTACCGCATCTCCGGCATACCCTTTATGACTGTTACCTGCAAAGGTGGAAATAAAACCAGCCGGCGTAATCTTACGCACCACATGATTGAGCTGATCGGCTATGTAAATATTGCCGGATGGATCCTGCGCCAGGCCGGTAGGATTGTGAAACTCAGCTGCCGTGTCCGGGCCGCCATCATTGGTATAACCAGCTAAACCTGAAAAACCAGCAACAGTGTGTATTTTACCTAACATATCTACCATCCGGATGGCATTGTTTCCCCGATCTGCTATATACAACACACCACCGACTACTCTTACACCGTAAGGGTTGGTAATCCGCGCAGTTAAAGCAGCAAAACCATCCCCGGAGTAACCTGGAGAACCAGTATTATTAACCACTGTAGAAATGATTCCTGTATAAAGACTTACATAACGGATACGGTTGTTGTTACAGTCTGCAATATAAACGCCGGAACCACCATCAGATGCTACGCCGGTAGGACCACTGAGGCCTGCCTGCACAGCAGGCAACCCATCGCCAAGACCGGTGGTACCACCGCCCGCAAATACGGAAATAGTACCCGTAGGGTCTACCATACGTATAATATTATTCACGGAATCCGCGATATAGATATCATTGCCCGAACCGCTGGGGTCAGGGCCGATGGAAATACCTATAGGATTATTGAACTGGCACTGGGTAGCCGGACCTCCCCATGCGAGCCAGCCGCCGGCGCTGCCATTGCCCGCAATGGTGGTAATCAACTGTGCATGAGCCGCCATAGACCAAATGAGCACTACCAGCGCAGCCACGAGTTTGTAGAAATTGGACTTCATAAGTTAAAATAGTTTGCGGTGAAATGTATTATATAGTATTTAGTCAAAAGCAAAAGAGGATAATAGGGCACTTTTCTAATAAAAAACATTTTCTATCAACTACCAGTGAATAAATCACCTTCATACACACGCTATCAGCAACTCACCATATATATGACCATATGATTTATGCAATGGTTGGGTATGTGAAGAAAAAATAAACCGTATATAAACAATCAATTTATAATTATTCCCAATCCACTTTATACCCTCATTATGAGTATGGATATTCATCAAAAAAAACCGCCGGGGAACGAGCCCGGCGGTATAACAATTATTATTTACAAGTTGTCGCTATCTAATTCTTCACCCATTTCAGCACCTGCGAGGTATTGCTGTTGGTGAGCTTGACGAGATACATACCCGGTGGCAACGAGGCCGCTTTTATTTGTATCGTATTTAGCCCCTTATCCCACATATCGCTGAGTATTTCCCTGCCGGTAGCATCAAACATGGTTACTGTTAATGGGGCATCAATTGCATGGGCAGCATAGATATTTACCACACTATTATCTGCGCCCTGTGCGAGCCAGTATTTATTATTATCCGGCAGATTTACTTTGGTAACTGCGGTGGTAACAATATTTACTACTGTAGAATAACCGCTGCAGCCATTGGAATCGACCTTCACCTTATAGCTACCTGCACCCGGAGAAGGATACCAGGTAAGCGTGCTGCTTGTGGCCCCCGGTATGGCCGTCGTGCCATTATACCATTGATAATTATAATAGCCCGAACCTACACCACCGGTACTTAATGTAGACCCTGTTTGTGTAATAGTGGGTATTGGTGTTGGTTTAATGATAATATTATGGGTGAAGGTTTTTGAGTTGCCATGATAATAGATAGTAAGAGAAATAGCATAGGTGCCAGCAGGCGACGAGGTGAAACACAGTGTAGGTGTATCTAAACGCGGACTGGAATAAAATGACGGACCAGCAGGCGATACCGTCCATAAAATACTATCTGTGCTACCTATGCTGGTATTGGTAAGGCGGAGGCAGCTATCCTGGCATAAGTCAGTAACCGTTGTTGTATCATATTCAGCAAGCAGCACTTCTGTTACCTTACGTACCACATTATTGTTCCTGTCTGCAATGTAAAAACTGCCCGCAGAATCTACCTGGATACCTACAGGACTGCTCAACTGCGCTGCTGTAGCCTGGCCGCCATCACCGCTATAACCGGCAGTGTAATTACCTGCGACATTAATGATGATTCCCGCACTATTTACTCTACGTATTACATTATTGCCAAAATCAGCAATGAGGAGGCTATGTGAACTATCCATAGCCACGCTGGCAGGGAGTGACATAGTAGCCGCAGTAGCGGGGCCGCCATCACCGGTAGCACCCGGAGATGTGGTGCCTGCGATTGTAGTAATATTACCTGAAGTGGCATCTACTTTACGGACACAGTTATTGAGGAAGTCTGCTATATACACATTGCCCCCTCCATCTATATGTACCCCTTTGGGGTCATTTAACTCAGCGCCTGCCGCAGGCCCACCAACACCCGTATAACCAGCCACACCGGTACCTGCAAAAATAGTAACCGAAGTACCATTATATTTAAGCACCCGGTTATTATTGCCATCTGCGATAAACAGATTACCAAAGCGGTCTGCAGCAACACCATCAGGGTAATACATTTGGGTACCCAATGCAGACCCAACCACAGTGCCTATGGTACCACTGCCTATTATAGTATTTATCATACCTGTTGACTTGGTTACCTTGCGTATACGGTTATTACCCATATCAGAGATATAAAGGTTACCCAACGTATCAAGAGCCACTCCATCCGGACTGGATAACTGGGCTGTAGTTGCAGCAACCCCATCTAAATAACCCGGGAAACCAGTACCAGCATATACGCTGATAATACCGTTATTATCTATCTTCCGGATCACGTGATTATCACGGTCTGCAACGAAAATTGTAAGACCACCACCAAAGGTGTCTGTAGCTATTGAATAAGGATTGGTGAGCATGCAACTGGTAGCAGGGCCGCCGCTGGCAAGATAGCCGGGAATACCGGTTCCTGCAACTGTTGACATGGTATGTGATGGCACAGTGCCACTTGCCTTGCGCACTACCCCATTGCTCTGGTCCACTATATACAGGTCACCATTGCTCTGGTCTACTTCAATACCACCGATGTAGCCTAACTCACAGCCAAGGCCTCCGGTAGCAGTAGCGGGACCACCATCACCTGAATTGCCAGACACGCCCGGCTGCCCTGCATATAATACAGAGGTACCGGTGGCAGGATCTATCATACGCACTACATGATTATTGGCATCACCTACGAACAACAGGCCCGCAGTGCCTCCACCATTGTAGAAGGCCACACTTACCGGGTATTCATACGTAGTATTAGTAGCGCCTGCGATTACACCATCACCGGTATAACTCCATACACCTGTGCCGGCATAAGTGCTCATCACACCCTTGGGATCTACCCGGCGAACCACATTATTGCCACGATCAGCTATAAACATATTACCCGCGCCGCTCACTGTTACATTAGTAGGGCCATAAAGATCTTCCCATGTAGCCAGGCCACCATAACCTCTTACGCCATTGCCTGCAAATGTATACATATCATTAATTGTGTATGGAGGTGTAGGTACATTCACTATAATTCTAATCCTGTCATCTTTAGTATCTGCGATCAACAGGTTTCCGGCACTGTTAAAACATAGTCCAAAAGCCGCATTTAAGTTAAGAAGTGTTGGTGAAGTGCCATCTCCATTATAACCGACTGCGCCGTGAACACCGGCAAATCCTTTTATGGTACCAGACCCGGCAACTACTTCCCGCACACGGTTAGCGCCTGCATCAGCGATAAATACATTACCTACACCATCTACGGCAACACCTGTAGGATAGGTTAATGTCGCTCCAGGATAAGCAGCGCCACCGTCTCCAGCATCACCGGGAGGTGCCAGTGGGTTTCCGGCTATAGTAAATATGTTACCTGTAGTCACGCTTATTTCCCGTACACAATAATTTGCGGCATCTGCTATATACATATTGCCTGATCCATCCAGGGTTATTCCCGTAGGCTGGTTAAACATGACGCCACCTGCAGTATAGGAGCCACCTTCGCCCCCCCAACCGGGAGCGCCGTTGCCTGAATAGGTGGAAACTGTACCGCCTGATATTTTGCGTATCACATTATTTCCCTGGTCTGCGACATAAACGGTAGTGCCAGATACACATACACCCGTAGGGTGATTAAATGTAGCATCTCCGGGAGCAGACCCGGTAGAACCATTAGTAAACCCTATAGACCCGGTACCAGCAAAAGTGCTAATGATACCTGAAGGACTGCTTACCTTACGGATGCAATTATTCCCCGCATCTGCTATATATAAATTACCGGAAGCATCTACAGCCACTCCGGTAGGTGAAGTCAGATTAGCAAGGGTAGCCGCACCAGCATCTCCTCCATAACCGGCAAAGTGATTACCAGCTACCGTGGAAATAATACCGGCAGTGGTAATCTTGCGAACCACATTATTGCCCTGATCTGCAATATAAATATTGCCAGAACCATCTAATGCCAAACCAGTAGGATTATTAAACTCAGCTGCCGTATCCGGGCCGCCATCATTGGTATAACCAGCCACCACACCTGCTACCGTATGTATTTTGCCTAAGCCATCTACCATACGGATCACATTTCCTGATTTCTCTGCTATATAGAGATTACTGCCTACTACCTTTACACCGTAAGGATGGTTCACCGTGGCTATAAGCGCCGGGCCACCATCTCCGCCAGTGCTGCCAATACCTGTATTATTAACTGCAGTAGTAATAATGCCGGTAGCTATATTTACATAACGGATACGGTTGTTATTGCAATCTGCAATATAAACGCCATAACCACCATCAGAGGCCACACCGGTAGGACCATTGAGACCTGCCTGCACAGCAGGCAACCCATCACCAAGGCCGGTGGTACCACCGCCCGCAAATACGGAAATAGTACCCGTAGGGTCTATCATGCGTATAATATTATTCACAGAGTCTGCGATATAAATATCATTACCCGAACCGCTGGGGTCAGGGCCGATGGAAATACCGATGGGATTATTGAACTGGCACAGGGTAGCGGGACCGCCCCATGCGAGCCAGCCGCCAGCGCTGCCATTGCCAGCAATGGTGGTAATGAGCTGTGCATGAGCCGCCGTAGACCAAATGAGCACTACCAGCGCAGCCACGAGTTTGTAGAAATTGGACTTCATAAGTTAAAATAGTTTGCAGTGAAATGTATTATATATAGTATTTACCCAAAATTAAAAGCCGAATTTAACGCTATTTTCCTAATAAGAAAAAATTATTTTTTCACACCAACCACCAGTTAATAAACCACTTCCATACGCGCACTATCAGCAATTCGCCATATAACGATTTATGAGATAGCTAGGCATGAAAAGTAAATTATGCATACATCAGTACGGTACTTCTGCTATGGGCGACTCTGCTAGCGTATGCACCATAGGAATGGATATGGTAAATATGGAGCCGATACCTGACCTGGAATGAACCTCAATATGTCCGTTATGCCGCGCTATAATATTAAACACAACTGATAATCCCAGCCCGGTGCCCTCCCCTACTTTCCTTGTGGTAAAGAACGGCTCGAATATATGCCTACTGGTATGCTCATCCATACCTATGCCATTGTCTGCAATAGTAATAATAACGCTATCTTCATTACAACCGGTAGTTATCGTGACCAAGCCACCTTCTGCCTCGCCAAATTTTTCTTTTATTGCAGATACGGCATTGATAATGATGTTTAAAAATGCCTGGTTTACCTGGCCGGGGTAGCATTCCGGCAATGGGATATTGCCATATTTTTTTTTCACTTTTATATTATGGACAAAGAGATGATTCGCTATAATAAGTGTAGCGTCCAGCCCTTCATTTATATCTGCTTTTTTAAGATCACCTTCATCCAGGCGGGAGAATATGCGCAACCCGTTTACTATTTCAGCCGTGCGGGAAGCCCCCTCCCCTATACCGTGAAGTAATTGGCTTATTTCCTCTCTGAGATAATCAAAATCTATAGACTTTTTATACGAATCTGCTTTCCCTTGCTTTTCGGCCGTAGTCGTTTCTTCCTGCATTATTTTCTCAAGTTCATCCACAGCATCCAGCAGCATCTGCACATCCCTGTCAAGCGGTTGTATATGAGAAGTAACAAAATTTATAGGGTTATTGATCTCATGCGCCATACCAGCAGTGAGCTGCCCCAGGGCGGCCATCTTTTCTGACTCGATGAGTTGCGCTTCGGTATTTTTAAGGTCTTCCATAGCTTTATTCAGCCCGTCGTTCGATAACTTCAGCTCTATGGTACGCTCGTTCACCCTGGCCTCTAGCATTAAATTCTGCTCATATACAATACGCTCATTTTCCAGCAATGCAAGCATCTCTTTTACCTGTGATGCTTCTACTTCTTTTTTGAGGGTATTGATCCTGTCTGCCAATGCAAATGACAGCAACAACACTTCCATTGCTGAGCCTACAGGCATCGTATAGATGGTAAAGTTGTTATATGGTAGTATATTAAAGTTTTTAAATACAAAAATGAACACTCCTGCCATGAAAACGATCCATGCAATCAGGAAAAATACTGCCGGCCTGTATTTTTTCAGACTAACGGCAATTCCGGTTATCAGCACATATATTGCAATAAGGCCGGCTGTCATATCTATTGTACTCAGGCCTGCTTTGTAATTACCAGAACATCCCAGCAAACCGCCTGAAACATATAAAACGGCAAATACAATAAATCCTTTGTGAATAAACGGTACGAATGTTTTTGTTTTTAAAAAATGCCTGATAAATACAATTGCTGTTACACCGGCCAACACAGGATTAAAGAATATGCTATACTTTGCATATAATGAATGATTAGGCCACAATAACTGGAATGCATAACCGGATATAGTAATCTGAGTGAGAAATACCGTAATCAAGTAAAAAATATAATATAAATAGCTATTATCCTTAGTAGTGGAATATATAAAACAATTATACAACAGCATCGCCAGCATAAGGCCTATATACATGCCCCAGAAAATATCTTTATATTTATCACTATAAAAAACAGCAGTTTCCGTACCTGTTTCTAAAGGCAATAATAAAGCACCTGTAGTGCTTACCCGAAAGTATATATATTTTTCAGTATATGGCTGTAAATGAACGGTAAAAAGAAAATCGGAGCTTAAATATTCCCTATGTGAAAATGGCATTGATTGCCCGGTGCTGTAACTTCTGATTAAATCAGCATCCAATTGTTCATAATAATCAATACTGTCTATAGCCGGGTTAGCCAGCTTTAGTATAAGCTGCGGCAAGTTGGTTTCATTTCTGATTTTAAACCTGAACCAGAAAGCGGATGAACTGATATTTTCATTAGGAGTGCCGGCAGGAAGGGGCTTGAACTGATTACTTTTAAAGGCATTTTCAGGGGAAATAGTATGATTTGCATCTTCAAGAATTTCAATACCTGAATTTACATTTACAATTTTACTATACTTATTTATAACAACCGGCTGGGCTTGGGCTATACTGGCGGCAAAAAAAACTAATAATACACAAGAAATAACGTAAATATCACGCATTAAATAATAAGTTTTATTTATAACTTTTATTCAATAGATGATTAGGGATTAATGCAGATTTTTTAATAAAATAAAGGGCTTAGCTAAAGTACTGATTTAATTTATTAACCTGAAAATATTTAATAAATTAGAATCCACAAGTTTATTCACATGTGGTATTTTGGTTAAGAAATGGTTACCTTACAGGTCACAAATACGGCTGTAATAGGTTATATTTGCACATCTTATTTTAATACGGAATTATGGATCAAAATAATGGCGAATTACTGCCAGACGAATCGAAGGACCACAATAAAATAATACAAATAAATATTGAGGAACAAATGAAAACGGCCTACATAGACTATTCTATGTCCGTGATCGTTGGCCGTGCCCTGCCGGATGTGCGCGATGGACTGAAGCCGGTGCACCGCCGTGTGCTTTTTGCCATGCATGAGCTGGGAAACACATTCAATAAGCCTCATAAGAAATGCGCCCGTATAGTAGGGGAAGTATTAGGTAAATATCACCCGCATGGCGATGTATCTGTATATGATGCCATGGTGCGCATGGCGCAGCCCTGGAGTATGCGCTATATGATGGTTGACGGCCAAGGTAACTTTGGATCACAGGATGGCGATAACCCGGCTGCTATGCGTTATACGGAAGCACGTATGTTGCGCCTGGGCGAGGCTATGATGGAAGATATTGAGAAAGAGACTGTTGACTTCACACTGAACTTTGATGATACGCTGGAAGAGCCAACGGTATTGCCTACCCGGCTGCCACAATTGCTGCTCAATGGCTCATCAGGTATAGCGGTGGGTATGGCCACCAATATGATGCCACACAACCTTACGGAAGTGGTAAACGGCTGTCTTGCCTATATAGACAACAACGAGATTACCATAGAAGAGCTGATGAAGCACGTAAAAGCCCCGGACTTCCCAACCGGTGGTATTATCTTCGGTATTGAAGGCATTAAGCAGGGCTTCCATACCGGGAGAGGGCGCGTGGTGCTGCGTGGCAAAGTGATGGTGGAAACACTGAAAAACGGCAGGGAACAAATAATCATTACTGAAGTACCCTACCAGGTGAGCCGCGATGCGCTTGCAGAGAAGATAGGCGCACTGGTAAATAATAAGATCATAGAGGGCATTACACACGTAGGCAATGAATCGAACAAGGAAGGCACACGTGTAGTGATTGAACTGCGTAAAGATGCTGTGGCACAGGTGGTCATCAACCAACTGTATAAATACAGCGAGTTGCAAACCTCTTATGGTATTAACAATGTGGCACTGGTAAATGGCCGCCCACGCACGCTGAACCTGAAAGACCTGATCTCAGAATTTGTGAATTTCCGCCATGAAGTAGTAGTGCGCCGCACCACTTATGAGCTGAAAGAGGCTAAAAAAAGGGCACATATACTGGAAGGCTACCTGATAGCTCTGGACCACCTGGATGAAGTGATACAACTGATACGCAACTCAGCTAACCCCGAAATAGCAAAAGACGGGTTGATTACCCAGTTTGGTATGACGGAGATACAGGCCAAAGCAGTGCTGGAACTACGCCTGCAACGCCTTACCGGTATGGAGCGTGATAAAATACGTGAAGAACATGCCGAACTGATGAAACTGATAGGCCAACTCGAAGAAATATTAGGCAATAGGGAAATGCGTTTCCAGATCATAAAAGATGAGCTTGCCGACGTACAAAAGAAATTCGGTGATGAGCGCAAGAGCGAGATACACTACATGGCCGATGAAATGCGCATAGAAGACCTGATAGAAAAAGAGGATGTGGTGATCACCATTTCCCATCTTGGCTATATCAAGCGTACCTCAAATGCGGAATACCGGTCACAACGTCGTGGTGGCAGAGGGGTAATGGGCGGCAGAACAAGGGAGGCCGACTTTATTGAGCATCTTTTTGTAGCCTCCACACACCACACGCTAATGTTCTTCACAGAGAAAGGCAGGTGTTTCTGGCTGAAGGTATATGAGATACCGGAAGCAGATAAGAATGGAAAAGGCAGGGCAATACAGAATATGATACAGATTCCGCCAGATGATAAGATACGCACCGTAATAGATGTGCCGAAGCTGGAGGATGAGGAATTTATTAATTCCCATTACGTGGTGCTCTGCACTAAGAAAGGGATCATTAAAAAAACCGACCTTGCCGACTTCAGCCGTCCGCGTGCCAATGGCATCATTGCCATTACCATAGAAGACGGTGACCAGTTGCTGGATGTGGCGCTTACGAAGAAGGATTATTACATCATGATGGCAGTACGGTCGGGACGGGCCATTTGCTTCCCTGAGGATAAGGTAAGAGCTACAGGGCGTGGCGCAATAGGTGTGTTCGGAATAGAACTGGATGAAAATAATGATGAGGTGATAGGTATGCTCTGCGTGGCTAAGGATGATATAAACAAACAGGTGCTGGTAGTATCTGAAAAAGGTCTTGGCAAACGTACCCCATTCCTGGAGAAAGTGGAAGAAACAGAAGGCGAAAAGGCCGCAGAAAACGACCCATATAATCTTGTAACCCTCGAAGATGCAGATGGCAAATTGCAAAAGTACCTGCTCTCCTACCGTGTTACTAATCGTGGAGGAAAAGGGGTAAAGACTATTAACGTGACTGAAAAAACAGGCGCGCTCGTGGGCTTGCTAGGCGTGGATGAAAAAGACGACCTGATCATCACCTGCGAATCAGGCGTTACTATCCGCATGAAAGTATCTTCTATCCGTGAGGCAGGCAGGGCAACACAGGGCGTGAAACTGATAAACATAGATGAAGGCGATAAAATAGCAGCTATAGCATCTATACAGGAACAGGAGGGCGACGAGCAGAACGAAAGTGAGGATGAAACCACAGAAACAATACCTCCTGCAGAAGAATAAGCCTGATTATAAAATTTCAAATAAAAAACGCAATTTGCATTCATAATTGAACCTAAATGAAAAAAATAATAATAGCGATAACAGCCTTGGGCATCTCCTTGCATAGCATGGCGCAGGACAAATATGTGGTTTCTGCGAATGTTGCTCTAAATAATAAAAACTATGATGAAGCCAAGGAAAATATAGATAAAGCCATGGCCAGCCCGGAAACAAAAGAAAAGCCAAAAGCTTTGTTCACAAAGGCGCAGGTATATTACATGCTGCAAAACCAGGATAAGTATAAAGCAAACCACCCATACCGGGAGGCTGCGGACGCAGTTTTTAAACTGATAGAAGTGAAGCCGGACTATGAAAAAACAACAGTAGACCAATTGCTGCTGGTATCTGCCTTCCTTTATTATAATGATGGCGTTAAAGCAAATAACGAACATAAATTTGCGGAAGCGGCAGAACTCATGCAGAACGTAGTTAAAATACACGACCTGGATGGCGGAAAAAGGTTTGAAAAATCAGACAGGGCAAAGCAATTTGATACCTTAACAGCAGAGGCCAAACTCACTATGGCCAATGGCGCTTACTACAACAACAAGTATGACGAAGCGATCCCGCTGCTTATCAATGTAAAGAATAACCCGATAACGAGGAAACCAACTATCTATGAGTGCCTTATTGATTCATATTCCAAGGAAAAAAAGACCCAAGATGAATTTGCAACCATAGAAGAAGCAAGAAAATATTTCCCGGATGATGTAACGCTACGCAACTATGAACTGAATTATTACATTACTGCCGGCAAACAGGATGAACTTGTAAAAAAACTGGAAGATGCCGCAGTAAAAGAACCAGATAATGCCGACATACAATATAACCTTGCTACTACTTACTTGGGGATGGCAAATCCTAAAGATGGCAAAAAACCCGCAAACTCTGCAGAACTAAGTGCAAAATCAGAAGCAGCTTTTCAGCATGCTTTAAAATTGTCGCCTGATAATGCAGGCTACAATTACAATTTTGGCGCACTGTATTATAATCAGGCAACCGATTATAACGAACAAATGAATTCGATATCCGGTTCATCAGCAGCTGAAACAAAAAAATACGAAGAACTCAAGGCAAAACGTGATGAGCTTTTTTCAAAATCACTGTCTTATTTTGAAAAATCATATAGCGTATTGTCTGCAAAAGAAAGCGACCTAAAAGGAGAAGACCTCAGATTTTATAAATCGACCTTATCAGCACTCAACGTGGTATATACCAGGCAGAGTAAAAACGACAAAGCAGCCGAAATGAAAAAGAAGTATGACGCTTTGAAGTAGTTGGTTAAAGGGTTAATAAGGTAAAAGGTTAATTGGTTAAAAAATAAAGAGGTAATACAACATCATAATAATAAAGAAGCCGTCCGGAACAATTCCGGACGGCTTCTTTATATTCGGAGAAAATCGATTTATACATGTCGTAATCCACCAGGTATTACCAAAAGGATCTGTTACTCGCCCACTTTGCGATAACTAACCAATCTTCTTTTTCAAACCTTCATTCAGCGCATCCAGGAACTCTTCCGTATACAAATAATGTTCCCCATGATTCACTTTGTTACCATGCACACAAACGGCAAGGTCTTTAGTCATTTTGCCGCTTTCCACGGTTTCTATACATACGGCTTCAAGGGCATGAGAGAAATCAATCAGCGCCTGGTTATTATCCAGCTTACCGCGGAATGCGAGGCCTCTTGTCCATGCAAAAATGGAAGCAATTGGGTTTGTAGATGTGGGATTGCCTTTCTGGTATTCGCGGTAATGGCGGGTTACTGTGCCATGCGCTGCTTCTGCTTCCATAGTATTACCATCAGGAGTGATGAGCACCGATGTCATGAGACCCAGTGAACCAAAACCTTGCGCCACAGTATCACTCTGCACATCGCCGTCATAGTTTTTGCACGCCCATACAAAATTGCCATGCCATTTAAGCGCGCTCGCCACCATATCATCTATGAGGCGATGCTCATATTCAATGCCATTTTTATCAAACTCCGCCTTAAATTCTTTTTGATAAATGTCTTCAAATATATCTTTGAAGCGGCCATCGTATTTTTTAAGAATTGTATTTTTCGTGCTGAGATAGAGCGGCCATTTTTTTGATAATGCCATATTAAAGCAGGCACGGGCAAAGCCCATGATAGATTCATCCGTATTATACATTGCCAGTGCCACGCCATCACCTTTGAAGTTATACACTTCATGCTCTATGGTTTTGCCGTCTTCGCCTTCAAATTTAATGGTTAGCTTTCCTTTACCTTTTACTACAAAATCTGTAGCCCGGTACTGGTCGCCAAAAGCATGACGGCCTATGCAGATAGGTGCGGTCCAGTTAGGTACCAGGCGGGGTATATTACTCATTACAATCGGCTCCCGGAATACGGTGCCATCCAGTATGTTACGGATAGTGCCATTAGGGCTCTTCCACATTTGTTTCAGGTTAAACTCTTTTACACGGGCTTCATCCGGTGTTATCGTAGCGCACTTGATACCTACTCCATATTGTCTAACTGCATTGGCAGAATCAATAGTTACCTGGTCATTGGTTGCATCCCTATGCTCAATGCCGAGGTCAAAATATTTAATGTCAATATCAAGATACGGAAGAATGAGCTTGTCTTTTATATACTTCCAGATGATTCTTGTCATTTCATCTCCATCAAGCTCCACAACAGGATTTGCTACTTTGATTTTTACCATACCGGTTTTGTTTTTTTTAAATTATATAAATAAATGTGTTTGATTTTTGGAACCATAAATGTAATACGTTTGGTTGATTTGTAATAAAGGACGAAAGCAACTAAAATAAAACAAACAGATTTGCAATTCTTTTAACGTTTACAACCTTTATCTTTATTTTATGAAAGAAGCAATAGATAATTTTTCACAAAATTCAGCAAACTATGCTCTTTTCAGGCCTGAATCACCTGCTGAAATATTTTATTTTCTATACGATCATGTAGACAATTTTGATAGTGCCTGGGATTGCGGCACAGGCAACGGACAGGTAGCAAATACATTGGCGACCCGTTTTAAAACAGTTTATGGAACAGATATCAGCGCCACACAATTGCAACATGCGCAAAAAAGGGAGAACATCCTATACAAGCAGGAACGTGCTGAAGCAACTTCAATCCCTGAACATAGCATAGACCTCATCACCATAGCACAGGCCATTCACTGGTTTGACTTTGATAACTTTTATAAAGAAGTGAGCAGAGTAGCCCACCCCGGGGCACTTATAGCTGCATGGACATACACTACCTTGCAATTAACACCGGCTGTAAATGAAGTTATTGGCCATTTTTATTGGGATATTACACGTCCATACTGGGATAAGGAGCGCGAACTGGTGGATACTGGCTACAGTACCATACCATTTCCATTTGAAGAAATAAAAGCCCCGGAATTTAATATAGTGAAACGATATACGCTATCACAACTCATCGGCTATCTGCGCACATGGTCTGGCGTAAAACATTATATGGAAAAGGAACAAAAAGACCCGGTTGCACTAATTGTAGACGACCTTAAAAAAACATGGGGAGATGAAGAAACAATTGAAGTTACGTGGCCTGTGCATATGAGGGTGGGCAGGGTTGTTTAGATGTTCTTCGCTCTAAAGACGCTCCTGTTTCCAGGATAATAGAGGTTGATGGTAGAGTCCATTTCAGCATCTCCAGCGACCACTGCCATTACTTTATCTTTATATTGCGGATCAATGAAATCAGCAAACGGCTGAGCCACTTTATTAAATGTCTTAAATGCATCCTTTAACTGTTCATCCCATTGGGCATAGTAATGAAGTGCGTCATCAGGCATCACCATAG